>ERZ802830.189-NODE-189-length-59771-cov-9.04421_pt1 | contig 59771 bp, 56 predicted proteins | sample MGYA00345654_ERZ802830 | MGnify/ENA primary metagenome ERZ802830 (study PRJEB30503, sample SAMEA104212375) | marine metagenome | biome: Westerlies Biome; feature: [SRF] surface water layer (ENVO:00010504) within the epipelagic zone...; material: water...
CATCGGGCACAAGAAGCCCCGGGCCTGGCCACACGCTCGCTCAATGCGATCACCGCGTTCGTCGAGATGATGGATGCGTTGCGAACCCTGAGCGACTCCGGTGCCGATGCGCCGACGGTACTTCAGGCGGTCCTAGAGCAAACCGGGTACGTCAGCGAACTGCAGCAATCGGCCGATCCGCAAGATGAAACGAGAATCGAGAACCTCGCGGAACTCGAATCCGTCGCCCAGGAGTTCGCGGTCGCGAATGAGGAATCCACCCTGGTGGAATTCCTCGAACAGATCGCGCTCGTTGCCGATTCGGATCAGATTCCCGACGACAACGCGCACGGCGGCGTCGTCACCTTGATGACCCTGCACACGGCCAAAGGCTTGGAGTTCCCGGTGGTTTTCCTCACGGGAATGGAGGACGGAATCTTTCCGCACATTCGGTCCCTCGGGGATCCTGGAGAGTTGGCCGAGGAGCGTCGGCTCGCTTACGTCGGGCTCACTCGGGCCCGGCAGCGCCTCTACCTGACGCGCGCGGTGAGTCGATCGGCGTGGGGAACGCCGGCGTACAACCCGGCCTCACGGTTCCTTGATGAGATCCCCGAGGCCTTGATGGAGTGGAAGCGAGAAGAGCCGGTGGCCCGGCCGATCGGCTCCGGGGGCTTCGGGGCGGCACCGTCGTCGAGTAGTGCCGCCGTCAAGCTCGGTGACCGCATCGTGGGTGGCGGACCGGTGGTGTCGCTGGAGGCCGGTGACCGTGTGACGCACAGCAAATTCGGGCTGGGCACCGTCGTCTCGACATCGGGAATTGGAGACAAGGCCGATGCCATGATCGATTTCGGCTCCGCGGGAACCAAGAGACTGCTCTTGCGCTACGCGCCGGTGGAGAAGTTGTAGCGAGAGACTCGTCGGCTGAGCCTCTAAGCGGTTGCGGCGACCACGGCCTCGGCGACGGCTGGTGCGACATTGCCGTCGAAGACACTTGGCACGATGTAGATACTTGAAAGGGCCTCATCGGAGACGACCGCTGCAATGGCGTGAGCTGCGGCGATCAAGGCCGCGTCGGTGATCCGGTGGGCCCCGGAATCCAGAAGTCCTCGGAAAATACCGGGGAAGGCCAGCACGTTGTTGATCTGATTTGGGTAGTCGCTGCGGCCGGTGGCAACAACCTTCGCGTGCTTGGCGGCGATGACGGGGTCGATCTCGGGGTCGGGATTCGCAAGGGCGAAAACGATGGCGTCCTCGGCCATGGCTTGGACATCCTTGCCGGTGATCACGTTGGGCTGACTTAATCCGATGAAGACATCCGCTCCCTCCAGGGCTTCGGTCACCGAGCCGGCGTGCTTGCGAGGATTGGTGATGGCGGCGAGGGCTGTTCGTTCCGCGTCCATCCGATCGCGACTGGGATATAGCGGACCCTTGGAATCGAAGATGATGATGTCTTGGACGCCGGATTCCATCAAGAGTCGCGCCACGGCGACGCCCGCGGCGCCCGCCCCCATCATGACGACTCGAATGTCCGACGTGTCCTTCTCGACGAGACGCAGTGCGTTATGCAACGCAGCGAGAACAACCACTGCCGTACCGTGCTGGTCGTCGTGGAAGACGGGGATGTCCAAAGACTCCCTCAGGCGCCGTTCGATTTCGAAGCATCGGGGAGCCGAGATGTCCTCGAGGTTCACGCCCCCGAAGCCTGGAGAGATTAGCTCCACGGCTCGAACTATCTCGTCGGTGTCCGTGGTGTCCAAGCAGATCGGCCAGGCGTCGACGCCGCCGAACTTCTTGAACAGGGCGGCTTTGCCCTCCATCACCGGCATCGCCGCCTTGGGTCCGATGTTTCCCAGGCCAAGGACGGCGGAACCGTCGGTCACCACCGCGACCGAGTTTCTCTTGATGGTCAGATTGCGAGCGTCCGCCGGGTTCTCGTGGATGGCCATACAGACCCGGGCGACACCGGGGGTGTAGGCGCGGGCAAGATCGGTGCGGTTCCGCAGCGGCACTTTAAGGTCCATGGTGATCTTGCCGCCGAGGTGAATCAGGAAAGTCGAGTCGCTGACCTTCTCCACCGAGCATCCGTTCAGCTGATTCAACTTGTTGCGCACCAGTTCCACGTGCCCGGAATCCAGCGTCGTGCAGGAAAGGTCGAGAACAACCGAGTGATGCCCAGGGTCGACAACGTCGAGGCCGGTAATCACCGCTCCGGCGCTCGCCACAGTGGAAATAATGGTTCCCGAGGCGTGAAGTTCGGGCGTGGCGATCAGGCGGAAGACGTTGGAATAACCGGGGCTTGAGGGCACGGCAGAAGCCTATGTCGCTCGCGGAGTCGCCCGTGGTCAGGGGACGTCAGGGCGTCTGGCCGTCCGCGGTTTCGCTCGAGGTGTTCAGCGTCGAGCGCATAGTCGCGAATTCGACCACCTGTTGACCGATCGTGCGCAGATGTTCGGCGGCGGCGGCATCCGAAGTCGACCCATCTTCGGTGAAACGGGTATCGGCGGCGTTGATGGTGGCACCGAGTGGTGTTGGCCAGCCCCGCAGAGCGTGGGTGATTTGTCGCAACTGCTGCAGCGTCGAGACAGTCGCTTGCCAGCCGTAGGCGACGGCAATACAGCCGACGGCGCGACCGTGTAGGTACGGGGGATCGTGCGATGCAAGATCTTCGATGTAGTCCAACGCGTTCTTCATCATGCCGCTGACCCCGCCGTGGTAGCTGGGGCTGGCGACCAAAAGGCCGTGTGCTCCCCGAACGGCCTCGACCAGCGCCAGGGCCTGCGGCGTCCGATCGGAGGTTTCGGTGTCGTATATCGGGAGCATGAGTTCACGTCCGGTGATGGTGGTCACGTGAGCGCCGGCATCTCGGGCGCCACGGGCGGCGAGCCGCACCGCGCGCTCGCTGGAGGAATCAGGTCTCGTGCTACCGCCGATCGCGACGATCGAGATTGTTGAATCGGTCATGTCGCCACCTCTCCTAGCGATCGAGGACGCTCGTGTTGGCGAGCACCTGCTGGCGGGCCGCCATGGCAGCGCGTACGCGTCCCCTTGTGGTCGTGCGCGTGAGTGCGACGCTACCGAGTCCACCACCGGCCCGGAAATCCACGGGGGTGTCACGGCGTATGCTCGTGCCCGCTGTCGACCGAAGTCAATCGACCATGCGCGAGTGCTCACGCGCACAGGCCCAGTAGCGTTGGAGGTGGGTGGTGACCAGACCGATCAGGGTTGTCGTAGCCAAACCCGGCCTCGACGGGCACGACCGAGGCGCCAAGATCATCGCCCGCGCGCTGCGGGATGCGGGCGTCGAAGTCATTTACACCGGCCTGCACCAAACACCGCAGCAGGTCGTCGACGCAGCCATGTCCGAGGACGCGGACTTCATCGGCATGAGCATCCTGTCCGGCGCTCACATGACCTTGTTTTCCGAGGTCATGGACCTGTTGAAGGCCAACGAAGCGACAGACATCGTCGTCTTCGGCGGCGGAATCATCCCCGAGTCAGATATTCCGACGCTGGAGGCGCTGGGAGTCGCCCGAATCTTCACTCCCGGGACGCCCACCCAGGCCGTCGTCGACTGGGTCAATGACCGTGCTCGAGCATCCGACGTTTCGCCAACCCGGTAGTACCAAGGAGAACTGTGGACCTCTACGAGTACCAGGCCAAGGAACTCTTCATTCGACATGGCGTGCCGACCACTGAGGGGGATGTGTGCACGACACCGGCGGAGGCCGACGCCGTAGCTGCGAGGATCGGTGGTCCCGTCGTGGTGAAGGCGCAGGTGAAGACTGGTGGTCGAGGCAAAGCGGGCGGCGTGAAGCTTGCGGAGAGCCGACAGGATGCGCGCGAGAAGGCCGAGGCGATTCTGGGCATGGACATCAAGGGTCACACCGTTCATCGGGTATTGGTCGCCGAAGCCTCGGACATCGCCGAGGAGTACTACGTGTCCTTCCTCCTCGACAGAACGAATCGCTCGTTTCTCGCGATGGCGAGCATCGAGGGTGGTGTGGACATCGAAGAAGTGGCGGCAACCAAACCCGAAGCCCTCGCGAAGATCCGCGTGGATGCCCTCGAGGGAGTGACTCCCGCGCTCGCGCGTGACATCGCCGATGCCGCCCACTTCCCGGAGACCATTCGCGCAGACGTAGCCGACATCCTCGTCGAACTGTGGCGGACGCTGGTGGATGAGGACGCGACTCTCGTCGAGGTCAATCCGCTGGTGCAAACCCCCGACGGCCGGGTTCTCGCCCTCGACGGCAAGGTTACTCTCGATGAGAACGCGGCCTATCGTCATCCACATCACGAAGCGTTCATCGACATCGAGGGCACGGACCCCATCGAGTTGCGCGCGGGGGAGCTGAACCTCAACTACGTCAAGCTCGACGGTTCGGTGGGAATCATCGGCAACGGCGCGGGGCTCGTCATGAGCACCCTGGACGTTGTCTCCTACGCGGGGGAGGAGTTCGGAGGGGTTGAGCCCGCGAATTTCCTCGACATCGGTGGTGGTGCATCGGCGGAGGTGATGGCCAACGGCCTGGACATTGTCCTCAACGACCCTGACGTGCAAGCAGTCTTCGTGAACGTGTTCGGTGGCATAACCGCGTGCGATGCCGTGGCGAACGGAATCGTGAACGCCATGACCATGCTGGAAGAGAAGGGCGAGCCGGTGACCAAGCCGATCGTCTGCAGGATCGACGGCAACAACGCAGAAGAAGGTCGGCGCATTCTCAACGAAGCCGAGCACGACCTCATCGAATTAGTAGAGACCATGGACGACGCGGCACGTCGAGTCGCAGAGCTCGCAGCAAGCCGCACGGCCGGAAAGTAGGAAGCAACCTCATGGCTATCTGGCTCGACTCGAAGAGCAAAATCCTCGTCCAAGGAATGACGGGCTCGGAAGGCACCAAGCACACCCGACGGATGGTCGCTAGCGGCGCCTCGGTTGTCGCTGGTGTGACGCCCGGCAAAGAGGGACAGGACGTTGACGGAATTCCGATCTATAACGACGTTGCCGCTGCCATGGCACACACCGGAGCGAACGTTTCGGTTGTCTTTGTTCCTCCGCGTTTCGCCAAGGCGGCCGTGCAAGAGGCGGTCGACTCCGGCATCCCGTTGGCCGTCGTCATCACCGAGGGAATCCCGGTTCACGACACCGCCCAGTTCTTCCAGTACGCACAAAACTCCGGCGCAACGCGAATCATCGGCCCCAACTGTCCGGGCATCATCAGCCCGGGTCAGTCGAACGCCGGGATCATCCCCGCGGATATCACCCAGCCGGGGCGGATCGGATTGGTGTCGAAGTCGGGAACGCTGACGTACCAGATGATGTACGAGCTTCGCGATATCGGTTTCTCCACCTGTGTCGGTATCGGCGGCGACCCGATCATCGGAACCACCCATATCGATTGCCTCGCGGCCTTCCAGGAGGATCCCGACACCGATGCGATCGTGATGATCGGCGAAATCGGTGGTGACGCCGAGGAGCGAGCAGCTGCATTCATCGCCGAGAACGTGTCCAAACCCGTTGTGGGTTACGTGGCTGGGTTCACCGCACCCGAGGGAAAGACCATGGGCCATGCCGGGGCGATCGTGTCCGGCTCGGCCGGTACCGCCTCGGCCAAAGCGGAGGCGCTCGAGGCAGTAGGCGTCAAAGTTGGTCGCACTCCGAGCGCAGCGGCTCGCCTGATGCGCGAGGTCATGGGTGGCTGACCTGTGCGAGTTGCGCGGCAACGAGTAGCACTTGCCTGAAGTTTGGACCCCCCTCCTTATCGCAGTCGTCGGCGTCGCGATTGTTCTGTACGGGTTTTCGAAGACGGCGATGCCCGTCGCCGCGGTGGTCGGAGGCCCGATGCTCGCCGCCGCCTTGGGGCCGACGGTCGCCGCTGGGTTCGCTCTACCGTTGTTGATCCTGGGCGATCTCATCGGACTGCTCTATTTCCGACAGCATGCGAATTGGCGACTCATCGCCAAGGTGATGCCCGGTGTGATTGCCGGCATCGTGATCACCGCACTCTTGTTCGCCTTTGCATCGACGAGCGTGGTGGCACGCGTGATTGGCGTCTTGCTGTTGGTTTCGGTCGGCCTGGAGATCTACCGACGGCGCAGCCTGTCGCTGGAACGCCGTGATCAAGACGCGAGTGTGCGCCGTCTCGAAGCCGGGTTCTACGGGACGTTGACGGGTGTGACCACGATGGCCGCGAATGCCGGAGGGGCGGCAATGACCCTGTATCTGGTGAAGATGCGGGTTCCGATGCTCACCTTCATGGGCACGAGCGTGTGGTTCTTCTTCATTTTGAACGTGATCAAGTTGCCCTTCGTGATTCCCCTCGGCCTGATCACGAGGGAGTCCCTACTCATCGGCCTGTGGTTCATCCCGGCCCTGGTCGTAGGTGCGCTGCTCGGAATCACCGCGTTTCGGCGAATGAATCAGATCTGGTTCGAGCGCATCGCACTCGCCCTGAGCGCGCTCGCGAGCCTGTGGCTGGTCCTCCGCGGCTAATGCAGTCACACGGCTCATGCAGTCACACGGCTCATGCAGTCACACGGCTCATGCAGTCCCACGGCGTTGGCAGCGTGGCGGTCACCGGCCATCCGCGCTGATCCTGGCAGCCTTGATCCGTGAGTGCCCCCACCGTCGATCGTCCTGCATCCACGGTGGAACCACAGCGATTGCGGCCGCATCTTCGACTGATCGCCGCCGTCGGTCGTGGGTTGCTGGGGGTCCGTCGCGTCGTACGCGGTATCTCCCGGGGTGTGGGGCACACGTCTTCACGAATCGGACGCTCGCCTCTGGTGGCCTCGCTGCTCGCGTCTGTCTCCATCGCGGTCGTCGGCCTGAGCGTGGCCGGTCTGGTTGTCGCGAGCGCGTGGTGGGGAGGAGTAGAAGAGGCCGGGACGTGGCAAGACGCCGTGTCCATCACCGGGAGCGTGTGGGTGATGACCTTCGGAGTGCCGATTCGCTTGTCGGGAGTTGACTACTCGCTGCTGCCCTGGGGTCTGATGATCATCCCCGGATGGTTGGGTCATCAGGCCGGCCGATGGCTGGCTCGGGTCGTGCGCCCGTCACGACGTCGAAGCCTGACCGCCAGCGTGGTTCTCACAACAGTGTTCTCGTCGGTGTTCGTTGCCGGCGTATCGGTCGTAACGGATATCCCCGAGGTGCAAACGAGTGCCCGTCGAGCGCTCGTCATGGCCGGCGCGGTTACTTTTGCTGCCGTCGGCTCGGGTATGTGGCGCTCGAGTCCGCTTATCCGCGAGTCGATGCATCGCACGCCGATGGTCGTCCGCGTCATCGTCAGAGCGTCCTTTGTCGGGGTCGCGGCGCTCGCGGGAATGGGAGCTTTCGTGGCAACGGTGGCCGTGGCCTCGTCCTTCGGATCCATTACCGAGCTGCTCGTTTCTTTGAACCCCACGACGTTCGACGCCCTCGTCCTTCTGGTGCTAAGTCTGGGGTACGTGCCGGTACTGGTGAGTTGGTCTGTCAGTTACATCGTCGGTGCCGGTGTTTCACTCGGGCCCGACGTGCTCATCTCACCGTTCGTGCCTGTCGTCCCGGCGACACCTCTGCCTGCTTTTCCACCTCTGGCGGCGCTGCCGGAGACTGCCGGCCCCGGAAGTTGGGGATTACCTGCCCTCGTCCTCGTGTCCGGGGCGCTTGTCGGTCTGCTCGTTTCCCGCTTCGCCTTCCGTGAAGGCCCGCTCGTGCGACTGTCCTTGGCCTTTGCGGCGTCGGCGCTGGCAGCAGGGTGGGTGTTCGTTCTGCTGCTCTTGGGCGCCGGGTCTCTCGGTGACGGGCGGCTTGCCGTCATCGGCCCGGACCCGGGTGCCGGCGCCCTGCTCGCAGGCGTCGGGTTGGTCGTCGGTGCCCTACCCACCAGTGTCATCCGTGCCCGGCGGAAGCCCCGAAAACTCGCGTCCGTATTCACGGAGTCGCCGACCGCAATCGTGGGAGCCGATTCCTGATGGACGGAGAAGATCCGCGGACGCTCGTGCGCAGCGCAGCGGCCTGGGCTCTGGGCACCTTCCGTCGCAATCTGCTCGCCTTCGTTGCCCTCGCGGCGGTCGTCACGGCGGTGCAATTCCTCCAGCAGATAAGCCTGCGCCCCCTCAACGACGTTGTCGACCAATGTGCCGACCCGCAAACCGAAGGACAGCAGGCGGCGTGCGCGAGTGAACTTGCGACGCGAGCCCTGACCTCGGGTGCCCTCACCCTCGTCTTCGCCATCATCACCGTCATCGTCACCGTGGGTGTGATTCGCGCAGCACTGCGGTCCACCCAGGGACGCGAGCCCGGCTTTGATGCGCTCCTGGATGGTCACAACCTCGGTCGGTACCTGGGCTTTCAGTTGTTGTACGCGATGATGGCGGGCCTCGGGATTCTGCTGTGCGTTATCCCGGGATTGCTAGTGATCTTCTTCTTCCAACTCGGTCCGTATTTTGTGTTGGACCGCGGAATGCGCATCGGCGAGGCCTTTACGGCCAGCGCGCGACTTATCCGGCAGAATCTGCCGGCCGCGTTTCTGATGACAGTCGTGAACGCGCTCGTGCTGTTGCTCGGCGGTCTCGTCTACGGAATTCTCACCCTGGTCACGTTGCCGCTCGCGACGCTGTTCACCGCGTATCTGTACCGACGGTTCAATGACGATCCAGTTATCGGATAAGTGATCGACAAGTCTCCGCGCGGTCCGCACTAGGCTCCACGAGTGCCGGATCTGCGAATCGTCGTGCTCGCATCGGGTGCAGGCACTCTTCTCCAGGCACTGCTTGACAGTGACATTGGCAGGCGCATCGTCGCGGTCGGCTCCGACCAGTCGGAGGCCCCCGCGTTGGCCCGAGCATGGGCCGCCGACGTCCCAACCTTCGTCGTCCCGATGGCCGAAGACCGCGAGGTCTGGAACATCGACCTCGTCCAGCATCTGCAGGCCCACGAAGCCGACTTCGTGGTCACCGCTGGATTCATGCGGGTTCTGGGCGGAACGGTCATCGAGGCATTCGAGAACCGGATCATCAACTCCCACCCGGCGTTGTTGCCCTCCTTTCCCGGTGCCCATGCGGTGCGTGATGCTGTGGAGAGCGGCGTGAAGGTGACCGGCTGCACGATTCACATCGTCGACGAGGGTGTAGATACCGGCCCGATCATCGCTCAATGTCCGGTAACCATTGACGACGGCGATACGGTCGAAGCCCTACACGAGCGAATCAAGGAACACGAGCGAACACTCCTCGTCGACGTGCTGGGTCGCATTGTTCGCGAGGGAGTATCCGTAGACGGAAGAACGGTGGCATTCGGGTGAACGATGACGTGGGGCGCCGAGACATTCGGCGAGCGCTCATTTCCGTATACGACAAGACCGGCCTGGAGGATCTAGCGCGTGGCCTGCACGCGGCCGAAGTGGAGATGGTCTCCACCGGGAGCACTGCGCGAGTAATCGCCGCCGCCGGACTACCGGTTACGCCGGTCGAGCAGATCACGGGTTTTCCTGAGTGCCTTGACGGTCGAGTGAAGACACTGCACCCGAAGATCCACGGTGGATTGCTGGCCGACGTCCGCAAAGCCGATCACCGATCGCAGCTCGACTCTCTCGATATCGCTCCCTTCGAACTCGTCGTCGTTAATCTGTACCCCTTCACCGAGACGGTGGCTTCGGGGGCGTCGGTGGACGAGTGCGTCGAACAGATCGATATCGGTGGACCTGCCATGGTGCGAGCGTCGGCGAAGAATTATGCGAACGTCGCGGTCGTGGTGTCGCCTGCGCGGTACGAGGACCTCCTGAGTGCCGTCACCTCGGGAGGTTTCACGCTGGCCCAACGAGCGGAGTTGTCGGCGGAAGCGTTCTCACACACCGCCACCTATGACATTGCCGTTGCCACTTGGATGGCGGCGGAGGTCGTTGGCGAGGACCCGGACTTCCCCCGCTGGCGGGGAGCGTCGTGGACGCGGCGGGACGTGCTGAGGTACGGAGAAAACCCCCACCAGGGTGCAGCGGTGTACGAAACCAACCCTCCGCAGGCGGGAGTTGCCACGGCGATTCAGGTTCACGGCAAGCAGATGAGTTACAACAACTACGTTGATGCCGATGCCGCCCTTCGTGCTGCCTTCGACTTTTCCGAACCAGCGGTCGCCATCATCAAGCACACGAACCCGTGCGGCATCGCTGTTGCCGAGAGCGAAGAGCAGGCCTATCGCAAGGCGTTTGCGACCGACCCGGTGTCGGCCTTCGGGGGAGTGGTCGCGGTCAATCGCACGGTCTCGCGCGCACTCGCGGAGGCGATGGCGGAGGTGTTCATCGAGGTCATCATCGCTCCGGACTTCGAGCGGCCGGCGCTTGACGTGCTCCAGCAGAAGAAGAATCTCCGAATCTTGCGCATGCCCGGTCCGGGCTCTGGTGAAGGTACGGAAGGGCGAATCGTCACCGGGGGCATGCTCGTGCAGTCGATCGACGAGGTGTCTGCGGAGGGCGACGATCCGAGCAGTTGGTCTCTTGTGGCCGGAAATGCCGTTGATGCAGACACCGGCAGGGACCTGCACTTCGCCTGGAGGGCCTGCCGGTCGGTGAAGTCCAACGCCATCTTGCTCGCCCACGACGGTGCCGCCGTCGGTATCGGCATGGGGCAGGTCAATCGCGTGGACTCCGCCCGACTCGCGGTCGAACGTGCCGCCGGTCGGGCGAAGGGAGCCGTCGCTGCTTCGGATGCCTTCTTTCCCTTCGCGGATGGGCTTGGGGTGTTGATCGATGCCGGAGTACGGGCCGTTGTCCAGCCGGGGGGCTCGGTACGAGACGACGAGGCGTTCGCGGCGGCTCAGGAAGCGGGCATCACGATGTACACCACCGGCACCCGGCACTTCTTCCATTGATGGCTGATTGCATGAACGGGGCAGGGCCGCGTCGATGAGCGGCGGCGCTCGCTCGTGGATTCCGTGGTTAGCGGCCGCAGGAGTCGGCTCTCTGACGGCGGTGCAGTCCCGAGCCAACGGCTCACTGGGAACGATTCTGGAAAGTGGCCTTCATGCATCCGTGGTGTCTTTCGCGGTGGGACTCACCGTATTGACCGTTGTGGGGCTGACGGTGACGCGTATCCGGCTCGGATTGGTCCGCCTGCTTGCCGCGCTTCGATCTGGTGAGATGCCTTGGTGGTGGGCAATGGGAGGGGTCTTCGGGGCCCTGTTCATTTTTTCCCAGAGTTTCACGGTGGGCATTATCGGTGTGGCGCTCTTTGCGGTGGCGTTGGTCTCGGGTCAGAACCTCGCGTCGCTGATAGTGGACGCCGTAGGGCTAGGCCCCCGCGGTAGACAGCCCGTATCCGTCGTGCGTATTGCTTCTTCCACGATCGGCATCGTCGCCGTCGGCATCGCTGTGTCTGGGCGCGTCGGGGAGGACTCACTGTCCGTTCCCGCCGTGGCGCTATGTGTCGTCGCCGGCATTGGCGTTGCCATTCAGCAGGCGATCAACGGGAGATTGACAACGATTTCTCGCGAACCGATGGCTGCAGCCTGGGCGAATTTCGCCGTAGGCAGTCTCATCTTGACGTTGGCCCTGCTGATGATCACTGCGACAGGAGCGCGTGCACTCGAGCCTCTACCCGCAGGTCCGTGGTGGCTTTACCTCGGGGGAATTATCGGCGCCATCTTCATCGCCACTACGGCCTGGGTGGTGGGAAAAGTAGGTGTATTGGCCGTAAGTCTCCTGGTGACGGCAGGGCAGCTAACGGGAGCGCTTGTGCTCGACGTCGTCATCCTCGACGTCGTTGACGGACCGCTCATTGCCGGCGTGCTTCTTTCTTTCGGGGCCGTTGCGTTGACGGCCTTGGGTACGTCAAGAAATCGCTCGTCGATCACGACAAACGCGCCAGCGGACGCGCCGTGATCTGCTTGCCGGTGTCTTCGCCGATCAGGCGAGCATCTTCGCCGGCTGCTCCAGCAGGCGAATGAGCTCCCGCATCCACTCGGCGGCCGTTGCACCGTCGACGGGACGGTGGTCGACGGAGAGCGACACCTTCATCACCGAGCCCACCGTGACGTGTCCATCGGCCACGATGGGTTGTTCCTTAGCTGCGCCGACCGCCAGGATCGAGGCGTGCGGCGGATTGATGATGGCATCGAAGTCTTCGGTGCCGAACATTCCGAGGTTGGTGACCGATGTCGATCCACCTTCGAGTTCCGCCTGCTTCAGACCTCCGGCGCGTGCCCGCTCGGCAAAGTCCTTGGTAGTTGCGGCGATGTGGCGAATCGACATTTCCTGAACGTTGCGTAGTACCGGCGTCACTAGCCCGGACTCGGTAGCGATGGCTACCGCCACGTCAACTGTCTGAAACTGTCGAATGGCGTCGGCAGTCCAGATCACGTTCATCGCTGGAACCCGAACCATCGCGGCGGCCACCGCCTTGATCACCAGATCGTTGACAGAAACGCGAACGTCCTCGCCGTCGTTGATCTCAGCTCGCAGAGCCATCAGGCGGTCGACCTGTGCTGAGCCGCGTAGGTAGAAGTGTGGAGCTGTCGTCTTGCTCTCGACAAGCCGATTGGCGATGGCGCGACGCAACCGCGAATGGGGGATGTCCACGAAACCTGAGGCCGGTGCACCGCTGATAGAGGGTGCTGGGGAAACCGGGGTAGTCGATGGCGCTCCGGATATTGCCGCTTCGACGTCGCGACGTCGGATGCGGCCGTTGGGTCCGCTCCCTGCGATTCCGGTCAGCGCGATACCTGCCTCTTTCGCGAGTCGACGGGCGATAGGGCTGACGAAGAGTCGGCCGGTTGGCAGAGCGGCCTCTGACGTGGCCTCGGCAGCAGGCACGGCAGCAGGCACGGTGGAAACGGGCGCCGGATCGTTGGCCGGTGAGTCCGGGACCGGAGCCGACGTGGGGGCAGCAGCCGCGTTGCTGTTCGAGTTTGAGTTAACGCCGAGGCTGGCGAGCGCGGCGTCGATGTCCCCCACATTCTCTCCCGGAGCTGCCATCAAGGCGATGGGATCGCCGATGGTGACCTCTTGTCCTTCTGTGGCGATGAGATGCACGAGGGTTCCATCCGCTTCCGCCTCGACATCGACCACGGCCTTGTCGGTCTCGATGATTGCGATCACATCGCCGGTGGAAAAGGATGCGCCGGCGCCTGTCGGCCATTGGGACAAGACGGCGCTCGAGGCTCCGGCGGCCACCTCGGGCATGCGAAGGAGTTCAGCCATGGGTCACCTCCAACATCTCGCGGAGAGCGTGGGCGACTTCGACACCTTGGGCGATGGCCGCGCGCTCGAGCACCTTGCTGATGCTCGGGGATGCCTCACCTCCGGTCACGCGTTGAACGGGCTGGTCGAGCCAGTCGAAGAAGCGTCGCTGAATCTCGTCGGCCAGCCACCCCCCGTAGGAAGTCCCGAGGGCACCCTGCTCCGCGATGAGGACGTTGTTCGTCTTCTTGATGCTCTCGCCAATGGTGTCCCAGTCGATGCTGGCGCGATCAAGCCAGCGCAGGTCGATGACGTCCGCATCGACGGAGTCAACCTCGTCGAGGGCTTGGAGCACGTAGTTGGTCATGGCGAGGTAGCTAATCACGGTGATGTCGTCGCCAGAGCGACAAAGAGATGCTTTCCCGACGGGCAGGTAGTAGTCGTAGTCCTCCACGGGACCCATTCCGGAACTGGTGTAGAGGTCGACGTGCTCAAGAACGACAACGGGATCGTTGCAGGCCAGTGCGGTATTCATCAGCCCCACGTAGTCGAACGGATTTGACGGTGCCACGATTCGCCAGCCGGGATTCGTGACGAAGACACCGGCGGGGTCCATGGAATGTTGGGAGCCGTAGCCCGTGCCCTGGGCAATTTTGCTACGCAAGACCACGGGTACGTCGCCGGTCCCGCCGAACATGTGCCTGGCCTTACCGATCTGGTTGAACAATTGATCGGCGGCCACCCACATGAAATCCGCGTACATGAACTCGATCACCGGGCGAAAGCGACCATCGAGCGCCATGCCGCCACCGAGCCCCGTGAACGCGTTCTCACTGATCGGGGTCCCCAGAATTCGATCCGGGAATCGATCCTTAAGCCCACGGGTAGCGCCATTCGTTCCACCATTGAGTCGGTGGATGTCCTCACCAAGGACCACGATGCGATCGTCGGTTTCCATCCGACGATTCATCACCCCAGCAACGGCGTCGATGAACTTGACCTCGGCCGTTTCTCCGGAGAAGTCCTCACGATCGGACCAGCGCAGCCCTTCGAGTTCGCTGAGATCCCCGCGAACGCCGACATCCACAAAGGCTGGGTCGGGCCACTCTGATTGCTTGATCTGGCGCTCGTCCGGTTTACCGCCGGGAACGGCTTCGGTCAGTTCGCCCAGAATCCCCGCCATCAGATCCTTCGCTCGGGCGGTGACATTCTGAACCTGCTCGTCGTTCATGATCCCGCGTCGGACCAGGTGACGGGCAACCTGATCTATCGGATCCCGCGCCCGCCACTCAGCCTCTTCCTCCTTGGACCGGTAGCGGAAAGCGCTTCCGGGGAAGGGCCCGTTTTGGTGGAAGAAGCGATAAACGTCGGCTTCGATTAAGGCGGGTCCACGTCCACTGCGCATGTGCTCGAGGGCGTCTTGCATGGTCAGGTACACAGCGAGCGGGTCCATGCCGTCGACCTTCCAACTTGCCATGCCGAATCCCGGACCGCGGGCGGACAATCTTGGCTCACCGGTGACCTCTGAGACGTGAGTTGAGACGGCGTAAAGGTTGTTTTCGACGAAGAAGCACAAGGGCAGATCCCAGGCTGCGGCGAGATTGAACGTCTCGAGCGTCGATCCGATGTTGGCCGCGCCGTCTCCGAAATAGGTGACCGCGACATTCGTTGTGTCGGCGTGCTTATGGGCCCAGGCTGAACCTGCTGCGAGTGGAACACCACCGCCGACGATCGCGTTCGTGCCGATGGCGCCGGCCTCCTCCCACTGCAGGTGCATGGAGCCACCGCGTCCGTGGCTGAAGCCCCGGTCGAGCCCGCAGATCTCAGCCATCGTCGTGAGCAGCACGTCACGGATGTCGGCGGCGAAATCTTCCCGAGGATCGATGCCGTGTGGGGCGACGTGAGCGAGGACTTTGGCGATGAATTGATGATGACCGCGATGGGAGCCGTTGGCGGTGTCGGCGCTCGTCAGCGGCAACACCGATCCGACCGCGCCGCCCTCCTGGCCGATGCTGGAGTGAGCTGGGCCGTGGATGTTTCCCTCAGCAGCCAGTTCCAGTGCCGCCTCTTCGAAGGTCCGAATGAGAACGAGCTGGCTAAGCATCGAGGTGAGCAGGGAGGGCTCGGCCTCATCCCAATCGTGCTCCGTCGTGGAAATCTGGATCCAAGGAGCCTCGGGGGTGAGGTTGGCTCGGCTAGTCATAGCGGCAGATTGGCATGCTTTGGATCCAAAAACAACCTAAACTTGTAAATTTCACTAGAAGTATTGGTAGTTTGGATCCATATTTGGGGAGCCGACGGAAGGAACTGCCATGGCCCTGCCTGGTGTACGACGCCTGGATCACATCGGTTTCACGGTGCCCAACCTGGCGGAGGCGGAAGATTTCCTCGTCAACGTCTTGGGATGCGAATACATGTATCCGCTGGGTCCGTTCGTCCATGAGGATTCGGACTGGATGCTCGAGCATTTGAACGTTCACCCTCGGACGGTGATGCGCAGACTTCACTTCTTCCGGCTCGGCGGCCAAGCGGTTTTCGAGGTTTTCGAGTTCGAGGCTCCCGATCAGCAGACACAGGTCCCCAAGAATTCGGACGTCGGGGGGCACCACGTGGCCCTGTATGTCGATGATCTCGATGCGGCGGTCGACTACCTCAAGAGCAAGGGCGTCACGGTGCTGGGGGAGCCCACGGTCAGCAAGAACGCCAGCGAGGGTCAGCGCTGGATCTACTTCCTGGCTCCGTGGGGAATGCAGTTCGAGTTGGTGTCGTATCCCAACGGCAAAGCCTTCGACCACGATCCCGAGCGCTTCGCCTAGACCATGTCCGACGTGCCAGCGGAGTCCGCTGCGAGTTCGCGAATCGCGCAGGCGCTGCGCGATGACATTTTGAAGGGCTTAATCGCACCAGGGCAGCGCCTGCGTCAGGAAGATATCGCCGAACGCCTGGGCGGAAGTCGTTTGCCAGTGCGTGAAGCATTGCGCATATTGGCTGCCGAGGGCTTGGTTCAGATTGAGCCGAACAAGGGTGCGCGAGTGCCATCGCTGGATCCCGGGGAGGTCGAGACGTTGTATCGAATGCGCGAACGCCTCGAGCCGCTTGCGCTCTCGGAAAGCATGGCGAATCTGAGTTCAGCGGACCTGGCTGAAATCTCCGACATTCAACGCAGAATCGAGCAAGGGGTGGATGTCACGGAGTTTTTGATACTGGATCGGGAATTCCATATGGCGACTTACACCGGTTGTAGCGATGAACAGCTCATGTTGTCTGTGGTCCGGCTGTGGAATTCAACTCAGCATTACCGACGAGCCTTCATGTCGCTCACCGGACCAGGTCGCGCACAGATCGTGAACGCAGAACACCGACTCTTGATGGAAGCGATGGACCGTCGCGACCCCGAAGACGCTGAGCTGTACCTGTTAGGCCACATTCGGCGAACGAGAAAGGAACTCGTGCGCCATCCAGAAATCTTTAGTACGGGTTCGTAACGAAGAGTTCCTCGGCGGGGAAGAGCGTCAGCAATTCCGCACCCGTGTCGGTGACGACCAACTCTTCCTCGATTCGTGCAGCGGAGTGACCGTCGCTGGCTGGCCAGTACGTCTCCAGAGCGAAAACCATTCCCGGCTCGATCTCGACGGGGTTGTCCAAAGAGTTGAGGCGACTGATGACGGGGCGCTCGTGTAAGCCGAGCCCGAGGCCGTGCCCGAATTGCAGGCCGAAAGCTTCCATCTCGGAGGAGAAGCCGAATTCTTGGGCGGTAGGCCACAGGGCGGCGATCTGGTCGGTGGTAACACCGGGCTTGACCATGGCGATTGCCGAGTCGATGAGCTCGCGGGCCTTCTTGTATGCGTCACGGTGGGCGTTGGTTGCGCGCCCAACGGCAAACGTGCGGTAGTAGCACGTTCGGTAGCCGTTGAAGGCGTGGATGATGTCGAAGTACGCCTGGTCGCCGGGTCGGATGAGGCGGTCGGAGAAGACGTGGGGGTGTGGTGAACAACGCTCACCGGCAATGGAGTTGATCGCCTCCACTTGCTCCGACCCCATCTCCAGCAGGCGGCGGGTAGCGAGGGCGACGATGTCGTTCTCGCGAATACCGGGCTTGAGCGCTTCGGAAATATCCTGATAGACGCCATCGACCATGGCAGCCGCTTGACTCAGGAGCAGAATTTCGTCCTTGTTCTTGATCTGTCGGGCGTTCAACATGACCTGCTGGCCGTCGTTGACGGCGATCCCTGCGGCCTCGAGTTCGCGAAGCATGGGCATCTCGATGACGTCGACGCCGATCGGCATGCCCGCGACGCCCTCTTCCTTCAGGATCGAGGCTATTTGCTGAGCGGTGCCCTGAGGGAGCCCGGATGTGGGAGCGATGGCGCCTTGCAGACCGTTGTTTCCGCCGTTGGACTGCTCTGGCTTCAGCCACGGGGAGTAGAGCCGGTGGTTCTTGGCCGCTGACCCGAAGTCCCAGATCCATGGCTCACCGGTGCGGGTGAGCAGCGCCCATCGCTCGGTCTTGTTGTAGCCCCAGGTTCCGATGTGCGTTGCCGTGAGGTAGCGAATGTTGGAGGACTCGAAAACGAGGAGGGCCCCGAGGTCGCTAGCTTCGAGAGCCTGACGCGCTCGGGCAAGCCGGTATTCCCGCAAACGCGCATAGTCGACGCGCTCCTCCCAATCGACGCCGACGATGCCGGGTGCGGCAATTGACGTCTGGGCGAATTCACTGGCGGGGGCGATAGTCATTAGTGGCGCTCTCTTGGTGAGTCGGTGTGGAGAAAGTTTCTTTGGGGGAGTACACGCCGTCACGAGACCGGTCGGAGGTGGGCTGCGTGAGATGGAGATCCCACGCAGCCCACCGGCCGCTTACCGTGAAGGTTGCGGCACGTGAGTGCGATTTACCACTCAGGTGCTACGTCAGGTGCATCCCAGTTATCGATCGTGACAACCGGGTTCGGCATGTAGAGCACCGAGGCGTCGTCGTCGCGACCGAGGCTGGTGTCACCGGTCATTGCACGGTAGATGCCGACCACCGCGTTCTCCCCATCCCATGAGGATGACTGGAAGACGGTGCCGTCGAGCTCACCGGACGCCACCAGCGGGTTCCCGAGGAACGTGTTGCCGATCGACGTGATGATCAAGCCGTCGACGTCCAGGCCCTGGGCCTTGGCTGCGTCGATGGCGCCCGCCACCATGGTGTCATCAGCGGCGTAAATGCCCTGAACGTTGCCCTGGTTCGCGGTGAGCATCTCGGACGCAGCCAGCTGCGACTCGTCCTTGTTCCAGTTGCCGGGCTGCTCGGCGAGGATCGTCACGTTCGGGCACAGCTCAGCAACTGTCTCGCTGAAGCCGTTTCCGCGCAGCGTCGCCACGGAGTTGCCGGTGAGGCCGTTGACCTGGATGGTTCCGATTTCCGCGCCATCAGCGAATTCGCAGAACATCTCGGCGGAAGCAGCACCCTGGCCGTAGCTGTCGGTACCGGAGTATCCGTAGGTGAGGTCCGCGTCCTCAGGATTGACGTCGGCGTTGGTGATCCACACCGGGATGCCGGCATCGTTGGCAGCCTGGAGGCACGGGCGAATGGAATCCGCCACTGCCGGCCACAAGATGATGCCGTCGGGCTGTGCAGCAACGGCGACCTCGCACTCGCTGGCCTGCTTGTCAGCGTCGTACTCGGAGTTGGTGATGGTCAGGTTGATGCCGAGCTCGGCAGCCTTAGCCTCCATCGGGGGCAGGTACGTGGTGCCGTACGGCTGGTCGTTGCCCTGGGGGAGCAGCGCGTAAACCTCGTAGGTTTCACCGCCAGCATCAGCAGCCGCGTCGTCGGCTGCGTCATCGGCAGCGTCATCGGCAGCGTCATCGGCAGCGTCATCTTCGACGACTTCCTCCGACGCAGTGTCGTCGCTTCCTGAATCCGCACTGCTGGAGTCATCAGACCCACCGCAGGCGGCCAGAGTAAGCGCTGCAGCAGCGAGCACGCTGGCTGCGAACGTAACGCGAGACCTTCGCATTTCTTGCCTCTTTTCGTTGATTTCTTCTGGTCAGCCACCGGAGGTGGCAGGGGTCCGGATAGCGCTAGCTGTCCGGGGTTTTCATGCGACTCTGACGGAAGGTCCGAAGACTTCCGCGAACTGCACGAAGACTGGTGGGGTCGGTGGTCACCGCGAGCAGCAAGATGAGACCGATGTAGATCTGCTGAATAGGTACTTGGACACCCGAGATGGTCAGCGCTACTTGCAGGATCCCGAGTGATGCGGCGCCGATGAGTGTCCCGACGATCGATCCTCGACCACCCTTGAGGTAGTTGCCGCCGATGATCGCTGCGGCGAAACTGGCGAGCAGAACGGTGGAACCGGCGGTGGGATCGGCTGTTGTGCGTTCGAGGGTGTTGATGACGCCAGCGAGGGCCGCGACGAAGCCGGAGATCATGAATCCGGTGAAGATCCTCTTGTTGACCGGTATGCCTGCGTCCCGTGCGGCTTGACGGTTGCCGCCGACGGCGAAGAATTCACGGCCCGTCTTCACTCGCGAAACGAAAAGCTGGATGGCGATGAACACCAGAATGAAGATCAGGATGCGGGGCGTGAGTGGCCCGACAAGCGGTTGGCCGAAGGCGATTCCGGCGTCTTTGTTTGCCAGACTGACGGGGGCTTCGTTGGACAAGACAAATGCGAGTCCGCGTAGCGCGAATAGTGTGCCGAGTGTCGCGATGAAGGAGTTGATGCCGATCACCGCGACGAAGAATGCGTTGATGACACCGACCACGAGTCCGGCGACGAGAGCTGCGACTATTCCGAGCGCAAGGTCGGGGATGCTAGCCATGATTACGCCGGCGACGGCCAAGGTGCTGGCCACACTCAGGTCCAGTTCACCCATCAAGATGACTGCTGTCAGACCCAGAGCGACGATGCCGATCAAGGCGATGCGGCCCAGTGTGACCTCGTAGGCGGTCAAGGCGAGCGGCTCGAGAAGCGCGACCATGATGATGATGAAGGTCAGCAGCACGATGCCGCGTCCCTCGGTGCGTCGCGACGCAGTTCTACGAACGCGACCCCACGTGCCCGTCGGCTCGTCGGTGCCCAGAGAAATAGTGCTACTCATCGCTGGGCCACCTTGCGTGCGAGGGCGTCCAAGGAGACAGCGAGCACGATCAGCACACCGAGCGCCACCTGCTGGTATCCGAAGCTGATGCCTGAGAGAACCAGGATGTTTGTCAGCACGCTGACGAAGATCACTCCGAGGAACGTTCGATAGACGCTGCCTCGGCCGCCGAACACGCTCGTCCCTCCGACGATGATCGCTGCGAGGGCCCGGAACTCGTACCCGACTCCGTCATTCGAGACCGCAGTGTTGGAGAAGGCGGCGAGGACGAAGCCGGCGATCATCGCAGCGACGGCCGTCACCAGGAAGGCTCCGATGATCACCAGAGCCGTGTTGGTGCCACCGAGGCGGGTCGCGGACTCGTTAACGCCGAAGGAGCGAACGAGGAAGCCGAAGTTGGTCCGGTTCAGGATCAGCCCGAGGACGATCGTCATGATGATCAAGACGATGGCCGAATACGGAATCGGTCCGATCTTGCCGAGACCAAACGTCCTAACCGGCCCATCGGGTGGTCCGAAGAAAATCGAACCTCCGGAGAACAAGCGCAAGAGTCCAAGCCCGATGAAGGTCGTGGCCAACGTCACGATGACGGCGTTCGCCTTGAAGATTCCTACAGCCGTGCCGTTGACCAATGCGAAGAGCATCGCCGCTGCAAGGGCCGCGAGGATGGCTGGGAAGAGTCCGTAGTTGTTACTGACCGCAATCAAAATCACGCCGGACGTTGCCACCTGGGCGACAACCGACAGGTCGAGGTAGTTGCCGCTGATCACCACGAACGTCATACCCACCGCGACAATCCCGATGGGAGCTGCCCGGTGGAAGACGTCGGTGATGTTCATCAGAGAGCCGAATCCGTCCACGAAAATGAGCGCGAACAGGATCAGGATTGCGGTGAAGATGAAGATGCCGTTTTGGGACATCCAGGTGAGGACGCCGGCGAGCCTTGAGGATTCGCTTTGCGTCGGTGTCTCCGCCTCCGACGGCGCTGTTTGTTGGGCCATCACGCGACCGCCTCTGCTTCGCCAGCGGCAAGAGTCATGACCGACTGCTCCGTAGCGTCCTCGCGTGTCAGAGATCCGGTGATGCGTCCATCCCTCATGACGTGGATGACGTCGGACAACTCCAGAAGTTCGGGTAGATCGGAACTGACGACGAGAACCGCGGTGCCGTTGTCGGCCATCTCTTTGACGAGGCGGTGGATTTCTGCTTTTGCACCAACGTCGACCCCTCGCGTTGGTTCATCGAGAACCATGAAGTCCGGTCGGCGGCCGAGCCACTTCGCCAAGACGACCTTTTGCTGGTTTCCACCGCTGTATTGCCCCGCCTCCCGCTCGATCTCTGGCGGCCGCAGGCCCACTTTGTCCGCGAGTTCCTGGGCGAAATCAGCGATTCTTCGCGGAGATTTAATGCCGAAGCGTGAGAGTTGCTGCCGGTTGGGCAGTCGAATGTTGTCCGACACGGTCATGATCAGGGCGAGGCCATCGGTGCGGCGCTCTTCGGGGACGTAGCCGACGCCGTTGCGAACGGCTGACGTGTAGCTCGCGAGTGTGACGCTGCGGCCGTCGCGTGTGAGGGTCACGCGGCCGGCCGTCCGGCTGTCCGCGCCGATAATTGCGCGGACCAGTTCAGACCGACCGGCGCCGACGAGTCCACCCAGGCCCACGATCTCTCCGGCTCGGACTTCGAGGCTGACCGAGTTCACGCGGGGAGCTTCAATGTCGGTGGCCCGGAGCACGACCTCACCCGGTGTCGCATCGCGATGGGTCTGCAGGTCCTCCTTCAATTCCCGGCCGACCATGTTGTCGATGACTTCTTGCGGGGTGAGGTCCGCGATCGGTGAGGTCAGGACCTGGCGTCCGTCTCGCAGAATGGTCACGTTCGACGAGATCTCGAAGACCTCAGGAATCCTGTGGGAGATGTAGGCGATCGCCATACCCCCGTCGGCGAGACGCGACAACATGCGAAGGAGGTAATCGGTCTCTGCAGGTGTGAGCGTGGCCGTGGGCTCGTCGAGGATGAGGACTTTCGGTTGGCGAGCAACCGCGCGGGCGATCTCCACAAACTGCCGGAGCGCGACCGAGAGGCGGGACACTCGCTCATCAAGGTCCACCGAAACACCGATCTCAGCCAGCGCGTTGGCAGCAATCTCTTTAAGGTCCTTGTAGCGGGTGAACCCGAAGCGCGTGGGGAAAGCGCCCAAGAGGATGTTTTCTGCGACGGTCATCTCCGGAACCAAACTGAGTTCCTGGTGGACGAGGGCGATGCCAGCGTCGATCGCAGCCCGAGTGCCCGGGTCTACCGGCGCTCCGAACACCTCGACCGATCCACTGTCGGATTCGATGATCCCGGCCATGACGCGCATCAGGGTCGATTTCCCAGCACCGTTCTCGCCAACGATCGAGTGAATTTCACCGGGCGCGATCTGCAGAGAAACGTCGTCCACGGCTAAGGCGCCGCCGAATCGCTTGGAGATGCCGGTGGCGGCAATAGCGATGTCGGCCGAACTCGTGGTGGTCACACGCGACTCCAGAGTGTCCATAAGGGAAAACAGATGAGCCGAACGTACGTTCCGCGGCCGACGCCGATCAACCAGGATCGCGGAAACTTTCCCAAAACGTTATCTTCTACATAACAGGGCGGTAACTACATGTGGCGGGGCGCCCCGAACAGGCGGGAAGTGTCCGATTCGTCAGACTGGCTCTTGTCCAGCGTCCCCTCATCGAGGACGAACCAGATCGCCACAACCTCTTCGTCTGACTCGTTCCAGAAGCGGTGGGGCACGTTCGACGCGAACGAAATCGAGTCGCCCGGCGAGAGGACGGCTTCGTCGTATCCGACCTGAACGTTGAGGTGACCTTGAATAACGGTTCCCCACTCGCGCGACTGGTGGTGCAGGAAGTCGGGGAGTTCCTCTTTGTCCGCCCCGGGTGCGTAGTGGACCTCCAAAAATTCCGCCTCGCGCAGTGGAGAGCGGCTGGTGAGGCGCTCCCAACGCCGACTCCCAAGGTGGATGGTAGGGCGGTCCCCCTTGCGCAGCACGATGCCGGATTCATCGAGGCGCGTCCTTTGCGGCTGGGGTGCGTCGGGAACCACTTCGAGCTGGGGTGAGTTCTCGTGGGAGGCCCCCCACTTGGCGTCCTCGAACAGGCTGTCCATGCTGATGTCCAAATGGCTCACCACGCTGTAGAGGGCGCGCACGCTGAAGGATGCCAATCCCCGCTCCACGTTGGACACATGGCTCGGCGATACGCCAATGCGCCGGGCAAGCTCGCGGACGCTGATCCCTGACGACTCGCGAGCGACCCTGATGCGCTCACCGACGATGGTCCATTCGGACTCGGTGCCGTCCGGCGGTGGAATTTCTGAAACCATTCCTGTCCTCCCGAGTGGGAGACTACTGACAACGCCCTGAGTCTCTTTCCTGCCCATCCAGGCGATCGACGAACATCCGGAAAATTCGTTCTCTCACACAGAACGATGCCGTAGTGTTCGAGTCCACTTGTTGTCAGCCCGAGCCTCGAGCCGGAGCGCAGAAAGGAATCGTCGGTATGTCGTCTGATCGTCTAGCAGGCAGAAAAGCCCTGATCACAGGGGGCGCACAAGGAATGGGCGCCGCAATCGCCAAGGACTGGGCTTCTCTTGGGGCCGAGGTGTGCGTTGCCGACATCAATGAAGAGGGCATCGCCGCGGTTGCCGAGGAGATCCGCGCCGCCGGTGGCAGCGCAACTCATATCTCGTTGGATGTGACCAGCGAGGAGCAGGCCAAGGCCGCGGTCGCTCACGTGGTCGCCCAGTTCGGAGAAATCAACCTCCTGCTGAACAACGCCGGGGTCAACAAGCCGACGATCTTCCCCGACACTCCGCAGGAGAACTACGACTTCATTATGGGCGTGAACGCTTGGGGCAAGTTCAACGTTATGAAGTGGACGGCGCAGCAAATGATCGACCAGGGGAAGCGCGACTACGTCTACAAGATCATCAATGTCGGGTCGATTCTCTCCCGCGAGGCGTTCCTGGACGTCATCCCGTACTCGATGTCCAAGCACGCTGTCCTCGGGCTGATCAAGGGCGGAGCCAAGGCCCTCGTCGGCCACAACATCACCGTGAACGGCTACGGCCCGGGTGTCGTCCGCACCGAATTGTGGGAGCAACTCGACAAAGATCTGGTCGAGATCGGCATGTTCGAGAAGGAAGGTGAGTCCATGGACTCACTCGCGAAGGACATGATTCTGATGAAGCGTTACTCCTATCCCGAGGACGTGCTCGGAACAGCGAGCTTCCTCGCCAGTACGGACTCCGACTACATGACCGGCCAATTGATCATGATCGACGGAGGCATGGTTCTGCACTAGGGGCCGGTGCGGGTGTCAGTGCGGCTGATGGCGTCCAGTGTCGGGGCCCTGCCAAGATGAGGGCGTGACGGCGACAATCCTGGATGGCAAGGCGACCGCTGCGGCGGTCAAGGAGGATCTCGCCGTTCGGGTTGCGGCGCTGAGTGAACGCAGAGTCATTCCCGGGTTGGCAACGGTCCTCATTGGTGACGATGCGGGTTCGCATGCGTATGTCGGCGGGAAGCACAGGGACTGCGCCGAGGTGGGTATCGAGTCCATTCGCGTCGATCTGCCTGCTGACACCACCCAGGAGCAACTCGAGGAGCATGTTCGGGATCTGAACGTAGATCCCGCCGTGACCGGCTACATCGTCCAGTTGCCTCTACCGGCGCACTTGGACGCGAACCGTGTTCTGGAGTTGATGGATCCGGCCAAAGACGCCGACGGTCTGCACCCGATGAATCTCGGTCGGCTGGTGCTGGGCGTGGATGCTCCGTTGCCGTGCACACCTCGAGGCATCGTCGAACTTCTGCGCAGGTACGACGTCCCGATCAACGGCGCCCACGCAGTCGTCATCGGGCGCGGGGTTACGGTCGGTCGACCCTTGGGACTGTTGTTGACCCGGCGAAGCGAGAACGCGACCGTTACTTTGTGCCACACCGGAACACGCGACATCGAGGCCGAAATCTCGCGCGCCGACATCGTGGTGGCCGCCGCCGGGGTGCCGGGCATGGTTCACGCGCAAGCGGTCAAGCCGGGAGCTGCTGTCCTCGACGTAGGAATCACCCGAACCGACGCAGGTCTGACCGGCGACGTCGCCGCGGACGTCCTCGAGGTCGCCGGCTGGGTCGCCCCCATGCCGGGCGGCACCGGCCCCATGACGCGAGCGATGCTGCTGGCCAACATTGTCGAGACCGCTGAACGAGCAGCGAGTTAGTCGATCGAGGTATGTCGTCAACAGGCTCAGACAACGTGCGGGAACTGCACGCCCCTCGGTGGTGGAGGCAGTGGCCGATCATCGTGGTGCTGTGCGGAGTGGCGGTGGCCCTCATCCTGGTGGGCCTGGACTATTTCCGTCGAGGTTCGGTTGTGCTCGCCGGGAGTGTCCTGCTGGCGGCCTTCCTTCGGCTATTCCTGCCCGAGCGTGAAGCCGGGCTGCTCGTCGTCCGATCACGGAAAGTCGACGTGCTGGTGCTGGGCGTTCTGGGGGCGCTACTCGCCCTTTTCGCCTTCTGGGTACCACCTCCCCGCTGAGTCCGGCGCCCGCCCGGGCAGGTATCTTGACATCAAGATTTCTTCCCCCTGGACGTGAAGGGTGCGCAATGGCTCGCAGTGGCAAGGTGACCGTTGTGGGAGCCGGTTTCTACGGCTCGACAACGGCGCTACGACTGGCGGAATACGACATCTTCGAGACGGTCGTGCTGACCGATGTCGTGGACGGCAAGGCCGAGGGGCTTGCCTTGGACATGAATCAATCTCGCTGGGTGGAAGGCTTCGAAACCAAAATCGTCGGCCAGACAACGGGACCCTCGGGCGAGGGTTACGAGGCCATTGCGGATTCGTCGATCGTGGTCATCACCGCCGGGTTGCCGCGCAAGCCCGGGATGAGCCGCATGGACCTGATCGAAACGAACGCCGCCATCATGCGGCAAGTTGCTGAGAACGTCGCTCGGTACGCGCCCGACTGCGTCGTCATCAACGTCGCTAACCCACTCGATGAGATGACTGCGTTGGCCCACATCGTGACCGGTTTTCCGCACCAGCGAGTGCTTGGTCAGGCAGGAATGCTTGATACTGCTCGCTTCACCCACTTCGTCGCCGAAGAACTCGGCGTTCCGGTCAGGTCGGTCACGACGCTGACGCTCGGCTCCCATGGCGACACGATGGTGCCGGTGGCTTCGGTGTGTGCGGTGAACGGCAAGCCGCTGACCGACTTGGTCTCCGCCGAGAAGGTCGATGAACTCGTCCAGCGCACCCGCAACGGTGGTGCGGAGATCGTCGGCCTACTCAAGACCGGATCGGCGTACTACGCCCCATCCGCTGCAGCCTCCCGGATGGCTCGCGCAGTGCATGAAGATTCAGGGGCCGTCATGCCGGTGTGTGCGTGGGTGGACGGCGAGTACGGGCTGTCGGGTGCCTACCTGGGAGTCGAAGCGGAGCTCGGCAAAGAAGGTGTTCGCAAGGTAATCGAAACTCCCTTGACCGAAAGCGAGAAGGCGCTGTTGGTCGAGGCATACGAGGCTGTCAAGGCCAAGCAGGCCGACGTGAAGGATCTGTGAGGAAACCCATGTCCAAGATCAAGGTGGAAAACCCCGTCGTCGAGCTTGACGGCGACGAGATGACCCGCATCATCTGGCAGTTCATCAAGGACGAATTGATCCTGAAATACCTCGATGTCGATCTGAAGTACTACGACTTGAGTGTCGAGTATCGCGACGAGACCGACGATCAGGTCACGATCGATGCTGCCCATGCCATCCAAGAACACGGGGTTGGGGTGAAGTGCGCGACGATCACTCCCGATGAGGCCCGCGTCGAGGAGTTCGGCCTGAAGAAGATGTGGCGGTCGCCGAACGGCACTATCCGGAACATTCTTGGCGGCGTCATCTTCCGCGAGCCGATCATCATCGACAACATTCCGCGGCTGGTTCCGACCTGGACCAAGCCGATCATCGTCGGCCGCCATGCCTTCGGTGATCAGTACCGGGCAACCGACTTCAAGGTTGAGACCGCCGGAACGTTGACCATGACCTTCACGCCCTCGGACGGTTCCGAGCCGATGGAGTTCAAGGTGTTCGACTTCCCTGCCGGTGGCGTCGCCATGGGCATGTACAACCTTGATGAGTCCATCCGGGATTTCGCGCGCGCGTCTTTCCGATACGGCCTGGCCCGGAATTACCCCGTCTACATGTCCACGAAGAACACGATCCTCAAGGCTTACGACGGACGGTTCAAGGATCTGTTTGCGGAGGTATTCGCCGCCGAGTTCGCGGAAGATTTCCAGAAGGCAGGCATCACGTACGAGCATCGCCTCATCGACGACATGGTGGCGGCTGCCTTGAAGTGGGAAGGCGGGTACGTCTGGGCCTGCAAGAACTACGACGGCGATGTTCAGTCCGACACCGTGGCACAAGGCTTCGGGTCGCTGGGGCTGATGACTTCGGTACTGATGACCCCGGACGGCAGGACGGTCGAAGCCGAAGCCGCTCATGGAACGGTGACGCGGCATTACCGTCAGCATCAGCAGGGAAAGCCGACCTCAACCAACCCGATTGCGTCCATCTTCGCGTGGACGCGAGGTTTGGAGCATCGGGGGAAGCTCGATGGAACACCCGCGGTCAGCGAGTTCGCCCGCACGCTCGAACGTGTCTGTATTCAAACCGTCGAAGAGGGCAAGATGACGAAGGACCTGGCGTTGCTGATCGGACCTGATCAGGCGTGGCAGACGACGCAGGAGTTCTTGAGCTCGATCGACGAGAACCTGCACAAGGCGATGGCCTAGGGCTTACGCATTTCTGTCGCAGCGTTGTGGGCGCGCTTGTGTCGCATCAGCCCTTCTTGAACCACAGACGCGACCAGGACACCGCGCTCGTCGTAGAAGAGACCTCGGGCGAGCCCGTGACCGCCGCTCGCTGTCGGAGTGTCTTGATCGAATAAGAGCCACTCGTGAGTGTCGACCGGAGCGTGGAACCACATGGCATGGTCAATCGACGCGATTTGCAGATTCTCCCGTTCGTCACGATGCGGACTGGTGGCCGTAGTGACCATGCTGAGGTCGGACAGATACGTCAGCGCGCAGGCTTGAACGAGAGGATCGTCGGGCATGGGTTCGGTAACGCGAACCCACGCCATCCGTTCGTACTTCCCGTCGTCCAGATGCAGGGGGCCGTCGGCGGCCAGCGTCCTCATCTCAATGAGTGCGCGATCGGGAAAATCGTAATCGGCTGGTGAGGCTCCCTGGGGGATCGCCCGAGCTGCTATGTCGACGTTGCGAGCCGCACCGGGGTCCACCGCCGGCGGCATGACGAATTGATGATGGGGTCCAGGGTCGACCACGGAAAACGACGACGTCATCATGAAGATGGTCTCGCCGTGCTGCACGGCGCGCACGATTCGCGTCGAGAAGGAACGACCGTCTCGGGGCCTGTCCACGAGGTAAGTAATCGTGTCTTTGGTGCGCCCTGGTCGAAGGAAGTACCCGTGCAGCGAATGAACGCGACGATCGGCTTCTTCAACCGTGCGACCCGCGGCCATCAGTGCTTGCGCGGCTATCTGTCCGCCGTAAGCCCGAAGCGGTGCTCCTGAATGGCAGATGCCGGTGAAGATGTCCCTGTCGATGGGGGTGAGAGCCAGCCGGTCGACGAAATGCTCCCGTTGGTCCGGTTCTGTCACGGACCAGACCCTAGTCTTGTCCTGCGGGTCCGTTTCGAAGCGGAGCCGCCCGTGCGACATCGAGGGAGCAGCGCGACCGAGTGAACCAAATCTGGATCAATGTTCTCGTCGTTTTGTTCTTCGTCCTGCTCGGAGGCTTCTTCGCTGCGGCCGAACTCGCGCTCGTTTCACTGCGAGAAAACCAAGTCCAACGGCTCGCAGAATCCTCTCGGCGCGGTCGGCGCCTTGCCACCCTGACGGCGGACCCGAACCGATTTCTGGCGGCGGTGCAAGTCGGCGTCACTCTTGCTGGTTTCGTCTCTGCGGGCTTTGGAGCGGCCCGGATCGCACCGGAGTTGGCCCAGCCGTTGATATCGGCCGGTTTAGCCGAGGGTGTCGCGCAGACGGTGGCGTTCGTTGTCATCACCGTTCTCATCGCCTATCTCTCCCTTGTACTCGGCGAACTGGTGCCCAAGCGCATCGCCTTGCAACGTGTGGAGAGGGTCGCCCTCTTCACTGCGGCTCCGATCGACTTCATCGCGCGGCTGTTCCGTCCGTTCATCGTGGCTCTGTCGTTCTCCACCAACGCGATCGTTCGCATTTTCGGCATCGATCCCACGGCAGGCAAGGAATCGATCAGCGGAGAAGAGCTGCGCGATCTCGTCGCTGGACACGAGGAATTGAGCGAGGACGAGCGCAATCTGATCGATGACGTCTTCGAGGCGGGCGAGCGCGAATTGCGGGAAGTGATGCTCCCTCGCACGGAGGTCGACTTTCTCGAGGCACGCCTGCCGGTGGCCGACGCGGTGCGAAGGGTCGTCGATCAACCACACTCACGCTATCCGGTGATCCGCGGATCGGCAGACGACGTCGTCGGCTTCGTCCATATTCGCGACATCCTCGACCCCGACGCGTCGAATCGGGGAGCGTATGTATCGCAGATGTGCCGACCGGTCATGGCTTTCCCGGGCAGCAAAGTTGTCCTTGAGACGTTGACGGAGATGCGGCGAGATCGCCATCACTTGGCCATCGTTCAGGACGAATACGGTGGAACAGCAGGCATCGTCACCATGGAAGACCTCGTCGAGGAACTTATCGGCGATATCAAGGACGAATACGACGTCGATACCAGGCCACGACAGCCGAGGGTGCTCGGGCAGGTGGTGGTCGATGGCCTGTTGAACCTCGAAGACTTCGAAGACGAGACCGGCGTCGTTCTGCCCGACGGGCCGTACGAAACTGTCGCGGGTTTCCTCGTTGCCGCGTTGACGCGGCTACCGGTCGTCGGCGACACCGTGGTCGAGGGCGACAACGAATTTCGCGTCGTCGAACTCGATGGACGGCGCATCTCTCGGGTGAGCGTCACGAGCGTGCAGCCGGCAACGCCGGTCGCCGAATCCGCCCCGGATTTGGAAGACTGATCGCATGACGAACGATTCACGCCCTCGGGTGCTGTCGGGAATCCAGCCGACCGCTGATTCCTTCCACATCGGCAATTACCTAGGAGCGTTGCGTGAGTGGGTGCGCCTCCAAGAGACTCATGACGCCTTCTATTGCGTGGTCGATCAACACGCCATCACTGTGGAACACGACCCGGAGCTTCTACGGCAACGAACCCTGGCCTCTTTTGCTCAACTGTTGGCGGTCGGCCTTGACCCCGATCGCGCCACGATCTTCGTGCAAAGTCACGTACCGGCCCACAGCCAACTGTCCTGGGTTCTGGAATGCATCACGGGTTTCGGAGAAGCTGGCCGGATGACCCAGTTCAAGGACAAGAGTGCGAAAAGCGGATCAGACCGCTCCACGGTGGGACTGTTCACCTACCCGATCCTGCAGGCAGCCGACATCTTGATCTACCAGGCGAATGCGGTTCCCGTGGGTGAAGATCAACGGCAGCACCTGGAACTGACCCGCAATCTGGCTCAACGCTTCAATGCGCGTTTCGGGGAGACGCTCACGGTTCCCGAGCCCATGATCGTCAAAGAGACTGCGAAGATCGTCGATCTGCAAGACCCGACCGCCAAGATGAGCAAGTCGAGTCCATCGGGCTGCGTCTTTCTCCTCGACGAGGGCGTCGTCAATGCCAAGAAGATCAAGTCCGCGGTAACCGACTCCGATCGAGATATCCGGTTCGATCCGGAGACGAAGCCGGGTGTGTCGAATCTGTTGACGTTGCAGCAGGCGCTGACCGGCAGCGACATGGATCGAATAGTGGACGGCTATGCGGACAAGGGGTACGGAGATCTGAAGACCGAAACAGCCCAGATCGTCCTTGATGCGGTGGGGCCGATTCGAGCGCGGACACGCGAGTTTCTCGACGATCCCGGGGAGCTCACGAGGATCGTTCACCAGGGTGCCGAGAAGGCACGCGCCGCAGCCACATCCACGCTAGAGGCGGTCTATCAGAAGGTCGGATTCGTCGGCGACTGATGCGTGCCGAGCCGATCGCGTATCTCGTCAGGTCAATGCTCGTCGTTGTTTGCGAGTCACGATTCGCCGGATCAGGCTGACCAGAGCCAGAACAAGGGCGACGGTGAAGACCGTCAACCATCCCCATGACGTGGGGGAGAGCGACGACAACTCGGGCTCCGCGACAATTTCCTGCGGTGCCGACCCGCGCACGGTGGTGGCCTCCGGAGTCGGTGCGGCCGGGATGACCGTCTCCTCCGCCACTGTGGGCTCCATGGTGGACAAAGGCGAAACAAGTTCACCGATGGGGAGGATCTGCCCTTGATTCTGAAAGCCCCAATTCAACAGTTTGCGAGCCGCTTCGTCGCTCGGTTCCCGGATGCCCATCAGGCTGACGATCAACCTGGTGTTGCCGCGTTGGGCTGCCCCAATGAAGGTACGGCCCGCTTGGCTCGTGTATCCGGTCTTCACCCCGATAGCCCCGCGATAGTTCTCCATCACCAGATCGTTTTGGTTGTAGATGGTGATGGGCTTGCGTTCTTTTCCGTTCTTCTTTGGCTTGCGCGGGTTGGGGAACTCGGCGTTCTTGGCGCCGGCGTACGTCACGAAATCGTCGCGGGCGATCGCGGCCCGACCAATCAGGGCGAGGTCGTACGCGGTGGAGAACTGACCCTTGGCGTCCAGGCCGCTGGGGTTCTTTGCCGTGGTGTTGTAGGCCTGTAGATCGCGAGCCACTTGGTTCATCTCGGCCACGGTGGTGCTGACCGTCGAGTGGGCCTGGGCGAGGGCAATGGCCGCGTCGTTACCACTCGGAAGCAGCAACCCGGCGAACAGTTCATCGATCGTGTACTCGCGACCTTTCCGGATCCCCGCCTTGCTTCCATAGGTGTTTTGGGCTCGCGCGGTGCCGGTCCACGTGTCGTCGGGGTCCAATTGCGGGAGCAGGGTCAATGCGGTGAGCGTCTTGAGCGTGCTCGCAGGCCGACGAGCCTTGTGTGGGTTCTTTGCTGCGAGGACCTCCCCGGTGGTCGCATCTGCGAGCAGCCAGGTGCGTGCCTTGACCTTCGGCAGTTTGGCGGCGCCGGCGCTCAAATCAGCCACCGCACCGAGCTTGCCGAGTTGGCTCCCGCCCAGCACGTCCGAGGCCGGCGACAGTGCGGAGTTAGACGGTGTGGAGTTCTCCGACAGCGACGACGGAAGTGACGATGTGGGAGAGGCTGAGGGGGAATCCGACGGGCTCGCCGTGTCGTCACCGAGGTCGACTAGGGGAGCCGGGACGGGTGTCGGATCCGCGGCCATCGCTGATGGAGTGACAGCCGATGGAGTGACAGCCGGGAGCACGCCAATAGCCACGCCGAGAACGGCAGCGATTCCTCGTCGCGAGAGGGGAGTCATAACTTCGCCATGGTACGTCTGTGCGTGGCCAGCACCCGACATCCACTCGAGACACCACCGTGGTGGGTGTCACAGTCGGTATGGCCGAGAAGGGCCCCTGCGCGGACTCCAGCGACGCTAGCCTTCACCCACCGAATGCGGGAAAGGACCGTCATGACCATCAGCCTGCCTGAGCGCACTCCCACCGGCCTCTTGATCGGTGGCGATTGGCTCACGACCGCCACGCATCTCGAGGTGGTGAACCCGGCGACGCTTGGCACGCTGGCGGAGATCGGGGATGCCTCGCCTGCCGAGGGCGTGCAGGCGGTCCAGGCCGCGCATGATGCGTTTGCCGACTGGGGTTCATCCTCCGCGCGCTTCCGGGCCGAGATCCTCCGCAAAGCCTTCGACATCATGACGGCGGAAATCGAAGACTGCGCCCGACTGATCTCTCTGGAGAACGGCAAAGCCTGGAAAGACGCGATGGGGGAGGCGACGTACGCGGCCGAATTCTTCCGGTGGTTCTCCGAAGAGGCCGCCCACATTCAGGGTGACTTCCGGTACAGCCCGTCGGGAGATAAGACCATCATCACCGACTACCGACCCATGGGAGTCGCCTACCTAATCACTCCGTGGAACTTCCCCGCAGCGATGGCCACACGCAAACTTGCTCCGGCGATGGCCGCAGGGTGCACGTCGATTCTCAAGCCCGCGCAAGAGACCCCCTTGACGGCTCTGTGGGTAGCCGACGTTCTCGAGCGAGCCGGCGCTCCCGCGGGTGTCGTCAACGTGATCACCACGTCCACGTCCGGGCCGGTGTCCGAGGCCATTCTCTCCGATCCGCGCGTCGCGACGTTGTCCTTCACCGGTTCCACCTACGTCGGCAAGCTGCTCCTGGAGCAGACCGCCCAACGGGTGCTTCCCTCGTCCATGGAACTTGGTGGCAATGCCCCCTTCTTGGTTTTCGAAGGAGCCGACGTGGACTCGGCCGTCGAGGGGGCGATGGTGGCGAAGATGCGCAACGGAGGCTCGGCCTGCACGGCGGCTAACCGGTTCTACATTCACGCGTCCCTCGCAGACGAATTCTCGACCAAGTTCGAGGCCGCTCTTCGAGGCTTGAAGATCGGACCGGGTGTCGATCAGTCGAACGACCTCGGTGCCATGGTGTCGGTCAAGGAGCGAGACAAGATTCTGGAATTCGTGCAGGCGGCCGAGTCGGAAGGGACAACGCCGACGATGGCGGGCGATGCGCCGAGCGACGGTGCGTTCATCGCTCCGTACATCGTGCGAGGGGTCGAGCACGGCTCCACGCTCACGCGGAACGAGATTTTCGGCCCGGTTGCTCCCATCGTGACCTTCGAGGATCCTGCCGACGGAATCCGCATGGCCAACGACACCGAGTACGGACTCATCTCCTACGTGTTCGCCAAAGATGCAGGCGAGGGCATCAAGGTGGCGCGGCAGATGGAATCCGGAATGGTCGCCATCAACCGCGGTATCGCCTCCGATCCGGCCGCCTCATTCGGAGGAATGAAGGAATCCGGACTCGGGCGCGAAGGCGGCTTTGACGGGATCCACGAATTCCTCGAAACGCAGTACTTCGCGGTCGACCTCTAGCCCCGTTCGCCGGCGGCTAGGAGTCGATGACGGGGAATTTCTCGTAGGGCTGCCCGAGGGCTTCTGGGCCCATGGCGCTGTAACCACCGTCGACCGCGAAGTCGCTTCCGGTGACGAATGACGCACCGTCGGAACAGAGATAACAGATCGCGTCGGCGATTTCCTCGGGCTCGGCCATCCGCCGTATCGCGTGGAATTCCCCAGCAAAGTCATCCGCGTACTCACGACTGCCGTAGCGCGCTTCGATGTTGCGACTCCACGTCCAGCCTGGTGACACGCTGTTCAAACGAATGCCGAGGGGTGCGAGGGCTTGCGCCATATTTCGACTCAAGCCCAGAAGTGCGGCTTTCGTCACGGGGTAGACGATGCGATTCGGTTGCGACGCCTTGCCCGAGATAGACGTCACGAGAACCGCCGCTCCGGCGCCCCGCGCCTGCATCAACGGCACAGCCTTCTCGATGAACATTGCCGAGCTCGCAACGTTCACATCGAGCGATGTGTGCCACTGCTGGCGTGTTGTCTGCAGATACCCGCACCCGAAGATCGTGTGGGCGCTGACCGCGAAATCCACCCCGCCGAATTCTTCGACGGCGGTAGCAAGAAGCACGTCGAGATCTGCATCCGACGTCACGTCGGTGCGCACGAAGCGCCCGGCATCGCCCACGTCGGATAGGACGTCGTGCGCGTGGTCGGTGGTGAGATCACCGAGAACGACAGAGCCTCCGTTGGCGACGAATTGACGTGCCAGAGCCTCGACGATCAGGGATGCGCCACCCGTCGCGACCAGGACTTTGCCGGCAAACTCCGGGTAGAGCGCCACCGTTAGACGCCGGGACGTTGATGCTTGGACTCTGCCTCGTAGGAAGCACGGGCTGCGCGAACTTCGGCTCGGTTGCTCACCTCGGGGACGCCGACCTCCCACCAGGTTCCACCACCGACCCAGTCGTACTGGGCTACGTCGATCACCATCACGTATGTCTTGTCCGATGCTTTGGCCCGGGCGTAGGCGGCGGGGATATCGTCCAGAGACTCGACCTTCTCCGCGTTCGCTCCCATGGCCGCGGCGTGCGCGACGAAGTCCATCTTCTCCAGGTTGGTGTGCTTGGTAGTCCTCAGCAGGTTGTTGAACTCCTCTCCACCTTGGGCGACCTGGAGCCGGTTGATGACGGCGAAGCCCTCGTTATCGCAGACGATGAAGATCACCTTGTGACCGGTCAGAACGCTGGCGTAGATGTCGCTGTTCATCATTAAGTACGAGCCGTCGCCCACCCACGACACGACATCGCGGTCCGGAAGCGCCATCTTGGCGCCGACAGCGCCACCGATCTCGTAACCCATGCAGGAGTAGCCGAACTCGCAATCGAACGTATTGGGGTCTTTTGCCCGCCAACCGGCGAAGAGTTCGCCGGGAAGCCCGCCCGCGGCGGACAGGATGTAGTCGGAGTCGTCACACACCTGGTGAACACGCTGAATGACCTGGTTGTAGGCCGGAGGAGAGCTGACCGCCTGGCCGAAGTCATCTAGGTGTGCATTCCACGCTTGCTTCTCGGTCTGAGCGCGACCGAGCCAGTCCGCCGGTGCTGCGTAATCGCCCAAGGCGCTGTCGATCTGCTCGAGGGATACGCGTGCGTCGGCCACGACGGACGTCGCACGCTGTTTCGTCGCGTCCCAGCGGGCCGTGTTGATTGTCACGAGCTTGAGGTTGGGGTCCTTGAACAATGCCCAGGATCCGGTGGTGAAGTCCTGGAGTTTGGTGCCAACGGCGATGACGACGTCGGCGTCTTCTGCGATCGCGTTCGAGCACGCGTCTCCGGCGATTCCCAGGGATCCCGCGTAGTTCGGGTGGGAGTCGGGAAAGGCGGCCTTGCCGGCGAAGGTCTCCACGATGGGGATGTGGCGCTTGGCCGCGAAGTCGCCGAGCGTTGCGGCGGCTTCTGAGTACAACACCCCACCGCCGGAGATGATGAGTGGCTTCTTCGCCGTGTTGATGACGGAAGCTGCGTTGGAGATCTCCCGAGGATCGGCCTGCGGCCTTCTGATGAAGTGGACCTGTGGCTCGAAAAACATTGCCGGATAGTCGTAGGCCTCGGCCTGGACGTCTTGCGGGAGAGCGAGAAAGGCCGGCCCGCAGTCGGCGGGATCGAGCATGACGGCAAGGGCTTGGGGAAGCGACTTCAGTAACTGTTCCGGCTTGACGATCCGGTCCCAGAAGCGAGTGACCGGCTTGAAGGTGTCCGCCGCGGTAATCGTCGGGTCGCCGAACTGTTCAACCTGCTGGAGTACCGGATCGACGATCCTGTGGGCGTATGTATCGCCGCTGATCAGCAAGAGGGGAAGGCGATTCGTAATGGCAACGCCGGCGGCCGTGACCATGTTGGTGCACCCGGGTCCAATGGACGACGTCGCCACCATGATCTGCTTGCGGCGCTTGGCCTTGGTATAGGCGACGGCTGACAGGGCCATCGATTGTTCGTTGTGTCCTCGCCACGTGGGGAACTCGTCCTTGACTTCGGCGAGCGCCTCGGCCAGGGCCGTGACGTTGCCATGTCCGAAGATGCCGAACGCGCCAGGGAACAGGGGGACCACCTGGCCGTCGATCTCGGTCTTTTGGGCGGTGAGCCAACGGACGAGGGCTTGGGCCATGGTCAAGCGGATGGTCTCCACGGTGTCCTCCTGGAGCGGATCGAAAGTAGGGGTCGAAACTCGGCGGGTGCTATGCCATGCTAGGAATTGGCACGTTCCAACATAGGGGTTGGAGTGCCCCCTGGACAAGGAAAAAGATCCAGAATCTTGAACCGAAGGCCGTGAAAGGACCGCTATGAGCGACATGTTGAGCCGGGTCGCGGGAGCCCCCATCACCTGGGGGGCAGATGCCTCCGCTGGGTGGGGCTACCTGATGGATCCGGCCCGGGTGATGTCGGAAATGCGGGAAGCGGGCTTGAGCGCCACCGAACTGGGACCCGATGGCTTCTTGCCCAGCGACCCGCAGGAGTTGAAGGACTTCGTCGCCGGCTACGGCATGTCCATGGTGGGAGGATTCGTTCCCGCCATCTTATATCAAGACAAGGACATGGACGCCGACGTGCAGTACTTCGAACGGGCCAGCGACCAATTAGCCGAGGCAGGAGCGTCGAACGTTGTCCTGGGCCCTCGTTCCCACTACGACGGCTATGACACCGAGATCGATATGGACGATGATCAGTGGGAGGTCTTCCTGCGGAATCTGCGACGCTTTCAAGACATCACCGAAAAGCGTGGATTGCAGACCGCACTGCATCCGCACTGGGGCATGGCGATCTCACGACAGAATCAAGTGGATCGATTGCTGAATTCGTGTGATGTAGGGATGTGCGTGGATGCTGGCCATCTGTTCCTGTCCGGTGTTGATCCCCTGCAGGTGGTCAAAGACGCCGGAGACAGGGTTCTGCACGTCCACATCAAGGACCTCACGAACGAGATGGCCGAGAAGGTGCGCAGCGGCGAAGTGCCCTTCCGGCAAGCGACGATCGACGGCATGTTCGTCCCGGCCGGGTCGGGTGACGTGGATCTGGCGGGAATCATCAGGCATCTGGAAGGTCGCGGATACCAGGGCTGGTACGTGCTGGAGCAGGACTGCTCCCTGACCGGAGATCCGGCTCCGGGTACCGGGCCCATCGAGGACGCCAAGGCAAGCGTCGAGTTCCTGAAGAAGGTCGCCGCGACGTTGTGAACCCCGACGTTCGGGTCCTGGGGAGCCACGTAGCCAAATTGGGTGAGTCACCCCTGTGGTCAGGTCGCGACTCCACTTTGTACTGGGTGGATGTCGACGGTTGTTCCATCCAGGCGCTGTCGTGGGCAAGCTCTGAGCCGGCGACGTGGGCGCTGCCAGGCAGGCCATCATGTATCGCCATGACCGAGCACGACTCCTCCTTCATCGTCGGCATGGGCGCGGGCATCATCGAGTACAACCGGGATTCCGGCGAGTGGGTGGAGCTAGTCGCGCTGGAGAGCGATCCGCTTGTTCGCATGAACGATGGCCGCACCGACCCCGCTGGCCGATTGTGGATCGGCTCGATGGATGAGAGAGCCGACGACGAGCCAGATTTTCCAGGCGGGCACCTCTTCCGAGTAGAGCGGGATGGTTCTGCGGCAGCCGTGATGGACCGTGTTGGCACCTCTAATGGTCTTGCCTTCGCTCCTGACGGCTCGGTCATGTACTGGACGGATAGCTGGCAGCAGGTGGTGTGGGCATTCGATTACGACGTCGATACCGGGAGTGCGCACAACCAGCGTCCGTTGATCGATTTTTCCCCGTTGCCCGGAAAGCCCGACGGAGCATGCATGGATGCCGATGGCTGCTACTGGGTTGCATGCGTGTACGGCTGGTCGGTGGTGCGCATCACGCCGACAGGAAAACTTGATCGACGCGTCGAGCTGCCGGTGCACAAGCCTTCGATGCCCGCCTTCGCCGGGCCAAATCTCGAGACCATGGTGGTGACGTCGATCAGTTCTGGCGGGAGGCACCCAGCCGAGGAAGGCTCGGTACCCGCCGGTTCGCTCGTCGCGTTCGAGCCAGGCACCCGGGGGTTGCCTGAGCCGGTCTGCCGCGTCCGCGTGTGATCAGTAGGTGCTGGTGATCGTCTGGGCCACCGTGCCGCGGGCAGTGGCCAGATCCTCGCCCACCTGCTTGCGTAGGGCGACGACATCCGCGCTAACGGTGACCATCGCGAATCCTTGATCCATGCGCTTGTCGCACAACGCCGCGGAAGCGTGAACCCCGGGAACAACTCCATTGCGACGGCATCCGGCAACAATCTCCCGCATCGCCTCATCAAGGACAGGATCGGTCGTGTTCGGCTTTATCCCCAGGCTGATAGAGAGGTCGTTCGGACCCACATAGATGGCTTCGATGCCGGGCACGCTGAGGATGTCATCGATGTTGTTCATCGCCTCGCGGGTCTCGATCATGGGAATGACACAGATCTGATCACCAGCGAAGTCGAAGTAATCGTCACCCTCCACCAGTACTGCTCGGGTGGGACCGTAACTGCGCTCACCAGCGGGGGCGTAGCGGGTGAAAGACAAGGCCTGTTCGCAGGAGGCTCGATCGTTGACCATGGGGACGATCACGGCCCGCGCGCCGGCGTCGAGTGCCTTGCCGATGTGGCCCGAATCGCAGGACGGAACGCGGACCATCGGAGTGGATGCTCCGATCGAGAGCACCTGAAGCATCGGCAGCATCGCGGAGTAGTCGATCGCCCCATGCTGGGTGTCGATGACGACGTAGTCGAAGCCAGCGGTGCCCATAATCTCGGCGTTGATGGTTGAGGAATTGGAAATCCAACCACCGATGGCGGTCCCACCCGCTCGAATGGTTTCCAGCCACGGATTCGCACGCATCTCATACCTCTCGCTTGACACCGTATGGTGAGGCTACGCGCTGGATAGGCGCGCTCGATTGTGGGGTTCATGGTGAACGGTGACGTCGTCGTCACGTGGCCGGCGTATGAGGCCGATGGGCCGACGACCGGTGCGCTACTGACGCAGGCAGGACTCGGAATCCGGTTGCAACCAAGAACCGACAATCGAACGCCGGAAGAACTCGCGGACATCCTGGGTGATGCGGTAGGAGTCATTGCGAGTACGGACCCATTCGACGCCAGTGTTTTCGCGGCGTGCCCGAATCTTCGAGTTATCGCCCGCACGGGAGTAGGTGTGGATGCCGTCGATCTAGACGCCGCCACGTCCGCCGGCGTCGTCGTCGCGACGACACCCGGGGCGAACGGCGAAGCGGTGGCCGATCACGCTCTAGCGATGATCCTGGCTCTGCAGCGCCGACTATCGGAGAACGACGCCGCCATTCGTGAAGGTCGCTGGGACCGGGCGGGCACATTGACCCCGAGTGATCTCTACGGTGCGACCGTTGGGCTGGTGGGTTCTGGCGCAATCGGACGCGCGGTTATCCGTCGATTGAGTGCCTTCGGTTCGTCGGTCATCGTGCACGATCCGTACCTGGATACCGCTCCCGAAGGCTGTGAACTCGTCGATCTTGAGACCCTTCTGGCGCGCAGCGACGTCCTGACGGTGCACGCTCCACTGACCGACGGCACCCGTGGCTTGATCGGTGCCGATCAGTTCGCCGCGATGAGGCGAGGCGCGTTCGTCGTCAACGTTTCACGCGGCGGCATCATCGACGAGAGCGCACTTGCAGACTCGATTCGCTCGGGCCATCTCGCCGGTGCGGGTTTGGATACCTTCGGACGAGAGCCCATCGGTGAATCGCCCCTGCGCGAACTCCCGACCGTGATCATGTCGCCGCATATCGCTGGGTTGAGTCATCGGACGATCGCCGACATGACGCAAAAGGCGACTCGGGCTGTCCTCGATGTACTGGAGGGCACGTTGCCGGAAGGTGCCGTCAACCCAGAGGCCTTACACCTGAAGGCCTAGAACTTGGAGGCCTAGAACTTGGAGGCCTAGAACCAACAGGCCCTCAACCCCTGACCGTTCGCCGAATTAGACGCGGCGGAAGATCAGCGCCCGCTTGACTTCCTGAATTGCCTTCGTGACCTCGATGCCGCGCGGGCAGGCATCGGTGCAGTTGAAGGTGGTGCGACAGCGCCACACCCCCTCCTTGTCGTTCAAGACCTCGAGACGCTGCTCGAACCCTGAGTCCCGACTGTCGAAGATGAAGCGGTGCGCCGCGACGATCGCCGCCGGCCCGAAGTACTGATCATCGGTCCAGTAGACCGGGCACGAGGTCGTGCACGCAGCACACAGGATGCACTTGGTGGTGTCGTCGAAGCGGGCTCTGTCCTCGGCCGACTGCAGGCGTTCCCGACTCGGCTCGTGGCCTTCGGGGATGAGGAAGGGAAGCACCTGGCGATAGGCCGCGAAGAACGGCTCCATGTCGACGATCAGGTCCTTTTCGACGTCAAGGCCCTTGATGGCTTCGATGGTGATCGGCTTGTCCGTGTCCAGATCCTTGACCAGCGTCTTGCACGCGAGCCGGTTGCGGCCGTTAATGCGCATCGCGTCCGAGCCGCAGATCCCGTGACCGCACGAACGGCGGAAACTCAACGTGCCGTCGAGTTCTCCTTTGATCTTCTCCAAAGCCGTGAGAACCCTGTCCGTGGGGAACAGCGCGACGGTGTAGTCCTGCCAGTGTGGCTCGGAGTCGTGCTCGGGGAGAAAGCGGCGAACGCGGAAGGTGACATCGGTGGCGACCGGTATGTCCGCCTCGGGGGGCGCTGCCTCCTCGATGACCGCGGCCATCAGTACTTGCGCTCCATCGGCTCGTACCGGGTCATCGTCACCGGCTTGTAGTCCAGGCGCACGTAGTCCTCTCCGCTGACGTCCTCGGACTTGTACGCCATGGTGTGGCGCATGAAATTGACGTCGTCACGAGTCGGGTAGTCCTCGCGAGCGTGACCTCCGCGGGATTCTTTGCGCTCCAGGGCACTGACGACGGTTACCTCGGCGAGATCGAGAAGGAAGCCGAGCTCGATCACCTCGATGAGGTCGGTGTTGTAGCGCGTTCCCTTGTCCTGGATGGACACGTTCGCGTAGCGAGCCTTGAGCTCCTGTACGTCGCTGAGGGCTTGCTTCAAGGTGGCCTCGGTGCGGTACACCTGCGCGTTCATGTCCATCGTGTCCTGCATGTCCTTGCGCAGTACGGCTGTTCGTTCACTGCCTGATGCGGAGCGAAGACGTTCCACCAGCGCGATGGTCGTTCCCTGGGGATCGTCAGGGAGCTCGGCATGCTCGACGGAGTTTGCGTACTCGGCGGCCGCGATGCCGGCGCGTCGACCGAACACGTTGATGTCGAGCAGCGAGTTGGTGCCCAGGCGGTTGGCCCCGTGCACCGACACGCAGGCCACCTCTCCGGCGGCATACAAGCCGGGGACGACGTGCTCGTTGTCTCGAAGAACCTCGGTGTCGACGTTCGTGGGAACGCCACCCATCGCGTAGTGGGCGGTCGGGAAGACCGGCACCAGTTCGGTGATCGGGTCCACGCCGAGGTAGGTGCGGGAGAACTCGGTGATGTCGGGCAGTTTGGATTCCACCTGCTCAGCAGGCAGGTGGGTGAGATCGAGGTAGACGTACTCCTTATTCGGGCCGCCTCCGCGACCTTCGCGCACCTCCTGCACCATCGCTCGAGCGACCATGTCACGGGGGGCGAGGTCCTTGATGGTGGGTGCGTAGCGCTCCATGAAACGTTCACCGGAAGCGTTGCGCAGGATTCCACCTTCGCCACGCGCACCCTCGGTCAACAGAACTCCGAGGCCGGCCAGGCCCGTGGGATGGAATTGGTAGAACTCCATGTCCTCCAACGGCAGCCCGTTGCGCCAAATGATGCCCATTCCGTCACCGGTGAGCGTGTGGGCGTTGGAGGTCGTCTTCCAGACCTTCCCGTAGCCACCGGTGGCGAAGACCACGGACTTCGCTCGGAATACGTGAATCTCGCCGGTCGCCAACTCGTAGGCGACCGCGCCAGCGGCGACAGGTTCGCCGGAGTCTTCGTTCAAGATGATGTCGAGGACGTAGAACTCGTTGAAGAACTCGACGCCTTCCTTGATGCAGTTTTGGTAGAGGGTCTGCAGGATCATGTGGCCGGTGCGATCGGCCGCGTAACAGGAGCGGCGGACGGCGGCCTCGCCGTGGTTGCGCGTATGACCACCGAACCGGCGCTGGTCGATACGACCTTCCGGCGTCCGGTTGAACGGCAGCCCCATCTTTTCCAGGTCGAGTACAGCGTCGATGGCTTCCTTGCACATGATCTCGGCGGCGTCTTGGTCGACCAAGTAATCGCCGCCCTTGATGGTGTCGAAGGTGTGCCACTCCCAGTTGTCTTCCTCGACGTTCGCGAGGGCTGCGCACATGCCGCCCTGCGCCGCACCTGTGTGCGAGCGTGTCGGGTAGAGCTTGGTCAGCACCGCCGTCTTGGCTCGGGTGCTCGACTCCAGGGCGGCACGCATACCGGCGCCGCCGGCGCCGACGATGATGACGTCGAAAATGTGGGTCTGCATGGTTCTGTGATTCCTCCCGCTAACCGATGTTCGGGTCGAAGGTGAAGATGACGAGCGTCCCGAGCAGAATGATGAAGGCCGCTGAGACGTACAGCAGCATCTTGAGCCAGAAGCGCGTCTGGTCACGCTCTGCGTAGTCGTTGATGATGGTGCGCATGCCGTTCGTGCCATGAAGCATGGCCAGCCACAACATGATCAAGTCCCAGGATTGCCAGAAGGGGCTCGCCCACCGGCCGGCCACGAAAGCGAAGTTGATGCGCTGGACTCCGCCGTCGAGCATGTTCATGATGAACAGGTGACCGAGGACGAGGAAAACGAGCACTAAGCCCGAGATGCGCATGAACAGCCAGGAGTACAACTCGAAGTTGCTCCGTTGTCCGGTGCGACCCCGGCCCTGCGGCGAGCGGGGGGTCTCGATCGTTGGTGCGGTCATGGTGTGCTCCCGAAGAGGGCTTCCACGGTATGGGTCATCATCCGGTAGGTGCCCGGGATCATCACGACCAGCCAAAAGCCGGCGATCACCCAGGTCATCGCGCGTTGGTAGCGAGGCCCTTGGGCCCAGAAGTCGACGAGGATCACCCTTATGCCGTTCAGTGCGTGGTAGAGCACCGCCCCGACGAGGCCGACTTCGAGCAAGGCCACGATCGGGGTCTTGTAGGTCGCGATGACGAGGTCGTAGGCCTCGGGGGACACCCGCACCAGCGCGGTGTCGAGGACATGGACGAAGAGGAAAAAAAAGACTGAGACACCGGTGATCCGGTGCAGAACCCATGTCCACATGCCGTCGCCGCCCCTGTAGAGCGTGCCGACAGGCGTCGTGGTGGCCACCGGTTTTCCTCCTTGATTTTACGGGAATTGCGGGCTCCACCGAGAAGGCAACCCGTTGAGGAAATGGTAGCCCCGCTTCCCCTGTCTGGCTCGGTGGGTTGCCCCGGGATCGGGTGCTGTTCCTCACGTCCCGGGGGAGTCGTGGCGCGGGGACGCCCCCTAGGGTGATCCGTATGGCCTCCGAGACAGAATCCGGCCTGCCCATCGAGCCGGTTTATGGCCCGTCGTCGGTGCAGGAGTGGGATCCGGCGAGCGAGCTGGCGGAGCCCGGGGAGTATCCGTTTACCCGCGGGATCTACCCGTCGATGTACACCGGTCGGCCGTGGACGATGCGGCAATACGCGGGATTCGGGACCGCGCGGGAGTCCAACGAGCGGTACAAGCAACTACTCGACGCGGGAACCATGGGCCTATCCGTCGCGTTCGACCTGCCCACTCAGATGGGCTACAACTCGGACCACCCTCTGGCCCACGGCGAGGTCGGCAAGGTCGGTGTCGCCATCGACTCGATCGAGGATATGCGCGTCTTGTTCGACGGTATTCCGCTCGACCAGGTAACGACATCAATGACCATCAACTCCCCGGCAGCGATCCTGCTGCTGCTCTACCAGTTGGTCGCGGAAGAGAAGGGAATCTCCGCGGGCGACATCGGCGGAACGATCCAGAACGATGTTCTCAAGGAGTACATCGCTCGTGGCACTTACATCTACCCGCCGGCGCAGAGCCTGCGACTGATTACCGACATCTTCACGTATTGCCGAGCCGAGATTCCGAAATGGAACACGATCTCCATCTCCGGCTATCACATGGCCGAGGCGGGAGCTACTCCCGTGCAGGAGATCGCCTTCACGCTGGCCAACGGGATCGAGTACGTGCGAGCGGCCGTGGAATCCGGCCAGGACGTCGATGATTTCGCTCCACGCCTGGCCTTCTTCTTCGTCTCTCGCACCTCGATCATCGAGGAAGTGGCCAAGTTCCGGGCCGCACGGCGGATGTGGGCGCGCATCATGAAGGAGCGATTCGGGGCCAAGGACCCGAAGTCCTGGATGCTGCGTTTCCACACGCAGACCGCCGGCGTTCAACTCACCGCACAGCAGCCCGAGGTGAACCTGGTGCGGGTCGCGGTGCAGGGGCTCGCAGCGGTCCTGGGCGGCACACAATCGCTTCACACGAACTCGTTCGACGAAGCCATTGCCTTGCCGACGGAGAAGGCGGCCCGACTTGCCCTGCGAACGCAGCAGGTTCTGGCGTACGAGACCGATGTAACCAAGACCGTTGATCCGTTTGCCGGCTCGTACGTGATCGAGTCGCTCACCGACGAGATCGAAGACGCTGCGATGGCGTTGATCGAGCGCGTCGATGAATTTGGCGGTGCGGTAGCCGCGATCGAAGAGGGATTCCAAAAGTCCGAGATCGAGAATTCCGCTTACCGAGTTGCGCAGGAGATCGACGCGGGAGACCGCGTGGTGGTGGGAGTGAACAAATACACCATCGACGGAGACGAGCATTACGACCCGCTGCAGGTCGACATGTCCATCGAAGCAGACCAAGTAGCGCGGCTGGCAGCGTTGAAGGCGGACCGCGACAACGACGAGGTGGAGCGCCTGCTCGGGGTTATCCGTGACGTCGCAGCGGGGCAGGAGAACCTGCTGTACCCGATTCGGGACGCTCTTCGAGCACGAGTGACCGTGGGCGAGGTCTCGGATGCGCTACGAGACGTGTGGGGGACGTATCAACCCAAGGACGCCTTCTAGTCAAACAGAAGGCAGTAGCGTCCGGATATGGCTCAATCACACGTCGACATCGACTGGAACGCTCTGCGGGCAGCGGCCGAAGATGCCCGCGACCACGCCTACGCGCCGTATTCCGACCACCCCGTTGGGGCTGCCGCGCTCACCAACGACGGTCGGATTATTTCCGGGTGCAATGTGGAGAACGCCTCGATCGGCACCACGCTGTGTGCCGAATGCGGCCTAGTTAGTGAGCTCGCGAAGTCCAGTCCGGCGGGTCGACCGGCCCGATTGGTCGCCTTCGCCTGCGTTGGCCCTAACCCTGGTCCGCTGTTGCCGTGCGGACGGTGCCGACAACTGCTGTGGGAGCACGGTGGCCCCGATCTGATCATCGACCGCGCTGGCGGTCCGACACCGTTGTCGGTGCTATTACCCGACGGGTTCGGTCGCGAAGACCTGCCCGAGCACCGTTAAGTTGCATGCCGTGAGTTCGGGAGCACAGGGAGCGCAGGAGGCACAGGAAGCACGGGGCGCACTGGGAGTCATCGCCGGCACGGGCTTCTACGCACTCGATGATCTTCATGGTGCCGAGGACGTCACTGTAGAGACGGCTTTCGGGCCCACCCGAGCGCGGATCGGCACCTTGCATGACAGGCGCACGGTGTTCATCTCGCGGCACGGATACGACCACTCGGTGCCTCCACACATGGTGAACTATCGGGCGAACATCCAGGCGATGGTCGACCTTGGAGTCTCAGAGATCCTGGCAATCAACGTGGTGGGTGGCGTGGGAACAGACTCCGGCGATCTCGTCATCGTTGATGACTTCATCGACTTCACCAAAGCTCGACCGGTGACGTTCTTCGACGGTTCCACCCCGGAAGGCGTCGTGCACGTGGATGTGGGCGAGCCGTACCACCCGCGGCTGCGCTCGGCGTGGAAGCAGGCGGCCGACAATCTCGACGTGGGCGTTATCGATCACGGGGTGTACGGCGCCTATGAGGGCCCGCGCTTCGAGACGCGAGCAGAAATTCGACTCGCCGCACTCGCAGGAGTGACTGTTGTGGGGATGACGGGCGTCCCCGAGGTTGTGCTGGCAATCGAGAAGGACCTGCCCTACGCGAGTCTGTCGCTGGTCGCGAACCCGGCTGCTGGGCAAGGCACCGAGCCCATCACCATCGACGATGTGCAGGCGGTTGTCGCCGATGGGGCGACGACGGTGACACGGATCCTCTCAGAAGCGGCCCGGTTACTGGCCCGATGAACTCTGCAGCGGTGGACACCGTCATCACCGGCGCTCGCTATGTGCTCACGTGTGACGACACTGGCTCAGTCCACGAGCGAGCCGGCATAGCCGTTCGCGACGGACGCATCGTCGCTGTTGGCGACGTGGACTCCTTCGATGCCCATCGACGGATCGACGCGACGGATTGCCTGGTGCTCCCAGGCTTGATCAATCTGCACACCCATCTACCGATGACTCTCCTCCGGGGCGTCGCCGAGAACGTGGATCTGCAGGGCTTCCTCGAACGAGTGTGGGCCGAGGAGGCGCGAATCATGGGGCCGGCGGGCACCTACCTCGGTGCCCGGCTCGGCTCCCTCGAGGCTCTCCTCGGCGGGACGACGACGGCGCTCGACATGTACTTCCACCCCGAATCCGCTCACCGGGGTGCGGTGGAGGTCGGAATCCGGCACGCGATCGGTCCGGTCTTCTTCGATTTCCCGGGACCGGATGGTCTCGAATGGAGCCAGCGGCTCGACCTTGCGCATCGATGGCCGGGGGTCCTCGACTCCTTAGGTGGTGCGTACGTGCCGAGGTTCCTGATGCCGCACAGTCCGTTGATTGTCAACCCTGACCACCTGGCCGACATCGACGGCTTGGCCCGAGGAATGGACGCTCGGATTCACACGCACAACTCCGAGAACGACAAAGAGAACGACGCCACGGTGCAGGCTCACGGGGCCCGACCGACAGCGCTGTTGGAGCGGGCGGGCCTGCTGGATGCTCGGACCGTGCTGGCGCACTGTGTGCGATTGAACGACGACGATCGTGCAGCTATTGCGTCGGGTGGCTCGAGTGTGGCACACAACCCGGGGTCGAACCTGAAGTTGGCCAGCGGTGCGATGGACCTCGTGGGGTATCGGGAACAGGGCATCCGAGTCGGTCTCGGAACGGACGGGTGTTCGTCGAGCAACGATCTGGACATGTTCGCGGTCATGAGGCTGGCGGCGAATCTCGCTCGACTGGTGCGTGCGGACCCTGCCGCCATCAGTGCTGAAGATGTCGTTCGCGCAGCGACGATCCACGGAGCGCAGGCGTTGGGGATGGCGGATCGAATCGGCAGTCTCGAGGTTGGCAAGGAAGCGGACCTGATCGTGGTCGATGCTACGGCTCCGCACCTGACACCGCTTCATGACCCGTTTACTGCGCTGGTGTTCGCGGCGGGGAGATCGGATGTTCGGGACGTGCTCGTCGCCGGCGATGTGGTCGTCGCCGATCGACAACCGACCCGGGTGGATGTTCGTGATATTCGGGCGAAAGCACTGGAACACATCGGCGGTGCGTAGGAGTGACCAGCGACGCGCCGGGAAATCTTCAGGGCATGACCGCCGAGCAGGTCATCGATGCTCTGGGCCTGGAGTACCTTGACGGGGAAGGGTGTTGGGTCCGACTGCTGTGGCGAACCGCTCACGCGAACGCCATCTACGCACTCCTGACCCCAACTGATTTCAGCGCCATGCACCGTCTTGTCGAAGACGAAGCCTGGACTTTTGTGGCGGGCGCGGCCGCAGAGATTCTGGTGTTGCACACCGATGGGACTCACGAAGTCGTCCACCTCGGCGGCGATCCATCGGTCGGGCAGGTGGCGCATCACCGCATACCCGCGCACACCTGGCAAGGCTCGGTTTCCCTGGGGGAGTGGACGCTGGTGACGTGCGTGCTCGCGCCACCCTTCAGCGGATTTGAGTTAGCTGATGCGGTGACCGACTTCGCCGGGTGGCCGAACGCAGAGTCCGCGATCAAGCGTCGAATGAGGTGAAGCCTGTGAGTCAGGGTCAGGTAGTAGTGGTGACGGGCGCGTCCGGGCACCTTGGCAGCACTATCGCTCGAATGTGCGCCGGGCGTGGCTACTCGGTGGCTGTCCATTACCGATCGAATGAAGATGCCGCGAAGGCCGTCGTCGATTCGATCGTGCGATCGGGAGGCGTAGCCGCGGCCTTTCCAGCTGACCTCGGGGCGGCGTCTGATCCGGATGTCGCCACGCGCCTGATCGACGATGTCGTTAACCAGTGGGGGCGTGTGGATGGGCTGGTTCAGTGCAGCGCGATGCAGTCGCTGCAACCCTTCGATGAACTCCACGATAGCGACTGGCAGGCGATGTGGGAGGCGAACTTTCTCTCCGCGACGCGTATCTCGCGCGCTGCTTTGGCCGTGATGGCACCCGGAGGGTCGATCGTCACCATCTCGTCCGTCGAGGCATCGGCGGCTTTTGCCAACCACGCGCACTATGCGGCGTCGAAAGCGGCGTTGGAATCTTTCACTCGTTCCCTCGCGCGCGAGATCGGACCGCGGGGGATGCGAGCGAACTGCGTAGCTCCAGGTTTGATCGCACGAGAGGGCTTGGAACAGGACTGGCCACAGGGATGGTCCTGGTGGAGTGAGGTGGCGCCGTCGGGGCGTCCGGTGAGCCAGGACGAGGTCGCCGGCGTGGTCTCGTTTCTGCTCAGCAGCCAAGCGTCGGGAATCAACGGCGCCGTGATCCCCGTCGATGGGGGTTGGTCAGCGAGCGCGCGAACGACGTTCTGAGCGCTCTACGTTCTGAACATATCGCGTCACATGAGCAACACCAGTAACGAATGGGTAACGGCCTGTATTACAAGTTGATTGAGACTCGTCATCATTGCTGAGCCGCTGTCCCTTTTGGTGCTGCGGGCGATTAAGGTCTTCCCACGACGTCTCGCCCTCAATAGTGTGTGGCGAGGATCCGACAGAAAGGCATACGCATGCATCGCAAGCTATTGGTTGCGGGCTTCGCGGCTGCGGCTCTCGTCCTCGCTGGTTGCAGCAGCGACTCCGACGGTGACGCGGCTGAGACGACCGCAGAGACGACCGCAGAGACAGCTGAAGAAGTCGAAGCCGAAACAACGGACATCGAAGAAGTTGAGGAAGAAGTAGCCGACGAAGTCACCAGCGACGAAGAAGCCGCTGCGGGCCCCACCACAGATGACAGCGACTGCGCGGCAGAGGAAAATATTTGCATCGGATTGGTGACGGACACCGGTAAAGTCGATGACAAATCCTTCAACCAGGCAGCTTGGGAAGGCACTCTGACCGCTGCGGACACGACTGGTGGTTTTGCTAAATACATCGAGACCGTTGATCCCAAGGACTACGCCAACAACATCGGCCAGTTTGCGGCGGCCAACTACGACACCATCGTCACCGTCGGCTTCCTGATGGCCGAAGCAACTATTGCGGCTGCAAACGAATACCCAGACATTGATTTCATTGGTGTTGACCAGTTCCAGGGCGAAGCGATCCCGAATTTGGCAGGCCTCGTCTTCCGTGAGGACCACGCTGGTTACGCCGCCGGATACCTCGCGGGTCTCATGACCCAGACGAACAAGCTTGGCACCGCGTTAGGAACCGATACGGTTCCGCCCGTCAAATTGTTCGGCGAGGGCTTCAAGGCCGGTGCAATCGCAGCGAACCCCGAGGTGGAAGTTACCCTCGTTTACCACGAGCCAAATAACGCGTTTGGTGACCCCGAGTGGGGTGCCGCGGAATCGCGGAAGCAACTTGACCAGGGAGCGGACATCATCTTCGCCGCCGGTGGAGCGACCGGCAACGGTGGCTTGATCGAAATCGCCAAGGATCCAGGCGCCGGCACGACGGTGTTCTGCATTGGAGTGGATGTCGATCAGTTCTACACGGTTCCGCAAGCGGCACCATGTCTGATCACCTCGGCCGAAAAGAAGCTCGTCGCTGGCACGGATGCGCTTGTGAGCGCCTCTGTGGCGGGTGTTATGGCTGGCGGCAACTTCGTAGGCCCGACAGGTTTGGCGCCGTACCACGACACCGCAGCCGCGGTGCCCGATGACGTCAAGGCAGCGGTCGACGAAGTCCTGGCAGGACTCGAAGACGGCTCCATAGATACCGGTTGTCCAGCCTGCTTGGACAACTAACGCTTAAGCGGCACACGCGCAAGTGGATGGGGGTGGCTTCGGCCACCCCCATCTTCACTGTCAGACACAAGTTGAGTGAATAGATTCACGTTTTGGCCACCGACGTCCGTTTCCCCTGGAAGGATAAATACTTGTGTCGGTAACTGATCCAGCCCAGACCGACCTCGGGTTCACTGACCCCGACCCGCGACGCGAAACGCCCTGGTCACGGTCCCAAATCTTTGTGACACCCATCGCATCTGTGTTCCTGGCACTTCTGCTCGGTGGCATTCTGATTCTTATCCAGGGGGTCAACCCACTCACCGCATACTGGGTGTTGTTCTCTTCTGCGTTGGGCGATGTTGACGGCCTAGTGACGGTTATGCAAAAGTCCACGCCCCTGATTCTCACGGGGTTGGCGTTCACTGTCGGTCTGCGCACTGGGCTTTTCAATATTGGGGCGCAAGGACAGCTCCTCGTGGGGGCAATTGGTGCCGCGTGGGCCGGCTACAACTTCCAAATGCCAGCGGTAATCCACTTACCTTTCGCGATTGTCTTCGGCATGTTGTGTGGAGCTGCGTGGGCTTCAATCGCGGGTGCCTTGCGGGCCTACAGAAGTGTTTCCGAAGTCATCACCACCATCATGCTCAACGCCGTAGCGATTGCACTTGTTGATTATCTCGCGAGTAAGCCGCTCCAGGAAGAGGGCCAGCCGCTGACGCGAACTCCGCTGGTGCAAGCCACCGCAGCACTTCCTGAATTCGGGGTGATTCCTTCTGGATTCGTTGTTGCCCTTTTCGTGTCGCTAATTATTGGCTGGATGTTGACGCGCACTACTCAGGGTTTTCGCTTCAATACGGTGGGTTTGAATCCGAGTGCTGCGAACTATGCGGGAATTGGAGTGAAGAAGACCATTTTCCTTGCTATGGCCGTGAGTGGCGCGCTCGCGGGCATGGGCGGAGCGGTGGAAACGCTCGGGATCACGGGTCGCTTTGAACCATCCTTCAATGCTGGACTCGGCTTTGACGGCATCACGATCGCACTATTGGCCCGGGCTAACCCGATAGCGACGATTCCCGCTGCAATTCTAGTCGGGACGATGCGTGCCGGTGCGGCCTCGCTGCAATTTCAAACGGGGATAGAACCCGAAGTTGTCGATGTGATCTTGGCGCTGACACTGCTCTTTGTCTCAGCCCCAATTGTTGGACGTTTACTATTTCGCAAGCGCGCGATGAAGCAGGCGTCGTTCTCCTCCGGTTGGGGTGGCGCATGAGAGCCCGGTACGCCTACACCCTCACCATCGCCATCCTGGCGGGAATCGTCGTTGCCTTCGCTTTCGATGAGAATCGAACTGTCTCGGTGTTGTCCTTCTCCTTGAGGTACGCCGTGCCGCTGATCCTGGCCGCAATGGTCGGCATTATTTGCGAGCGCAGCGGCATCATCAACATCGGCATCGAGGGCCAGATGCTGATGAGTGCTTTCGCCGGCTTCTTCGGAGCCGCCATTACCGGGAACTTGATTTTGGGAACCATGATCGGTGTCGGCACCGGCATGATCATGGGAGCCTTCCTCGCGACCGGGGCCGTCACGTGGAAGATGGATCAAATCATCGCGGGCGTGATCATCAACATCATCGCCACCGGTCTGACGTCTTTCTTCTATTCCCAGGGCTATGTGCTGCCGGCAATCACGCCGAAGCTGCGCATCCCTGTCTTGGCCGACATACCGCTTCTTGGACCAGTGTTGTTCGACAACGGCCTGTTCACCTACGCGGCGCTGTTGACCGCAGTGCTGTTGTGGGTGCTGCTGTTCAAGACCATCTGGGGTCTGCGAACCCGATCCGTCGGCGAGAAGCCCGGATCGGCCGACACCTCGGGCATCAATGTGCAGCGCACTCGTTTCTGGAACGTCACCCTCGCGGGCGGCCTCGCGGGCCTCGCGGGCGCATACTTGTCCATCGAGGCTGCGAGCACCTTCGAGCGAGGATTGACGGCGGGGCGAGGCTTCACCGCCTTGGCGATCATGATCTTCGGGGCGTGGAATCCCATCGGGGCCCTCGGCGCAGCCCTCTTCTTCGGCCTTGCAAACGGCCTCGCAAGCCAACTTCAAGCAGATGAGGTCATCGACATTCCGCAGCAATTCATCAACATGCTTCCGTACATCCTGACCATCGTCTTGCTGGCAATCGTGTCCGGACGCGTCAAGCCTCCAGCAGCCATCGGCAAACCGTACGAGAAGGAATAGGGGAGAACTATGCCTTCATACGACCCAACGGGAACACCGGTTCTCGAAGCCCGCGGCATCACCAAGCGCTTCCCCGGAGTTGTCGCCAACAACAACGTGTCTCTGACTATCCACAAGGGTCAGATCGTTGGGTTGCTGGGGGAAAACGGTGCGGGTAAGTCGACCCTGGTCAAAATGATCTACGGGCTATACGAGCCGGACGAGGGCGAGATCCTCATGAACGGCTCGCAGATCACCTTGAAAGGTCCGCGCGACGCCATTCGCCGCGGCATCGGCATGGTGCATCAGCATTTCCAGCTGGTGCCGGTCTTCACGGTGGCGGAAAACGTCATTCTCGGTGACGAACCGCACAAGTCAGTTTTCGTCAACATGAAAAAGGCGACGGCAGAGGTGGCACGACTGTCCGAAGAGTACCGACTCAAGGTCGATGTCAACGCCAAAGTCGAAGACCTCCCCGTGGGTGCCCAGCAGCGGGTGGAAATCTTGAAGGCTCTATACCGAAAAGCGGAAATTCTGATCATGGATGAGCCCACCGCGGTTCTCACGCCGCAAGAAACCGACGAGCTCCTCAAAGTGATGCGTGGGTTCGCGGACAACGGAGTGGCGGTCATCTTCATCACCCACAAACTCCGGGAAGTTCTTGCTCTCGCGGACACCATCGAGGTGCTTCGGGGAGGAGAGGTGGTCGGCACTACGACCCCGGCCGAAACTGACCAAGCCGGCCTAGCGCAGATGATGGTGGGCCGGAGCGTGTTGCTGAGAGTCGAAAAGAAGCCGGCGATGCCGAAAGACGTCGTGCTCGATGTGCAGGACCTCAACGTCGGCGGCGGTCTGAGTCTGCCAGCGGTCAGCGACGTTTCCTTCTCGGTGAAAGCCGGAGAGATTGTCGGCATCGCAGGCGTGGAGGGCAATGGGCAACGGGAACTGGTCGAGGCACTGACAGGTTTGCGTAAGTACGAGGCGACGTCGGTGATGATCAACGGATCGGACGCGCTGGGGCTCAACCCCCATGACGTGCACGATCTCGGCGTCGGACACGTCCCGGAAGATCGTGAGAAGGACGGGGTCGTCGGGCAGTACTCGATTGCCGACAACATGGTGCTGAATCGATTCGATGAGAAGGAGTTCGCGTCGAAGGGTGTGCGCAACAGTAAAGCCGTGAACAATCTCGCCACGGAACTCGTGGAGGACTATGACGTCCGCACGCCGTCGATACAGACGTCGGCGCAATCGCTGTCCGGTGGCAACAAGCAGAAAGTTGTCATCGCCCGCGAACTGGCTGCCGACCCTCGTCTGCTCATTGCGTCTCAACCGACACGCGGAGTCGACGTCGGCTCCATCGAGTTCATTCACTCGCAGATCGTCAAGGCCCGAGACGGTGGCGCCGGGGTTCTGCTGATCTCTGCCGAACTCGACGAAGTGATGGGGCTATCGGATCGAATACTGGTGATGTACGACGGTCGAGTCGTTGCGGAGCTCGACGGCGATGGTGCGGATCGCAATCGCATTGGGCGACTGATGGCCGGCGGCGAGGACACACACCCGAGTTCCACCTACTCCGCATGAGCGAGGACTTCGCTCCCGTCGACATCATCATCGCCAAGCGCGATGACCGGGAGCTCTCCAACGAACAAATCGACTGGGTTGTCGACGCCTACACCCGCGGCGTCGTCGCCGACGAGCAGATGAGTGCGCTGGCCATGGCGATTCTGCTTAATGGCATGAACAAGCGAGAAATCGTCCGGTGGACCGAAGCGATGATCGCGTCCGGCAGTCGGATGGACTTTTCGGATTTCGATGCCCCCAGTGTGGATAAGCACTCAACCGGGGGAGTCGGCGACAAGGTCACGCTGCCGCTGGTACCCATCGTTGCTGCGTGCGGAGCGGTTGTTCCGCAGTTGAGCGGTCGTGGGCTCGGCTACTTCGGGGGCACTTTGGACAAGATGGAATCCATTCCAGGATGGCGTGCCCTGCTGTCCAACGAGGAGATGGCGGATGTCATGCGCGCCTCGGGTGGTGTGATCTGCGCAGCCGGCGACGGCTTGGCACCGGCCGACAAGAAGCTGTACTCGCTTCGCGATGTCACGGGAACCGTCGAGGCGATTCCGTTGATCGCCTCGAGCATCATGAGTAAGAAGATTGCCGAGGGCGCGGACGGTCTTGTCCTGGACGTGAAGACGGGCAACGGAGCATTCATGTCCGACCTCGCGCGAGCGGAGAAGCTCGCCCGCACCATGGTCGAGATCGGGAACGATGCTGGTGTGCGCACGCGGGCATTGATCACCGCCATGGATGTTCCTTTGGGACTGGCCGTCGGTAATGCCATCGAAGTCACCGAGTCGCTGGAGGTGCTGGCCGGTGGCGGCCCTGCAGATCTCATTGAACTCGTGATCGCCCTGGCCAACGAGATGCTTGATATCGCTGGCATCGACGCTGACCCGCGGGAGGCGATCACCAGTGGACGGGCGATGGACCATTGGCGGCGCATGGTGAGCGCCCAGGGCGGTGACCCCAACGCCCCGCTCCCGGAGGCGCGTCACCAGCACGTCATCACGGCGCCCGTGGCGGGGCCTTTATCCACGCTCGAGGCCTACGGGGTGGGAGTTGCCGCCTGGCGACTCGGAGCGGGACGAGCGCAAAAAGAGGACGAAATCATCCACGGCGCCGGTGTCCAGCTGCACGCCAAGCCCGGAGACGTGTTGTCTCAAGGTCAGCCGATCATGACCTTGCTCGCCGACGATGAAGCCCGCCTACCGGCCGCCATCGCCGAATTGGAGGGATCATGGGAGGTCGGTGGTGACCCGATGGATCGTCACCCGCTGATTATCACCCGCATTGCCCCCTGATCTGGAGCGCGCCCCGACTACTTGCGGGGGACTACGGGACGAACGGACTTCGCAACCTTCACCCCGAAGTCGCCTCCGCCAAGGTCGGCTCCGTGGTACATCAACCACTTGTTCTTTCCCACGCGGACGAGATCCGGGTCTCCTCCGCCCGCAATGACGGATCGTTCGTCGGTGAAGGTGATGCCGTTCTTGCTGGTCGAGACCAAAATCCCGTAGAAGGCGTCGCGATCGCCCGCGTAGTAAAGCGCTATCCGACCCTTGTTGATCACCGCGAATGGATGTGAGCCACCGGCCTTGAGGGGTCCTCGCTTCTGAGTGATAACAGGTCCCATTGTCCAATTAAGCATGTCCGAACTGGTGGCGGTTCGCATAATTCGCTTCGTTCGCTCGCCAGGCTTCTCAAGATTGGAGAAGTAGGCGCGCCACGTGCCCTTATGTCGGATGATGGTGATTCCGCCGGGTTCGAAGCCTGCCTGCGCCGTCGTGATGACAGGCCCTTCATCGGTGAACGTAAGGCCGCTGTCCGTAGACAGCGCAGCGTTGATGTTTCCCTGAGCGACGTAGAACAGTCGCACGGTGTCCCCACCGAGTGAGATTACGCGCGGTTGTCCAGCGGGAATGCCCGGAAGAGGCGTCGTTGCGTCTGCGGCGAACCGCGTACCGGTCTTGGAGGTGGAAGTAGCGCTCAGGGTTCCAGGCAGAGTTTCGGTCGAGTTGACGAAGGCGAACAACCGGATCCGGCCATCCTGCAAGCGCAGGCCCGTGGCGTCGGCAACTTGACGCCCGTTTGAATCGAACGTGGAAGCGTCGAGGGCAGTGCCAATCACTTTGAAGTTCTTGGCCTTTTTCACCGACGAAGAGCCCTGCGGCGGTAGGGGTCCTTCGAGCACCCATATACCCATCTGGCAGGTCATCGCCCGGCCATCGGCAGTCGTCGAGACAGCTCCCTTGGGGTTGCAGCTATCTCCGGGGCGGGGCTGAGCCCACGCGGGGGTGGCTGCAGACGCCGTTAGCAGTGCTGCGGAAGCCAGGGCAACGATTGAGCGCATCATGCGAAGGAAGGTAGCAAAGATCGCCGAGTGGTAACCAGGGAATATTCTTCGTGTATGCCGCACTTAATCGCAAAGCCCGTCTCGATTCCGGTTCCGGGCGGGAAATCCATCGAGGAGTTCGTCGGCCTGCCATCTACGGGGGATACTGGTGTTTCTGTGGCTGTGATGGTGGCGCCGGCTGGATGGGATGAGCCCTTCCAAACCCCCACCTTCGATGAGTTCACGGTCGTGTTGGAGGGGGAGCTCCTCGTCGACCATGGTGATGAGACCTCTGCGGTGGTTGCCGGTCAGGCGATCATCACGCGGGCCGGTGAGCGCATTCGCTATCGCACGGACTCGGGGGCCCGCTACGTCGCCGTCTGCCTACCGGCCTTCGCCCCCGAGCAAGCCCATCGCGACGAGTCGTCGTGATGCAGTGCGCGAGCGGATGCCACCACCGCTGCGCCATGGCCGCTACATTCCTGCCATGACCGGTGCCTTGTCTGCGGCAACGATTGCCCAGGCTCCCAAAGTCCTCCTACACGATCATCTGGATGGCGGACTTCGGCCACAAACGGTCATTGATTTGGCTGAGTCCGCGGGCTACCGAAAACTTCCCAGTCAGGACGCGGCCGATTTAGCGCGCTGGTTCTCCGAAGCCGCCTACTCCGGATCGTTGGAACGGTATCTAGAAACCTTTCAGCACACGGTCGCAGTCACCCAGAGCGCCGAGGCTCTCGCTCGGGTTTCTCGTGAATGCGCGGAGGACCTCGCGGCAGACGGCGTCGTCTACGCCGAAGTCCGCTTTGCTCCCGAACTTCACGTGGAGCAAGGACTGTCACTTCGACAGGTGGTCGAAGCGGTCCTCAACGGCTTCGACCAAGGCACCACTGGCTCCATAGGTGGCGGTCGATGGATCCGGATCGGAGTCTTGCTGACGGCGATGCGGACAGCCACGCACTCCAAGGAGATCGCGGAACTCGCGGTGGAGTACCGAGATCGCGGGGTCGTCGGCTTCGATATCGCCGGGGCTGAAGCCGGTTTCCCGCCCACGCGCCATCTGGACGCCTTCGAGTATCTGCGGCGCGAGAATGCGCACTTCACCATCCACGCGGGCGAGGCTTTCGGTCTGCCGTCTATTTGGGAAGCCATCCAATGGTGCGGGGCTGATCGACTCGGGCACGGGGTTCGCATCGTGGATGACATCGACATGTCCGATCCACACGAGCCGCAGCTGGGCGGACTCGCAGCCTACGTCCGCGACCGACGGATTCCACTGGAGTTGTGTCCATCCAGCAATGTGCAAACCGGAGCCGCCGCATCCATCGCGGAACATCCGATCGGGTTGCTACGTCGACTCAACTTCCGAGTGACCCTGAACACGGACAACCGTTTGATGTCGGGCACATCCATGTCTCGTGAGATGGAATTGTGCTGTGAGGCTTTCGGGTGGAACTTGAACGATCTGCAGTGGCTGACAGTGAATGCCATGAAGAGCGCCTTTATCCCTTTCAATGAAAGATTGGACATCATCAATACGCGGATCAAACCCGCGTATGCCGCATTGAAAGAAGCTGAATCTGCGACGACGAAGGAGTGAGTGCGATGTCGGTCATCGATGCTCTCAGCGAAGGGCAGGTACGAGTCGAGGACTTTCGCGACGAGTTGGGCAAGGTCCGCCATGTTCTGGACAACACCGATGCCGTGCTCGGAATGGCAGACGAAACCCTTCAAGCAGCCGAGGAAGCTCTCGAAGAAGCCCGACGAGCCATGCCGGTTATCATCGCCGTTGCCGTTGTCACCACAGCGGCAACGGTGGGCATCTATTTGTGGCGTCGACGGTCATCGGATCGTGAGAAAAACTAGGTCGTGATGATGTGGCGCGGCGACGGGGTAGAGACGACGTCGGCGCCTTCGTCAAACGACGCGCGGGCAGCGATACCGGGCTATTCGCGTTCGAGGCTGCTGGGCTCGCATGGCTTCGCGAGGCCCATGAAGAGCAGCAGGGAGTGCCGATTCCCTGGGTGCGCGACTTCGACCGTAACCATCTGACGCTGGACTTCGTCGCGACGACTGCGCCGAGCGCGGAGGCGGCAGGCGTGTTCGGCGCTCAATTGGCCCGCACGCATCGGTCTGGAGCCGAGATGTTCGGCGAACTTCCCCCGGGATCAGATCGGTCCTTCATCGCAGAACTCGAGCTACCCCCGGGGCAGTGGGAGACCTTCGGAAGCTTCTACGCACAAGCTCGCGTTCGTCCCTTGGCCGATCTGGCCTTGTCACGGGGCGCCATCAGCACGGCTCAGGCGCAGGACTTCGCCGTGTTGTGTGATCACCTCGAGTCCGAGGATCCGCTGCTCATCGGCCCGCCCGATCCGATCGCCCGCCTGCATGGAGATCTGTGGAGCGGCAACGTCCTGTGGCGTCGACGTGATTGTGTCCTGATCGATGCGTCGGCCCATGGTGGGCATCGGGAGTCTGACCTGGCAATGTTGGCGCTCTTCGGCCTGCCTTACCTGGATGTGGCGCTCGAGGCGTATTACGACGAGTGGCCGTTGAGTGACGGCTACGCAGCACGTGTCGAACTGCATCAGGTC
>ERZ802830.190-NODE-190-length-59661-cov-12.8025_pt1 | contig 59661 bp, 46 predicted proteins | sample MGYA00345654_ERZ802830 | MGnify/ENA primary metagenome ERZ802830 (study PRJEB30503, sample SAMEA104212375) | marine metagenome | biome: Westerlies Biome; feature: [SRF] surface water layer (ENVO:00010504) within the epipelagic zone...; material: water...
TGACAACTTCAGCCACGGCGCAATCGGGTCCCTGTAGTGGACATGGTGAGTTCATCCACAGCGGCCAGCTGTTAGGCGGCGTAGAGTGGAGCCTTGGCGTAGACGTCGGCGATGTGAACGGTGATGGAAACCCCGATCTCGTGTTTGCCCGCTGGGATGGACTGGGAAACCGGGTGTATTTGGGAGACGGGTCCGGACTCTTTACCGAAACCGGCCAAAGTCTCGGCGCAAATGGTAGCACGGACATCGCACTGGCAGATCTGGATATGGACGGCGACCTCGATATGGTCGTTGCAAATGCTCAAGTAGGGTCAGGATCTGGGCAACCGAACAAAATCTACTTCAACGATGGTCTCAACACCGGGAACTTCATCGACAGCGGTCAATCCCTCGGCAACGATCAGACAATGTCAGTCGCCGCCGGGGATATCAATGGGGACAACTATCCCGACCTTGTCTTTTTCAACACTGGGGCCAACTGCACGGTGCACCTGAATGACGGCACTGGTGGATTTGGGTCTCCATCACAATCCATTCCCATGAATCGCTGCCATGGCGGTAAATTGACGGACCTGAATGGGGATGGGCATCTCGATCTGGCGATCCCCGACCTCTTCAATCCCGATCAAAAGATCTTTATCAATGACGGATCCGGCTCCTTCACCTTTCACAGTTCCGTCACTGTTCCAGCGGGTTTGTGGTCTATTGCCGTAGCCGATGTAGATGGAGACACTCTGCCGGATTTGATTTGCGGTGCGAGTGGTGCCAATCAAATCTTCATCAATGACGGCTCTGCAAACTTCACCGACAGCGGACAACTTCTGGGCACTGCGGGCACCAGAGACATCGCCGCTGGGGACATCGATGGCGACTGTGACCCCGATCTGGTCTTTGCAGATGAGGATGGATTCTTCCGAATTTACCAAAATGACGGCGGGAACTTCGTTGAAATCGCCATAAATGATGATGAAGGCACTGCCCTACAGTTAACCGATGTCAACCACGATGACACTCTCGATCTGATCGTCGCCAGAGGCGTACAGGACATGGTCCATCTCAATCTGGGACCAGGCTCCGATTGCAATGGAAATGGAATTGCTGACAACTTCGAAATCTCAGCAGATCCCTCCCTCGATTGCGATGGAAATGGAGCTATCGATCTATGCGAATTCTCCAGTGACCCCTTTCTTGATTGTGACGAAAATGGAATTCTGGATAGTTGTGAAGGCGGTTTCGTCGATAGCGGCCAGGCTCTCAGTAACTTCTCCAGTGAAGATGTCGCCCTCGGCGACTTCGATGGCGATGGCGATCTCGATGCATGGGTGGCAAACCGCTACACCCAATCCAACCACGTGTGGATCAACGATGGATCAGGTAATTTCACAGACAGTGGCCAAACTCTCGGCAACCATGACAGTTTCGCTGTCGACATCGGTGACCTCGATGGCGATGGCGATCTCGATGCATGGGTGGCAAACCGCAATGAACCCAATCACGTGTGGATCAATGACGGATTCGGCAACTTCACCCACAGCGGCCAGGCTCTCGGCAACTCCTGGAGCACCAGTGTCTCCCTCGGGGATCTCGATGGCGATGGCGATCTCGACGCATGGGTAGCCAACTACGGTCAAGCCAACCGCGTGTGGCTCAACCTGGGCGGTGACCAAGGTGGAACTCCCGGAACCTTTGCCGACAGTGGCCAGGCGTTGGGTAACTCCAGCAGCCAAGACATCATCCTTAAAGACCTTGATGGAGATAGCGACCTCGATGCATGGGTGACCAACTACGGCCAAGCCAACCGTGTTTGGATCAACCAGGGCGGTGATCAAGGTGGCACACCCGGCATCTATGCCGACAGCGGCCAAGCTCTAGGTAGCTCCAATAGCATCGGTGCCGCCCTCGGCGACCTCGACGGTGATGGAGATGTCGATGCTTGGGTAGCCAACTACGGTCAAGCCAATCGCGCCTGGATTAATCAGGGAGGCATTCAAGGGGGTATCCCTGGCATTTATGCCGACAGTGGTCAACCCCTCGGCGGATCCGGTAGCTGGAGGGTCGCCCTGGGCGATGTCGATGGCGATGGTGACCTCGATGCATGGGTTGCAAACTATGGCGATAGCTCAGGGGGACAACCCAACCGCGTAGGCCTCAACGATGGATCAGGCAACTTTGCAGACAGCGGCCTGGCTCTCGGCAACTCGCCCAGCGCAGCTGTCGCTCTCGGTGACCTCGATGGCGATGGCGATCTCGATGCATGGGTTGCAAACACATGGAACTTCACGAACCCGAAGAATCGCGTGTGGATTAACTCATATCAATTTTGCAATGACTGCGACGGAAATGGAATTCAAGACAGCGTCGAAATCGCAGCGGATCCATCCATCGATTGCGATGAAAATGGAGCCATTGATCTTTGCGAAATCTCCAATGATCCTTCTCTTGATTGCGACGGAAATGGGGTTCTGGATAGTTGTGAAAGTGTTTTCGTCGATAGCGGACAGACTCTGGGCAACTCCTTTAGCGAGGGTGTCGCCCTCGGGGATCTCGATGGCGATGGCGATCTCGATGCATGGGTTGCAAACATCGGCATACACCAACCCAACCGCGTGTGGATCAATCAAGGGGGTGCTCAAGGGGGCACTCCCGGCACCTATGCCGACAGTGGTCAAATTCTTTTAGGCATTTACCGCCAAAGCCAAGATGTCGCCCTCGGCGATCTCGATGGCGATGGCGATCTTGACGCCTATGTCGCCAACGACGACAACGATCCCAACCGCCTGTGGATCAATCAGGGGGGTGCTCAAGGAGGTACTCCCGGCACCTATGCCACGGGTCAGGCTCTAGGTAACTCCAGGAGCGAGGGTGTCGCCCTCGGCGACCTCGATGGCGATGGCGATCTCGACGCCTATATCGCCAACAACAATTATCAACCCAACCGCGTATGGATCAATCAGGGGGGTGCTCAAGGGGGCACTCCAGGCACCTATGCCAACAGTTTTCAGGCTCTGAGTAACTCCACTAGCACCGATGTCGCCCTCGGCGACCTCGATGGCGATGGCGATCTCGATGCTTGGGTCGCAAACCTCAACCAACCCAACCGGGTATGGCTTAACGATGGCCTCGGCAACTTTATCGACAGTGGTCAGGCTCTGGGTAACTCCTGGAGCGAGGGTGTTGCCCTCGGGGATCTCGATGGCGATGGCGATCTCGACGCTTATGTCGCCAACGGCCAACTTCAATCCAACCGCGTGTGGATCAATGATGGCCTCGGCAACTTTATCGACAGCGGCCCGACTCCGGGCAACTCCAGTAGTAGGAGTGTCGCCCTCGGGGATCTCGATGGCGATGGCGATCTCGATGCATGGGTTGCCAACTCCACCAACCATGCCAACCGCGTGCGGATCAATGACGGCCTCGGCAACTTTGCCTCCGGTAGCCAGGCTCTGGGTAACTCCTATAGCGAGAGTGTTGCCCTCGGGGATCTCGATGGCGATGGCGATCTCGATGCATGGGTCGCAAACCTCTACTCGTTCACACACAACCGCGTGTGGATCAACTCAAGCCAATTTTGCAATGACTGCGACGGGAATGGGATTCAGGACAGCGTCGAAATCGCAGCGGATCCCTCCCTCGATTGCAATGCCAATGGCGTCCTTGACAGTTGCGACATCGCCTCGGGATTCAGCCTCGATACCGACGGCAGTGGGGTTCCCGACGAATGTGAAGGAATGAAATACATCAGCGGAGACAGCAATGGGGATGGGGCAGTCGACGTGGGCGATGGCATCTTTGTTCTCGATTATCTCTACGCGGGGGGAGCGTCGACTTGCCGAGATGCCAGCGATGCCAACGGGGATGGTGCGGTCGATATCGGCGATGCCATCTTCGTGTTGACCTATCTCTTCAGCGGTGGTGTGGAACCTGCACCGCCCTTCCCGGCCTGCGGCGAAGATCCCACCGCCGATGCCCTAGAATGTGAGAGTTTCGACGGTTGCTAGAATCGACTCCAATTGAAAAGCGGGTGACTGGGGACTCCCCCTCGTCACCCGCTTTTTGTATATTGGTTTCAGTCGCTGACCTCGCACCCCCTTTTTGAAACCCAGTAGTTCCATGTCTTTGCCCCCGAAAGCCCAGGAAGTGATTTCCCAACTCGAAACAGAGTCTCCCAAAATGGGGGATATCAAGAAACTCGCCAAATCCATCAAGAAGGACACGGAGCTGGCGTGGGAGTTGTGGGAAACGGGGGAGTACGTTCCCCGATTGCTGGCGGCACTGATCTTTGATCCCAAACAACTGACCGAAGAAGACTTCCACAAGTTTGCCAAAGAGATGACGGTGCACGATGAAAAGCAGCGTCACCAGATGGGGGACTGGCTGCTGGCGCATCAGTTGATGAAGAGCAAGGATCTGACCGCCTCCATGCTGACCTGGATGGAAAACCCGCTCCCCATCCTGCGACGCTTCTTCTGGTATCACCAGCTGCGCCTGCGTTGGACCGGCAAAACCCCACCACCGGAAAACAGTGCTGAGCTAATGGACGCCATCGAGGAAAAACTCGGCAGCGAAGACCCGGATGTGCAGTGGGCGATGAACGGTTGCGCCGGCTGGATCGGTGTCTTTGAACCCGAGTTCCGCGAGCGCTGTGTTCAGCTGGGAGATTCACTCGCACTGTATAAAGAAGAGAAGGTGCCAAAGAACTGCACCCCCAATTACCTGCCTGAGTTTATTCGCATCGAGGTGGGAAAACGGGAATAGCGGTCTCGACTTTCTCGCTGAGAATCATTTATTTCTCGACGCGACCTGGGTCTTGTGGGAGGACGACCAGGAGAAGGAAGCGCGCATCTTCCCCATGGTTCGACGCTGACTCTGTTCACCGTTTAACCTGCAAGCCTCCAGTGGCTGTTATGGGGAACCACTCTGCATTCAGACTGATCCGTTTCGACACTTTTCAGTCCATTGAAGACGTAGTGACACAATCTTGTGACGATGCGCCGGCGTTCCGGAACCATGTATCGCTGCAAATAACTGTTAAAGAATCCTCTTGGCAGAACCGCTTCTCCAAAACGGACCAACAGGGTTGAGATGGGGTGGTCGATGTCTTCACGCCTGACCTGAGCCTCGAGCCCACCCATCACCTCGTAGCGCCCGTCAGCTCGATGGGGTTTGACAACCAGCGCACTCGAATAACGGGTTACGCCGCGGATCCCCACCGCCAGAGATTCGTAATGATCTCCGGTTTGGCGTGAAGCCACCGCCAAGACGATGGGCACCTTGACCCGGGACCCAAAGAAGCGGGTGACCGATCGAAGCAGTGGAGGGATCTGACTGCCCATATCTTTCAACTGCTGCTGTGCAAACTCCCTGTTGAGGCCGATTTCAAAACAGAGAATGCCGAGTGTTTTGACTCCTTCACCCCGATTGATGTAATCGACCAACTGTTGCAGATCTTCCTTCAGATGCGTTTCGGTCAGGGCAAGAATTTGTGCGGGGATCTGAAGCTTCCCTTTTTCACCAGAGATACACTTTTGTTCGCCTGTCACCTCGAGCAGGACACTCTGGTGGAAAGAAGGCAGACCACCAAAGCGATCATTCATCAGCTGTACCACCGATTCAAAATCCCGGTCACTTCTAACCTCGAATCGCTGGTCATTGAGACGTGCGAAATCGAGGGCAGGGAGAGTTGTGATTTTCTCTGGATTATCAGGTTTGCAAGATGTCGACATCACCCCACCTCTCAACTGTACCGGATGGTCTTTTCATTCCTTTCAATCCGGTTTGAGTGGCCCAACGGACCGACAACTTTCATGACAACTAACCGGATTTGCGATTCCCTCTCAGTTTCAAAGGTTCCTGTGGATAATTTTTTCAACGGCGATTCAATACTGGAATGAAAAGAACCCTTGTTCCACGGTGCATCGCCATTCAAGGAAAGAGCCGACATGACTCTGCCTGAAAATATGGACCTGATCCTGCGTCGTTTTGAAGAGCCTGATGAAGTTCGTGAATTTCCCTATGGCCGCTTCGAGATCATCACCATCGCCGGCATGACCATCGGCAAGGCCACCTATGAACCGGGCTGGAAGTGGTCTGAACACGCCGGCAAAGCGTTGGGTAAATCCTTCTGTGAAGTGGAACACCTGTGCCTGGCATTGTCAGGACAGGTCACCGTCGCTTTTGAAGGTGAGCCAGTACAGGTGATGACTCCCGGCACCATCTTCTACGTCTCGACCAAACCTCACGATAGTTGGGTGGTGGGGGATGAGCCGTATGTGTCGATCCACTTCCTCGGAGCCTCCGACTACACGACCCGATAGCGGCAACCCACCCCTCTCCAAAGCCCACTTCTGTTATGAATCCTCCGCGCATCAACAACGCACTCTCAAAATCCTCGATCACACCCTTCGCTCTCGATCACAGATCCGGGATCGAGTGAGTTCTTTCGCCTTGACATATACGACAATCTGTCATACGGTGGTGCCATCATGTCGCACAGAAATGCACCGAAACTCGTGAAAGAGGCTTCAATGACGGACAAAGGGCTCCCAAACGCCGAATTAGCATTGATGGAACTGCTCTGGAATGGCGAAGATCGGACCGCACGCCAGATTCGTGAAGAGCTCTATCCTGGAGACTCACGCAGTCAGAACGGCACTGTCCAGCGACTGCTTCAGCGACTGGAGGAAAAGGGATTTATCAAACGGAACCGAAAGCTTCCTGTGCATCTCTTTTCACCGACGAACACCCGAGAATCCTACGTCGCTCAACAGATGACATCTCTGACTGAAAAGTTAACCCAAGGATCTTTCGTACCCGCCATCACGCACCTGCTCGAAGAAAAGAAATTATCTAGAACCGAAATCGATAAACTTCGAACGATTCTAGAAGGGGAATCTTCATGATGGATTGGATGTTAGAAACCACTTTCAGCAATCTTGTCATAGCCATCCCTATCGCTTTATTGGCTTTATTCCTTCAATCAAAAAAAGGAATGTTTGCCATTTCTCATATGCTTTGGGCTTTGGTTTTGATCAAGCTGATCACTCCGCCCTTATTCATAATACCCGCCTACACACTTCCTGACCTTCAGCCCGAGATGTCTTTCAGCACTCTCGACGATTCGGAATTAATGATTGCTGACAATGAAGAAGTGCCTTTTCCTAACCATGAACAATACGCTCAATTTGATCTTCTTCACTTTGCCCCACAGATCAAAAATGCCTTCTTCGTTGTTTGGGGAATAGGCAGCGTTGTCCTGTTCATCATTTCAATTCTGCAACTCATCGTCTTTCGAAGGTCTTTATCGATTGTGAATACAGATCTCCAAGAAGAACGCTGGGTGCAAGAGGTCGCCGATTCAATAGGCTTGAAGAAGTGCCCAAAAGTGTATGAAGTTAAAAATAACATCACTCCTATCGTTTGGTGGGCCGGGGGGTCCGCAAAGATTTTTCTTTCAACAACTCTGCTCACAACCTTATCTCCCGAACAACGTCGCCATGTTCTCGCGCATGAATTCGCTCACATCGTGCGCAAAGACCATCTGTTGCGCTGGGTAGAATGGTTCTCCTGTCTATTGATGTGGTGGAATCCGTTAGCCTGGTATGCCCGAAAAGAACTGCGCCACAACGAAGAAATCTGTTGCGACAATGAAGCATTTAAAGCACTCGGAATCGTCGCAAAGTCCTACGCCCACACACTCGTGGACGTTTTAGAAGTGCTCTCATTCCAAGAAACAACAACGCCCCGCTGGGTTAGCACCATGGCGGGAATAACCCCTATTGAAAGAAGGGTTCACATGATCCTCGACGATCAAAATCCACAAGTTCTTGCAGGAAGATTCAAACAGCTCTTTTTAGCTGTCGCCCTTTCATCGCTCCTGATGGGAATTTCTGAAGCTCAAGATGCCAGTGTTCGCAACAGCGAGAACGAAAAGGGCCTGAAGGCCGCCGTTGAAGCTGCCGAAAAGAAGTATGTCGAAATGCTGGGTGACCTTAAAGACGATAAAATAACGACGGACGACGAAAAGAAACAACAAGAGAATCAACGCGCACTTCGAGCTCGATACTCAGAATACGAGAAGAGTATCAAAATAGCGGTGAAGGCTGGCGAGATGACCGCAGAGGAAGCCGAGGCCAAACTCGTCGCCGCGCGTATAGAAATGTTTGGCAAAGATTCTTCCAAACCCAAAGATCGCAAAAAAGCCGCCGCCTTAAAGGCACGATACGAAGAACTCCAAAAAGTGCTTCGGGAAAAAGTCGCCGCTGGTGAAATGACGACAGAGGAAATGGAAATCGCCCTCTCCAATGCACGAAACCAAATGCGTGGCGGAGAAAAAAGCGAAAAGCAAACTGCTCGCGACCGCAAAGCAGAAGACGCTCGTCAAAGAGGGATTCGTACACGCTACGCCTTACTTCAGGACAAACTAAAGATTGAAGTAGCCGAGGGGCGGATGACTGAAAAAGAAGCCAGCCGTATGCTCGAAGATGCGCTGCGTAAAATGACTGAGGAAACAAAGAAAAAGCCTGTGGCAAAAAAGCCGACTCCGGTTGCCACAGAAAAACAAAGAGCACAACGGGCGGAGTACGCGGAAATTGAAATGCGAGTCAAAATAGCCGTCAAAGAAGGGAAGATGACTCAACAAGAAGCAGAGCAAATCCTCACCGACGCCAAGGCTCGTATTTTCAGAAAGAGCAAAGTCAACGAAGCAACCAAAGACCAGGCAGACAAAGCCCGGACAGAAAAAACTCAGAGAGAACTTCGCGGCCGCTACTCACGACTTCAAAAGAAACTAGATGGTGAAGTCATAGCAGGGCGCATGACCCGAGAAGAGGCGGACAAGAAACTCGCCGAAGCTCGTAAAGAGATGTTTGGCGGATAGTCCTTCAGAATCATTCGAAAAAAATGGCCCCTGGCGACATGATCGTCAGGGGCCATTTTATTTTCCGAGTCTCATAAGAACTAAAACCTAGAACTTGTAGGTGAAGTACAGATACACTCGATTGTTCCCACACTCGATTGTTCCGAACCGGCCTAACCGGTGTGACCTCGACGATTCTGCCGTTGCCACACCGATCATGACCAGAGAGGCTCGGAAACTCCCTCGCTCCCCCCTGCAAGCCCGTACACTGCCCCGAATATTGAATGGAAGCAAGCCCCTGCCAAAAAACTCCGGGAGGTTGTAAACTCCCGTCATGCAAATGAACACCATCGAATTCAATACCATCGACTTCTTGATCATTGGTCTATATGTGACCTTTGCCATCGGGGTCGGTTTTTTCATGCGCAAGCGGGCCAGCGGGGATACCGATTCCTTCTTTCTTGCTGGACGTAAACTCCCTTGGTGGGTCGTAGGAACCTCCATGATCGCCACCTCATTTGCAGCCGATACTCCACTGGTCGTCACCGGTTGGGTCAGGGACGGAGGCATCTGGAGAAATTGGCTATGGTGGTGCTTCGCTGTCGGTGGAATGCTCACCGTTTTCCTCTTTGCAAGATATTGGCGACGCCTCGGTGTCATGACACAGGCGGAATTTGCAGAACTCCGCTATGGGGGACGAGAGGCCACGGCTCTGAGAGCTTCTCTCGGCTTCTTCCACTCATTCCTGACCAATCCCATCGTCCTCTGTTGGGTGATGCTGGCAGCGGCCAAAATCAGCGACGTCCTTTTCGATATCGATAAAGTGACCTCTCTGGGAATCTCCTGCGTCATCTGCCTTTCCTATTCCCTGATGTCCGGATTTTGGGGAGTCGCCATCACCGATCTGGTTCAGTTCCTGTTGGCGATGATCGGCGCCATCGCTCTGGCAACCATTGCGTGGGACGCCGTAGGTGGACAAGAAGCGATCCTCGGCCATATGGCTCAATTGGGTGATCGAGGCACAGAAATCATAGGCTTCCTTCCATCGCCAGGAGAAGGCTCGTGGCTAGATCCTACGTATTGGACAGTGCCCTTGGCGGCCGTAGCGGTCTATCTGGGCATCTCGTGGTGGGCCACATATGGCGTCGATGGAGGCCCAGTCGTCGTCCAGAGAATTGCGGCGAGTAAATCACCCGCACACGGCTCCATAGGGGCTCTCTGGTACAACATTGCTCATTATGCACTGAGACCCTGGCTGTGGATTGCGGTCGCTTTAGCGTCGCTATTGGTGGTGCCTATGGGTGAACCACTGGTCAGTCCCGTCGAAGGAACCGTTGTCTCCATCAGTGACAACAAAGACCGAGTCTCCATCGCCGACGCCAGCGGCGCTCTCACAGAAATGGCCATCACTTCACCCGAGGGTTGGGCCGGAGTGCTTCCCACCATACGGGTCAAAGAGAAGGACATCGTCAAAACAGATTCTATCATCGCGAGTACCGATTCAGAGAAGGCTTATGTCGTGATGTTTCGCTACTTACCAGCAGGTCTTTTAGGCATCGTCGTCGCAAGTCTATTAGCCGCATTCATGTCAACGATTGATACTCACGTTAATCTTGCCGCCAGTTACTACGTTAATGATTTACACCGTCGCTTTTTTGTATCGAATCGAAAAGCAGAGTACTACGTTTGGGTCGCACGAATCGCCAGCATATTTATTCTTCTTGAAGGAGCTCTGCTCGCTTCCATCTCAACCTCCATCAGTGATCTGTTCACTTTTTTCCTCGCTTTCCTAGGCGGGGTCGGTCCGATCTACATGATGCGTTGGCTGTGGTGGAGAATTACCGCATGGAGTGAAATTACAGCGATGGTGACCTCCAGTGTAAGTACGACATACATCACCTTTGCAGCGAACGAAAATTGGTCACTCGGCCCACTCTCTCCCGGTGGAATCATCTCTGCAGAGGGACGCATTCTGATCGTCGTCAGTCTCTCAACATTGGCGGCTCTTGCCGTCACTCTTATCAAGCGGCCACGAGACCCGGCTAAACTCGTTCCCTTCTATCAGCGGGTTCGTCCCGCAGGATTTTGGGGACCCGTTCGCGCGCTTTCTCCAGAGACTCCTGTACGACATGAAGGTTTCATGATCGTCGCTGGAATCATTGGAGGCCTAGCACTGGTTTGGGGTTTGACCCTAGGCCTAGGTGCCCTACTTCTTGGTAAAACCTGGTCTGCTCTTGCCATGACCATCTCTTTCATAGGAGCACTCGTTACAGGTTGGACCCTGCCGATTTTGCTCCGGGAGGACGAACACCTCATCGATCATGAAACCTCAACCAGCAAAAAGACCAAGGATATGAAGAACACCTGATGAGCCTGCGAATCAACGACCGATCTTTCATTCTCTTCGCTGTCGCAGTTTGGGCAGGCTTCCTCTTCGTCAGAGCCACCGGGCCCGATGACATATACTCCCGTGACCAAATCAAAGTTGCGGCTTATGTTCTCGACATCGTAGAAAATGACGCTTGGCTGTGGCAAGAAGATCACCAAGGCAATTTCGCCTCAAAGCCTCCTCTCACGCAATGGCTCGGAGCAGCGGCGACGCAAGCGTACGGTGAATTCCATCGTCTCACACTTTCCTTTCCATCTTGGCTAGCGACCTTGGTCACAATTCTTCTGTTGATGGGCTGGACCGCTCGGGAGTTTGGTAGGGGAGCTGCGCTATGGTTACCGCTTCTTTTCCTAGCAAACAATATGGGCATCAGAGAGATACTCTTAGCGCGCAGTGACACCTTGTTCCAGTGCACCATCGTCGTGATCGCTCTTGGATCTTGGCACGCTTGGATGGATGGCGATAAGGCGTGGTGGGTGGCGGTAGGCTCACTTGCAGCACTGATGACGAAAGGGCCGCTCGGCATTCTTCTCGGCCTTCTTGGGTTACTCTCCTGCGTATTCCGCAACAAAGAAAACCCTGCCACAATCCGACGATTGCCATGGAAGAAAATCGTCATCGCACTCTTACTCGCTTCCATACTGCCAGCCCTTTGGCTGTACCAAGCGAACCTCGATAGCGATGGACGTGCCGTTGCCAAGTTGATTCATGATGAATTAATCGAACACGCGATTGGGGAGCGAGAAGAAGATAATCAGCAAGTGTGGTGGCACCACCTCTTGCCCATCGCATGGTTTCTCACCAAATTGGCACCGGCCAGTTTGTTCGCTCTATCCGCACTCAAAAGAATCTTCAAAAATCCCCGCCCAGAAGGTCGCGAACGAAGATCAGAACTCTTTGTCACCACCTGGCTGCTCGGTGGCCTAGCCCTGCTCTGCTTAGGCACGCATCATCGATTCGTCCACTTATTGGCGATCTTGCCTCCGACAGCCATCCTTGCCTCTCGTCAAATCGCTATGTGGTGGCAAGACGAAAGGAAATCGATGATGTGGGCCACTGTTTGCCTATCCTTGGTGCTGCCTCTTGTCGGGGTATACCTGAACATTATCGATGTCGGTTCAAAAGAAATCGTCCTGACTGAAAAATCGAGAGCGTTCACTTCTGCAGCGATGAAAGAAGCGGGAAGCAACGCACAGTTTGAGTTCTTTGAAGTCCATGCCGGACTGCAAGTCCATCTCTCTCAGCATAAAAAGTTTACCTCCGCTAAAGATCTCTCAAACGTTCTCGAATCTGACCAACCTCTCTATCTCATCGCAGACGACGAACAGAGAATACGCGAGCTCGCAGGGCAACAAGATGTTGAAATTATTGACGTCGCCCTTCGATATCCAACAGATCCCGGAAACCTCATCATGCTCGCCAGCAAGGGTGCCTCTGGCACACCCCGTGAGCAAAAGAGGAGAGCCCCCTCATTTTACATCCTGACTCTCCTTTCCATTGCGACCTCCCTACTACTCTACGGAAGCCAAAACTATGCACGAAAGGGTCTCAGTGTTTGAATAGAGGCTATGTAGCACATGCTTCCTTGAGATCGGGACCCGCGGGGCCTAATCTGGGAGGAACCCCGCTAGTTTAGTCACGCAATTTTAAGGACGACGTTCAGCAATCTTCTTTAGAGCGTCGAACCTCAATTGCCAAAAGTTCAATTTCAGTATCTGCTTCCAGAAGGGAAGAAGATGTTTTCAAGAGACCATCTTTTGCTACTTGTTCCATTTCTGGCAATCGCAATCCTTCTAACGAGTTCCATCGCCAATGGGGCAGACGCTCCCTTTCGACGTGGCGATGTCAACGATGACGGATCGGTCGATATTTCAGACCCCATCGTGATCTTGGGCTACCTGTTTTCAGGGGCATCCATACCCACGTGCATGGACGCTAGCGACTCCAACGACGATGCACAGGTCAACGTTGGAGATGCCATTCATCTTCTGGGATACATCTTCAACAATGGCACACCTCCTCCAGCACCGGGTCCTCTCACATGCGGACCCGACGTCACCGACGACACTCTCGGATGCTACTCGAATAGCTGTGATAGTGGAGGCGACCCAGAACGCATCGCCGTTGGCCATCTCCTTCAACGCATCGCATACGGACCACTGCCGGGGCAGATTGATGGTGTTCTCGCCAACAGCATCGAATCGACCATTCTGGCTCAACTCAATCCCGCTCCCGGCACAGACCCCAATCCGGTGATGGACTCACTGGAACAAAGTTTCACGATTCCGGTTCCCCATGCCATCGAAGATTTCTTGTTGCGACCCAATGGTCGCTATCACTACTTCCTAGGAACGGAAGAGCCGCCCACCGATTGGACCCAGCCTTCCTTTGATGACAGTAGCTGGCCCGTGGGAACTTCCGGATTTGGTCGCGGAGACCGGGACGATGTGACCGAGATTCCTGAAATCAATAACGGCCTGCCTTCGATCTACATACGAACACGATTTATTACGCCAATGACCTCCGCCTCCGGATTGCCCTACCTGAAGATGCTTTACGACGACGGATTCGTCGCCTACCTCAATGGAGTCGAGTTTGCCCGCAGCGTGCGAACCAATGGCATTCCCCACGTGGAAGGCAATCCTCCCACCTTCGACCAGTACGCCACACAAAACCATGAAGCAGTTTTTGCAGAGTATTTCCAGATTCCTGCCGGATTGCTGCAACCGGGTGTGAACACGCTAGCGGTCCAGGGTCACAACGCAGTCAATAGTGGAGACTTCACTCTAAGGCCGACCGTCGTCACGCGGACACTGACCGGAGGAGAGCGTCTTTACTTCCCCACTGAAAACGAACTTCAGAGAGTGCCGTTTATCCGCGGAATCTACTCGGACTATCAGCTTCAGAAGGTCCTTGGTGAGTTTTGGGAAAACCACTTCGTGACTGACGAGGACAAGCTTCATAATCTGCTGGGCGGCTTCCGCAACCGCTACAACCATCGCGTCTACGGCAACAACAGTGGGGCAAAGAAGATCTCCAACACTCTCGAGTTCGCAGAGTATGACTTCTTCTGTGACAACGCTCTCGGACAATTCGGCGACCTGCTGCTTTACAGCGCCAGCAGCGTGCCAATGCTGGTGTACCTCGACAGCATTCTCAACAACGCCAACCAACCCAATGAAAACTATGCCCGTGAAATTCTGGAACTGCACACTTTGGGAGTCGACAACGGTTACACCCAGGCGGACATCGAAGAGGTCGCACGTGTCTTCACCGGCTGGGCCATCACCCGGGTTCCCTACTCGATGGTTCAGAACTTCCCGGATTATGTCGACAACCCGATCACTTCCAGCCCTCACAACATGACCGAAACTGCTCTGATTGAAATCGGGGATGAGTGGAAGTACATGAAGGGCCTCACCGAGCCTTCCCCCGACCCTGTGGGAGGAGCGACGACACTCTGGACCCAGCCTAACTTTGATGACACGTCTTGGCTTTCCGGTCCCACCGGCATCGGCATGGGAGACGGCGACGATGCGACGATCCTCGATGACATGGATAACAACTACACTTGTTTCTACGCCCGCAAGGCCTTCAATATCACCGACCCTGCCATGCCGGAATACCTCGAACTCTCCGTGGACTTCGATGACGGATACGTCTGCTATCTGAATGGTGTTGAGATCCAGCGCAGCTCCAACATGAACAACACGGGCTTCCCGCCGCCGCATACCGCAGTCGCTACAGGCGGACATGAAGCCAACGGTACACCGGACCTGATCGATCTGAACCACCTACGGCACCTTCTGGTGGCAGGGGACAATACCTTGGCATTCCAGATCCACAACCTGAGCATCACCAACAATGATGCATCCTTCCTGCCGAGGTTAACCACGGGAGTTCCCACCAGCCGTCACATCGATGCCAATGACCCCCATGGTCTGTGGACTTTCGCCTTCAACGCGCTGAACCATGACACGGGATCGAAAACCATCTTCCCTGGAACACCCTACGAGTTGTTGATTCCCGGGGGACGCGTGGGGATAGAAGGCATCCAGGACGCTTACGACCTCGTCGGGAGCCTAGAAGCCCATCCCGGAACAGCGCAGTTCATCTGTATGAAGTTGATCCAGAAGTTTGTTTCCGACGACATCAGCCTTGCCAGTCTAGAAGACGGCAGTGCTCCTCTGGAGCTACAAGGCCTGCTCGCCAGCATGATCTCCGCTTGGTACTCGACGCCACGCCCAGGAAATATTCAGGTCGTGATGGAAACACTCCTCGATCCTGTTGATCAAGGAAACGCTTTTTGGAATCCACAATTCCGCAAAAACAAAGTCAAGACTCCGGTGGAGTTTGTCATCTCTACTTTGAGAGCCCTGAATTCTCCAGCCGATAGTGACAATCTAGTGGGCTGGGCTTCCGACATGGGCATGGAGATGTTTGAACGAGATGATCCAAACGGTTTCTCTGAAATCGGAACCGATTGGATCGGGACAACAACCCTTTTGCAGCGGATCAACTTTGCCCGGCGATTTGCCGCCAATGCTGACAATGACTTCCCCTGGAACATCGCTGACTTCATCGGTAACGACGCACCCGACGCCATCGGCGTTATTGATATCTTCGATGAAGTCCTGTTTCAGGGAGCGATGACCGAGGCTGAAAGATGCCTCGCTTTAGAATATCTGGAAACTGATTTGAATGGTGTATTTATGCCGCTGGATCCAGCGGCTGGAGACTATGCCAATCGCATCCGCGAAGTCGTGGGTTTCCTCTTCAGCCTCCCCAGATTCCAGTTTCAGTAATAAGGAGAACGACCATGATGAATCGTAGAGATCTGCTAAAAACGGGTGGCCTAGCAGCAATGGGGCTAATTTTTCCACCCCTCGCCGGCCCCGAGTTTTTCAAACGCAAGTTGCTCGCTGGCTCAGCAGGGAATGGCAACAAGAAGATGATCTTCATCTTCCAACGCGGTGGTAACGACGCTCTCAACACCGTTCTTCCCCGGGGCGATGTGGAGTACAACCTCACCCATCGACCGACTCTGTTTATCAATGAGAACCAAGCCATCGATCTTGGTAACGGCTTTGCTCAAATGCACCCTGCGATGACACCTCTGATGGAGATCTACAACCATTCAGCCCTAAACGGTCTCGCCGGCCCTGGAAATTTGGCCATCCTCCATCGAGTCGGATACCCGCAGCAATCGCGCAGTCACTTCAGCGCCCAGCACTTTTGGGAAAATGGAGTTCCGGGTGATGAGCAGTTAGATGAAGGAATGCTCTACAGACGTTTCGCCAGTGCCCCTGGGTTTACGGACTTGCCATTCGCTGGCGCATTCCTCGATGACAGTCTGCCAACAGCTCTGCGAGGAGCAACACCGCTGCCTGCTTTCCCGGGGACTGCGGATTACTCCTTTGGCGGAAGCTTCGCAGAAGTAGAAAAGTTTCTTGGGATGTTGCCGGGAACTCCCGGAGGCACCGACGGAAAAGGTCTTTACGGAGCCTACGGCGGTAAACCCGATATGGAAAATGGTCGCTACCGCGACCTATTGATGCCGACCGGTGTCAAACTCGGAGAATCTGTCAGTGTTGTTCAGCAAGCCCTCGCTCAAGGACCCTACGTTCCTGAAAATGGCGCCGTCTATCCGACCAACACCTTTGGCACACAACTGAGTGAAATCGCGATGCTCATGAAGCGGACCCCCGCTCAACTGCTGGGTGTCAACATCGGCGGCTGGGATACCCATACGTTCCAAGGAGGAACCCTTGGAACCCATGCCGATATCCTCGGTGATCTTGCTCAGGGGATTCAGGCTCTCTCGAGAGACCTGCAAGATCAGTGGCAAGATGTCGTCGTCGTCACGGTGTCCGAATTTGGCCGAACCTCCATCGAAAACGGCTCGAGGGGCACCGATCACGGCGCCTCATCGACGATGTTCGTAGCCGGCGGATCGGTACAAGGAGGGGTCTACAACTGCGATCAGACCACTTGGGAGCCTGGAGCCATGTTCACCGAGAACGATCGCTATCTGGCCGCAAACACTGACTTCAGGGTAGTCTTCTCTGAGATTTTCCAACAGGTGTTCGGCGATGATCCGTCGATGATGGAACAGTTCATGCCTGGCTATAACGCAGCAGCCGCAGCCAACCCAGGCCTGTTCACTCCGTTGGGATTCCTTGGATAGGAAAGACCATGAGGAAGAGCCGCATCGCTTCCATCTCGATCTTAACCCTTGCTTCAGTTTGCGGAGTTCTTCGCGCAGAAGACTTTGTCATCAATTTCTTCGATGCAGCATTTCTACCGACAAGCGTCACACTAGAAGTCGGCGATACTGTCACATGGAATCACGTCGCTGGATCCCACGTATTGACCAGTGGAATTCCCGGCGGAACACCTGGAACTGTTGAAGAACCTGGCGCGCTATTCGAAGCAACCATCGATCCACAAAATCCAACATTCACTTACACATTTGACCAAATGGGACAGACCTATGGATTTTTTGACGCGAACAACCCTGCCCAAATTGGATCAATTACAGTCTTAGACGACACTCTCGTTTTCGATGTGGGCGTCGTCGATAATGCATACATTCCCGTCACTATCGAAATATTCGAAGGAGATAGCGTTCGTTGGGTCCATGAACCCATGGAAATGCTCCACACTGTGACCAGCGGAATTACCGGTGGAGATCCTGGAACCATATACGAACCTGGATTTTTATTTAATGAAGAGTCCTCTGATACCAACCCTATTTTTCAATACACTTTTGATACACCGATGGACTTGCCATACTTTTGCATTCCCCATGTCAACTTCGGAATGACTGGAGAAGTCATCGTACAAAGTCGGTTTATCCGTGGCGACGCAGACAGAGATAGCTCTCTCACCATCGGCGATGCCATCACGATACTTTCGTATCTGTTTCAGGGCGCAACCGCTTCCTCATGCCTAGACGCTATGGATATCGATGACGGCGGCCAAGTCAACATCGCAGATGCCATCGCTCTATTGGGTTATCTATTTTCAGCCGGAGCTACACCTGCAGCACCATTTCCATCTGAAGGCCCGGATAGAAGTTCTGACTCTCTCATCTGCCGATAACCAATTACGACTCAAAATCATTATTGAATATCACACCTATAAGGGTAGATTAGGGGTGTGGGTTCTTCATTTGTAAAAATACTGCTCGTTGTCTTGGTCGGTCTCGCTCCTGTACCACAGGATGCATCGAGCACCGATCCACGAATAACGGAACTGAATGCCGCTATGCAAAAGGGGCAGTTTCTTGACGTCCTTAAAAAAGGGCGCGCAATATTAATCAAGCAACCGACCCACCCTCACTTCTTATTGATCACAGGCGCTGCCTGCATCGAACTCGCAAGAACTCTCAAAGATTCCGAAGCTAAAATTCAAGCTTATGCTGAAGCTGAAAATCTCTTTCGAAGATTTGTCATTGTAAATCCTCAACATAATAATTCTAAAGTCGAACAATCATTAGCGCGCTGTTGCCTGACTCGCGAAGACTGGAAGAACGCAAAAAAGCATGCGGCCAAAGCCATCCAACTATCGCCCAGTTCGACGATGGCACACAGAGTTATGGGCGAATCGCTCTCTGGGCTTAAAATACATAAAGAAGCCATCCAGTCGTACAAAAAAGCTCTGGCTATAACGCCAAGAGACGTTCGACTCATGCAACTCGTTCAAGACGAATATCGCTCCTTAAGAAGGTACGCAGAGGCCTTGAACTTCTTACTCAAACAACAAGACAATCTCCCAGCCAACAATCGAGAAACTGCAACTTTCTACCAGCTTCTCTATAGAGCATATGTTTCATTAAACGACGTTGAAAACGCTCAAGTCGCGATCTCTAAAGCGGTCAGCTTGAATCCAAAAAAACCCACACTTGCTTCAGAAATGGCACTCAATCTATACAGACTAGGCCGATCTGAAGATTCCCGATTATGGGCAAAAAAAGCACTCACATATCAGACTCTCAACAACGATTCAAAAGCGATCTGCCTCAGAATTTTAGGACAGTTGCTTTCTCACGAAGGAAAATACCAAGAAGGTCTCTTGGCTCTTGAAAAATCATTCCAAATCAATCCCGATGACAGGTCTACCGTCATTGCCATGATTGCAGCATTACGTCGCACAGGTCAGGAAGAACGAGCACAAGAGTTTTTGAAGAAAATGAATGAGATGCCCACGGATCCTCGTGAATGAAGATTTTATGTTTCATATCACTAGTAATGATCCTTGCCAGCTGCACGCCCCAAACACCACAAAAAAACACTTCTGAAGTCGCAAGTTATCCATTTGTTGTCGAAGATGATCTGATCAATTTCACTCATGAATCCGGAGCGAGAGGGCTTCGTCATATTGGTGAATCTGTGGGATCAGGCGGCGCACTTTTCGACGCAGACGGCGACGGAGATCTCGATCTATATTTAGTTCAAGGCACAGCGACAGATGAAAACTCTCCCAAAAAAAACATACTTCTATACCAAAATGATGGAGAGTTCATACAAGGCGAAAAACCTTGCGGAGCCGAAGATTCCGGAGATGGAATGTCATGCGCCGCGGGTGACATCGACAATGACGGCGATATAGATCTCTACGTGGTCAACGATGGGCCAGACAGTCTTTACTTAAATGATGGAACTGGGCACTTCACCGACGTCACACAAGAACGTGGTATCGAAATGCCTCTCTTTGGCAGCTCTATCTGTTTCCTCGACGTGGAACTAGACGGCGATCTCGATATCTTTGTCGGCCACTATATCGAATTTTCCATCGATGCATTCACCCCATGCTTGAGAGAGAAACTCGAAGTATATTGTGCCCCAAAAAACTATCCTGGAGTCCCCTGTAGTCTTCTCATCAACGACGGAAAAGGTTTCTTCTCCGACGCTTCCGCATCCTCTGGGCTCGCCTCACTACTCGGCAAAGCCCTCGGTGTGTTGACGAGCGACGTGGACGGCGACGGTGATCAAGATCTGTATGTTGCCAATGACGGCGAGGCCAACTTTCTGCTTCTTAACCAATGGAAAGAAACAGGAGAAATAAAATTCATCGACGATGCTTATATTGCTGGCTGCGCCCTAGGGGAAGGGGCGAAAGAAGAAGCCGGAATGGGTGTCGAAGCCGCCGACCTCGACGGTGATGGCGACGAAGAGATTCTTGTCACTAACTTTGAGGCCCAGACCAACTCCTGTTATCGAAATGACGGAGGAGGCATGTTCCTAGAAACCAGTTTTGTCAATGGTATGGGGCCACCCTCAATTCCTAATGTCGCATTTGGAATCCGGGTCTTAGACGTCAATCTGGACCTGCTCCCAGATATCTTCATCACCAATGGTCATGTCATCGACAACATAGAAAAACTCACTACCGGGCAAACCTTATTCGCTCAACAAGATCAGCTCTACATCAACGAAGGGGGGACTTTCAAAGAAGTGAGCCCTCACCTTCCTGCAGAACTGAAAGTGGGACGCGCTTTGATCAGTGGCGACATCGACAACGATGGCGATCTCGACCTGATCTCTACAACCTGGCAAGGCTCTCCACGGGTTCTCAGGTCCACCTCTGCGGGCTCCGCGCCTGTCATTGGGCTACACCTCAGCGGAGACGGCGTGAGCTGCCATCGAGATGCGATTGGGGCGATCATCAATTACGCGGTTCAAGAAAAAACGATCACTCGCGAACATCGAGTTCAGTCATCGTATCTCGCTAGTCATGATCCTCGTCTATTGCTGACTCTTGGCCCGAAGATGACTGAAGCAGTCGTCACTGTGAAGTGGCCTGGAGGAACTGAAGAAACCGCAACTCTGACAGCAGGCTCTTATCACAAATGGGTGATGGGCAAAGGCATTGTGAGCCAATCGCAATTCGAAAAACCCACTCCAAACTAATCCGCAGCCTGAACACTCAGATCATCGATGGTGTATGTTTTCTGATGAATCACCAAGCCCTCATCGGTCATTAATTGACACTTGAGCCGTGGGCTTTCTGTCGTCGCATCCACTTCAAGCCCCAGGAAAACTCCAGGTTCTCCTCCATCGAATACAAGAGCGGGATGCTCCACCTTCGCAGTGGAAATAACCGTGTTTGCTAAAGGAGAAGTGATCCATTCATCAACAAAATATCCCGCACCTTCACTGGGGGGGTATGACAAATGCCGACATCTATGAATATCACCCGTTACAACAAGAACCCCTGAAATCTTGTTATCCCCAATAAACTTGAGGAGCCCATTTCGCTCGTGGGGCCAAGTCATCCAGTGATCTTTCTTTCCGGGCCGCACAGACCCATTAAAAATCATCCCGGAAGAAATAACTTTAAACGTAGCCTTCGATTCCTTCAGTGACTTTTGCAGCCATTCCCACTGGGTCCTGCCCAATAGAGTGGGCTTTTCAGGGTCGAAAGGAGATGGCTCAGTATTCCCAAACCATCGAGCATCTATGAGGAACACCTCGACTTCACCCCAACGAAAACTACTAAAGATGCCGCCCTTAAATTTGTCTCCAATAGGGCCCATCGCATGATATTCGCGAAACGCCTGTCTCGAGCGATGCCGCCCTTTCAGATCGCCAACCGTATCGTTTCTTCCGTAGTCGTGATCATCCCAGGTTGCCGCAAACGATGTGCTTCTTGCCAAATCTCTCAATCCCTGAGATCTCCAGAATTCTCGGTAGGCTTTTCGCTGTATCGCTAGATCAGTGCTATCGATGTACGGGGTATCCCCTAACAGATAGATCATGTCGGGATTGAACTTTTTTATAGGATCCCAAATTGACGAAGTCTTCAGATATTTTGCTTTCCCACACGATCCAAAAACGAACCGAGTCACCCCTCCACGCTCTGGCGGTGTACTGACCGTGAGATCTTTACCGTCTTCTAAAATGATTCCATCCACAAGAATTCGATAATAGTAAAGACTCTGAGGACGAACCCCCTGAGAGAACACCAGCTCGACCGTCAAATCAGAAAGCCCTGAAGAAGTTCGATTCGAGCGACTAACCACTGTCCCTTCCGAGTCGAGAAGAATGCCCTCGATGACGCGATCCGGTTGATCCACACGGCACCAAATACGAATCTCGTCGGTCGCTACCCTGCCGACAACTGGACCCGAGGTGAGAACAGGGTCATCGATAGAACTTTGAGCGGACTGCAACAATGTCATCACGCATATCACCCATACAAACATTTCACCCCATCACATGTTTTCCAAACTCCAGCTCAATCGGAGGTACCCCCACGGGCCTCATTGGAATATCCTCCGGAGAAGAAAGAAGATACTCGTCCATGAATCGTGAAGATCCCGGAGGATTTTGGCTCCTTCTCGTTGCCCTAGCAGCCCTGATTCCTTCGATCTGGCTCGAAAGTAGCCTGACTGGAGGTGACGAACATCGTATCTCATTCAGGACGGCCCTGGAAACCGCCGACAGCGAAGACTGGACGATACCCACATACAACGGAGAACCCCGCCTCCGTAAGCCTCCGCTCTACTACTGGGCTCTTGCCGCCACAACAGAGTGGTTCGGCGCAACTCCATTTTCCCTAAGAATATGGGGTGTCCTCTGTGGAGCTCTTCTGGCAGTACTCGTCGCGCGATGGGGTCAAAGAATCTGCGGAGCAGATCCGTTACTCACCTTTCTGATCATGCTGTCAACGATAGGTCTCGCAACCGAGTCCCGGCGCGCCATGCTCGATATTCCCATGACCTTATTCTTGCTGATCTCAATGAAGCAAATTTATGAATGGAAACAAACAGGACAACTCGCACCGATCATCAAAGGGGCTGCGTTTTTAGCCATCGCCTCACTGATCAAACCCACGGCCCCATATTTTGCAGCTACTGGTATAGCGACGCTTTTCATCTTTCAGCGCCAAGAAGATGATCCGCGTCCGGGATTCATGCGAATGATTCAAGGGGCTCTTCTAGGGGTCGTCGTATTTCTTGCGATTTTTCTTCCCTGGTGGCTTCATGCGCTGTCCGAGCATCGCGAGTTACTCTTGTCACGCTTGGACGAACAAGTTGAACGCCGTGAATTTTCCGGGATAAAAACAGAATCTATCCCTTCTCTTTTAGGCGGCCTCTTTGGATTGATCGCGCCCTGGTCCATCGCCGCATTAGCAGCTTTATTCCACTTCCTTAAAAAACCAGGGGAAGGCTTGCTACGCCCAGAACGCTGGCTCGTCGTATGGATTATTCTGTCGGCGATTCCGTTCCTGTTCATGAAAACCTTCGAGCGGTACCTGATACCCATCTTGCCTGCGATGGCCATTCTCGTTTCCAGTTATCTGGATTCGGTATCTATGAACAAACGACAAGGCCAGCTTCTCATCTCTGCGTTCTTGATTTCGCTTCCCGCAGTTGTGCTCGGGTTTGTTGTCGGATGGTTCTTCGCTCCCTGGATGGGAGTGATGACGGCACTGGTTCTTTTTTGGCTATGGAGAGTCGCTAGGCGGGCCGACGCGATCAACACGGCACTCACGATCACTATCGTCAACGCCATTCTTTTAGGACTCTTGCTGCCCGCACTAGGAATCGGCGCAAACCCTGACCTGCCAAGAGACGTCACTTCAAAGACAATTCTTCAAGTGGGTTCCCAACATTTACCCCTGTTGGATTTGAGATTACAAAGCCCCGTACCAGTGATCAGCATCGCCTCACTCGGCAACTCTATCCCGAGTGAAAAATGTTATCTGGTGATATCTCAGGCTGATCTACCCGACGTCATGGCCACACTGAAAAACACTCAAAGAGACGGAAAGATCTACAGCACCTTTGGCGTTCTCCGTTCGAGAAAAACCTTCACGCGATTCGCTCGCCCAGGGTCGACCAGAGAGGATTGGATTCAAGCATTTGAAGCTCGATCACTCGAACAATTGAAGAGTCCTTGCGTGTTACTCGAGGTCGCTCCAAACGATTGAGCGAAGCGGTATCAGTGCTCTGAACCCTCGACGACTTCTCTCCTCAGGATCTTCTTTAAGACATATCCCTCAATTAGATGCGTATAACGATATAGCACAGGAACAACCAATAAGGTCATCGTTGTCGCAACCAATAGCCCGGCAACAAAGACGGTCGCAAATGGGCTCCAGCGGACATCGAAATTAGGTATGCCAATCGCCATAGGCAGCAATCCAGCTATTGTGGAGATGGTGGTCATCAGAATCGGTCTCATTCTCTCATGTCCCGCAAGTCGAAGAGCCTCTTCAATAGACGCACCTTCTGATTTCCGTCTTTGAATAAAGTCGACAAGAATAATCGCATCGTTAACAACGATGCCCGTCAATCCGACCAGTGATATGAAAGCCAACACGGTGATCCAAGATCTCTCTGGTCGCACCATTCCTTCAGGCAGAACGTCTCCCAAGAAGGCAAGAATCATCATAACGATGACAACGCCTGTAAAAGAAAACGCAACGTTCGACAAGATCACTAACGGATGAAACAGAGATCTAAACTGTGTCGAAAGCACAAGATAAATAATGAAGAGCGAAATCCAAAAGGCCAAAAACAAGCTTTCAAATGAACGCTGCGTCGATTCCGCTTCGCCTTCGAAACTGAATTTTGCTCCGGGGTTAGCACTGATGGTGCTCCCAAATTTATCCAGAAGAAGATTCTCAACAGTACTCGAGTTCACGACGGCATCCGGGGACAAATTCGCTGTAACGTTGATCGAACGCTGATGTCTTCTGCGGCGCAAAATACCCGGTTCGTCCGTCTCTTCTATGCTTCCAATCTGGCTAAACCGGACGACTCCGCCATCCTGGGAACGCGTCACTGGAAACTGCATCGCTTCCGCAGGCTCTACTTCGCCACCTGATTTGGCAATACGAACCTTCACTGGAATTTCATCATCTGTTCGCAAGTAGTCTCCGACATAAACACCCTCATAGAGAGACGCTACAAACAATCGTACTTGCTGAGGGTCGACTCCCATCCGAGACAGGGCTGCATCATCTGGAATGAAATTCAAACCTCTAGATTTTTGGTCGAGATCACTGGCGAGGTCGACAACGCCTTCTAATTTTCCGCCAATCTTTGATTCCTCTTTGAGAAACTTGTAGGCCTCATTGGCGAGTTCGGTAATCCTCTCAGCATCGGTACCATGAATACGTACCGTTACGGGCGCGCCCATTGGCGGGCCATCCTTCTGAGCAGTGACCTCAATACGCACGCCTCTCTCAGCCCATTTAGGACTCAGCTCTTCGCGTATCTTTTTGATGGCGTCATTAGGATTGTCAAACGTCCGTTCTTCCCGAATCGGAAATTCTGCGAGAATCAGGCCAAACTGATGTCCAAACTGAGGTCGATATGTTGTGTCTAGTTTCATTCCAGACAGTCCCACAGCGGCTTCTACAAATCCGGTTTTTCTTAAATCAACAGAGAGCTCTCTGACCACTAAGTCGGTTTCTTTCAAACCTGTACCGGGCGCGGTATTCACTGCGATATTGAGGATTGAAGTATCCTCTGGGAAGAAAACCAGTTTCAGCAGTGGCCGCATCCCCAACCCGGGACCCACCATGCTTTGGACCACGATGCCGATCGAACCCAAGAACAGCATGAACGCCAAAATGACGACCTTGCCTCCGTTTTTCAGGTTCCACATAAAGACGCGGTCGTAGAAACGGGACAAGGAGCCCGCTACACCTTCTCGGGCGAGATACGCATCGACGCCCGTCAGTTCAGAATTCGAGGGAACATCTTCAGGCCCAACAATGTGATCGAGATCGCGAACATGGACGGGAAGTATGACCAAGCATTCAAAAATGCTCACACCAAGTGCAGTAGCGACGCTGATCGGCAATATCGAGAAGAAGTCTCCCACTGTTCCCGTCATGAGCAACATAGGCAGGAACGCTGCCACTGTTGTCAGAGTTGCGGAAACAATCGGAACGAATACTTCGCTTGCACCCTTGATCACCGCTTCTACGGGTTCTTTGCCCAACTCTCTCTGACGCCGAATGTTTTCGAGAACAATGATGGCATCGTCGACAATGATTCCGACAGTCAGCACGAAGCCGATGAGGCTCACCTCATTGATACTTTGGCCCATGACTTTGAAAGCGACCAGGGTACCGAGAAATGCAAAGGCGATACCGCCCACCGTGAGGACTGCCGATCGACACGTAAAGAACACAAACATTGAAAGCGACCCGAGCGCGACCAACTCTAGGGAAAGGCTTTTGCTCGATGCGATCACTACAACGGCGATGATTCCCAACAAGAGAACCATGCCGGATACTGCTCGTGATCGCTTGCTGAGAAAGAAAAACAAAGCCGTGATCACAAGACACATCGCCAGCATCAAACTATCGTGCAGCACTGACATGGAGTTGTTGATCTTGCGAGTCGAGTCAAGGATAGGATACATATCGAAGGGCAGGTCGCTGTTTTCTGCCCTGAATTGTTCCATCACCAGCAACACTTGATCTCGAATAGAAGACGCGCTGCTATCCCGATCCTTAAGAACACGGCAGCCTATAGAATCTTCGCCGTCGAGGCTGTTGCCGACAGCCTCCCTAATGGGAAGAACCCCTGTTTTCCCAGCGACAACGAGATCCGCCACCTGAACCGGTGAGCCATTCCCATCATTTCTAACGATGACCCCAAGAAGGTCTTCAGGGCTTCTCGGTCGGGTATCTATCCGGATCGACTTCTCTCCAAGGCCCGTCTCGATCTGACCGGCAGGAAGAAAACCGCCCTGGACATTGAGAGCACGGAGAACTTCTTGGAAGCTGACCCCGTATCTTTCCAAACGGTCTGGATCGATCGCGACTTGAAATTGGTCGAACTCTTCTCCTGCGAAATCGATTCGTTTAACACCATCGATATTTTCTAACTCGTCACGCAATTCTTTGGCAAGAAGCGTCAATGCCCGTTTGTTTAAGTTGGAGTCCTTGCGATTGACAATCATCACCTGAACCACGGGAACCCACATATCTACATCCAACTCCATAAAGAGTGGTTGTAGAGGCTTTCCGTTCACCTGGGGTAGGGTGTTCAGCGCAGACAAGACTCGGAGTCTAAACTCCCTATATTCACTCACGGTATCAGCGCCGTCATCGATCTTGACCAAGACTTCACTTCGGCCGGGCACAGAGGTACTCGCGACATATTCCGCGGTCTCTAGGCCCCTGATCACATTTTCTATAGGTTTTGTAACCAGTCTCTCAACTTCATCCGCTGACGCACCGGGATACCGGATAGCGACCTGAACTTGCCGAAAAGACATATTCGGAAATACCTCAACAGGCAAACTTGGAATCGCAACCAGCAATGCATAAGCGATCAGTCCAAAGAAAACGATGTTGAGAGGTACCGTTGACCGAATGGCCAGTTGAAAAAAGGATCGCATCGTTATGAACCTGCCGGCGCGACCAGCTCAACTCCCACAGGAAGTTGCCCAGGGAGAACTATCCAGCTCGAACCATCCTTGCGGACGGGGATGACCGGATACACCTTCCCGGAGGTATCTTGCACGATCCACTGCTCCAAACGTTGTCGAAGAAAGTTCGTCGGTATCCTCACTCCGCCCTTCGCATCTTTGACCTCTAAAGAGATCCGCAACTCTAGGCCACCCCCGGTCTCTTCGGGAAGTAAGGTGAATTCTTCAGCGGGAATCGAAATCGTCACACGTCTTCTATTGGTTTGAAGATCTGGAACAGAGTCCACCAATAAAGACTTCAGCTTTACTCGCTGTCCATCAAGAACTCGGGTGACCTTCATAGAACCGTTCGATAGGGCTTGAATCTCATCCTCTGACATCGGAAAGATGGCTTTGAAAAATGACCGGTCTACTAGGGTCATTATCTGACTACCCATCGTCAATCCGGATCCTGGAACTACGTCTACTCGCTCCACATACCAACCGGCAGGAACCAGCAACGAGGATTGTTTAATCTTCTCATCCAAAACCATTATTTCGGATTCGACAAGCCGCGCCGAAATGCGGGCATCCTCTACAGCTAACTTCAATTCCGCTGCAGCGACTCTTAATTCTTGTTCTTTCTGCACCCATTGATCAAGAAGACTCTTCGAAGCATCACCCTTTTCTTCGAGAACTCGAATTCTCTCCAATTCAATGTTTGCCAACTCGGCCGCAGAGTCCGCACGTTCTTTTGACAACAGTGCTCGTTCTATTCCGCTCTGCGCCAACTCCAATCGAAGTTCAAGAGTTTTTCTCTGAGCTCTTTCAATCGAAGCATCGACCACTACTGCCGGAATCCATTCACCTTCGACTCCAGGAATGCGATCACCTTGAGAAAAGTGAACTGACTCGACCTTGAAAAATCCCATCGCTCCAGAAACTAAATTAAGGGCTTGCCCGGGAAACGAAAACGCCGTGAACGATCTTTCAGAAACTGTCGGATGTTCAAAGGGCTTCCAGGTCTCGGCGTCCCAACTCTCAGAATCAAATGCGTGGGCCCCAAGCGGGAATTGAATGGCTAGAAATAGAATAAATGGAAGATTCATCAGCACTCCAAGGGAACTATCAGTTAATGGTTCTATGCTACACTATGACCCTGATAAATGTGATCGTTTGAAGAGCCTCTTCTGTAAACTATGAACGATTTTAAAGAGGAGGTCGTGCTGACTTCTCCTGAATCAAGAGCGGATCGTTGCCATGCCAAACTTTGACCCTGTTCGGCTACGAATCATTGGCAGCCTCCTCGACTCTGTCGCCGAAGATATGGGGGTCGCTCTTGAGAGATCCGGGATTTCGCCCAATATCAAAGAGAGGCTCGATCATTCCTGCGCCATATTTGATGGAAGAGGGGAGCTGGTCGCTCAAGCCGCACACATTCCCGTGCACCTCGGGGCAATGCCTATGGCGGTCAAATGCGCACTCCAGCACCAACCCCTCAATGAGGGCGATGTTGTCTTGGTGAACGATCCTGCAATGGGGGGGACCCACCTCCCCGACATCACCGCCATTCAGGCCTTTCGCAAAAACCCCAACGATCAACAGCCTTTCGCATTTGTCGCCAATCGTGCTCACCACGCCGACGTCGGCGGAAAAATACCGGGCTCCATGGGCCTGACGACACGGCTCTCCGATGAAGGAGTCGTGATTCCTCCAACAACATGGATCCGAGGGGGGATCGTCGACGCAAAAACTGAAGAAGAACTCATCCGACACATGCGATTCAAGGAGGAGAGAAGAGGCGATCTGTGGGCTCAACGCGCGGCCCTCAATGTAGGAATCGATGGATTGCAAAGAATCTTAGACCGCACAGGAGAGAAAGAATTACTTTCAGGATTTTCTGCGTTGCAGGATGCTTCTGAAAAACATGTCCAACACCTGCTGAGTAATATCCCGGACGGAAAATATGAAGCTCTGGAGCAACTTGACGATGATGGTTTCTCCGACGCCCCCATCATGATTCGGCTCACACTGACGATCGACGGAGCCTCCGCCTGTTTTGATTTCACAGGCACATCGGAAGCCTGCACGGGCCCTATGAATTGCAGCACTCCCGTCACGCATTCCGCGATTCAATATGTCCTTCGCTGTTTATCCAGAGACGAGATCCCTGCGAGCGGAGGAGTGTTACGGCCAATCCGTATTGTTATACCCAAAGGCTCTCTTCTTGATCCGCCCGAAGAGAGTCCCGTCGCGGGGGGGAATGTAGAAACCTCTCAGCGACTTGTCGATGTCGTCCTGTCCGCACTTCAACCCGCATTACCTCTTCAGATCCCCGCTCAATCACAGGGCACCATGAACAACCTCGTCTTCTCCTGTGCACAGGGAACGCACTACGAGACGATCGGTGGCGGCTGTGGTGCAGGCCCTTCTCGAGCGGGAGCCAGTGGGCTTCAGGTACACATGACAAACACACGCAACACTCCTATCGAAAGACTAGAGCACGCCCTGCCTCTGAAAGTCACACACTACGGCCTTAGAAAAGACTCTGGAGGAGCAGGAGCCAACAAGGGCGGCGACGGCATCATTCGTGAAGTTGAATTTCTGAAGCCCATGGAAGTCTCTCTATTGACTGAAAGAAGGCGAATATCTCCACTCGGAACAAATGGTGGAAGCCCAGGGCTATCGGGAGTGAATCTAAAAATCTCAGGTGAAAAGCAAGAAACCCTTCCCAGTAAATGGCAAGGCCCCTTCCTCGAAGGAGAAAAACTACGAATTGAAACTCCAGGGGGCGGAGGCTGGGGTGAAAGAAATAATTTAAACTCCTAGGGATAACTTTTTGCATTTACACTGAAAATGACACAACCGTCATACTTCAACCTCTGGAGAAAAACAGATGGCTACCGCGATAGAACTCAAAAATGTCGTTAAGCGATTCGGTGAATTTAATGCCGTCGATGACGTCTCCTTCTCTGTGGAGGAGGGCACTATCTGTGGATTCCTCGGTCCCAATGGCGCCGGAAAAACCACATCCATCCGCATGATTCTCGATATCCTTCGGCCCACATCTGGGAGCATTTCGATACTCGGAGAAAAAAATGCTTCTCTGGTCAGAGACCGCATTGGTTACCTTCCCGAAGAAAAAGGCCTCTACAAAAAAATGACGGCGGCGGGAATCATCGCTTACTTCGCGACGCTGAAGGGTATGCCTAAGAAGGAAGCCCGAAGCATCGCCAGAGAGTTACTACAAAAGTACGGCCTGGGATCCTTCATGGATCATAAATGTGAAGCACTTTCAAAAGGCATGGGGCAAAAGGTGCAGGTGCTGGCTTCGATAGCACACAGCCCCGATCTCGTGATTCTAGATGAGCCCTTCAGTGGCTTAGATCCTGTTAATCAAGAGGTGATGGAAGAAGTGATTCGAGACTTGAAGAGCCAAGGAAAAACAGTGCTTTTCTCGACTCATGTCATGTCACATGCAGAAAGAATCTGCGAAGACATCGTCGTCATTGCCGCTGGAAAACTCGCCTTTAATGGCACCGTGCAGCAAGCAAAAGCGATTCTGCCAAGACGTGTTCGAGTGGGGGGCGAATCCATAGAAAAGGTGATCCCGTCTCTCGACGGCATCGTTTCCTGTACGCCCGTGCAAGACGGCCGCGAAGGCGTCCTCGAGCTCATCGTCGAAGAGACGACCGATTCCCGCAACTTGCTCAAGTCTTTTTTCGACGCTGGGGTCGCCCTCGACATCTTCGAAGTCGTCAAACCCGACCTTCATGAAATCTTTGTCCACCTCGTTGGAGAAGATGCCAGAGAGGCAGCCCACCGATGATCCGCATTTATCGTGTCGCGCTCAGAGAGTACATGGAAAACGCCAAAACCAAAGGGTTCTGGATCGGCATACTATTATTCCCCTTGATGATCTGGCTAATGCTGGAGGTCCCTCGTTTTCTCGAAGAAAAGGGAATCCCCACACGTCACGTCATCATCGTGGCGAATGATGATGTCGCTGGAGATATCTCCCGACAAAGACTGACCCTGCTCAATCGACAGAAGTCACTCTCATCTCTACAGCAGCACCTCGCGAAAGAAACGGCAGATCAACGCGCCGAGATGCTTGAAAATACTGAGTTCGACGCAGCAGAGCTCCTCGAAAAATTGGAAGAAGGGCTCAGCCAGATCTCCCCTGACGCGGGCGCCATCAATCCCTTTAACCCGGAGCAACTGGTAGAAATCGGGGACTTGGTTCCTGATGAAATGCTGCTGAATGACTTTCGCTGGAAAGCGCTAAAGAATCTTCTCATCTCGCAACTCCCTGAAGGATCTGCAGCCTTTGTTGAGCCAGAGCTCCGATTCAAGGAGGTCTCTCTCCCGAGTGACCTCACTAGCGAGAGCACTAACGAAGAGATCGAAAACGCCCTACGACCTTACCTTAGAGGCGAAAAACTCTTCCCAAGTACCGACGAAAACGTGGACCTATTCGCCCTCGTCATCATTCCTGAAAATGTCTTCGATGGAGAAAACCAAATTCGGTTCTGGTCTACAAATCTAGCCGACACTGATTTACTAGACGCCATCACAAGCTCATTGTCGGAACACGCTAGAAATCTCGAATACGAAAAGCGAGAAATCTCAACATCAGATGTCACTGAAATTGCAGCACTCCGTATTCGTTCCAATAACTTCAATCCCAACAAAGAAGCCGGGGAAGAGAAGGTCGGCATTCGCGACAAGATTCGTCAATACGCACCGATCGGATTTGTCTACCTGCTTTGGATCGCTATCTTCTCTGTCGCACAAATGTTGCTCAACAACACCATCGAAGAGAAGTCGAACAGAATCATTGAGGTGCTTCTTTCTTCAGTAACAACTAACGAGCTTCTCCTTGGAAAGGTGTTCGGGGTCGCGGCGGTAGGCGTCACGATGCAACTGGCTTGGATCGGATCAATGATCACCATTCTCCGGCTTAAAGCGGGTCCTGGCGCAGAATGGGTCGTCGACTTGATGGCTGCAGTCATCTCTCCTGAACTTCTCATAGGATTCATATTTTACTTCGTCACAGGGTATCTTTTTTACGCCTTCTTATTTGCTGGTATCGGAAGCGTCTGCAATACCATCAAGGACGCTCAAAACTTCATGGGCCCGATCATGCTGATCTTGATGGTTCCATTAGGCACCATGATGTTTATCCCCAATGATCCTAACGGAACCATCGCTACAGCCATGTCATGGATTCCGCCCTGGTCGCCGTTCATCATGATGAATCGAATGGCCGCAAACCCTCCCATGTCAGACATCGTGGGGACGGGCGTCATGATGATAGTTTCTGTAATTATGGTCTTCTGGATTTCTTCTCGAGTCTTCCGGGTCGGAGTTCTTCGCACAGGACAACCGCCCAAGATTTTAGAACTTCTGGGTTGGCTGCGGTCGAGTAACTCTTGAGCACCAAAAAATCTCCAGTGCGGTTTTTTTGGAATGCGCTCGGCTTCATGGCTCTTGGGTTAGGCGTTGCCGGGATTCCGCTCCCTGTTCTGCCAACAACGCCATTCGTGTTGTTGGCGGCTTACTTTTTTGCGAAGGGATCTCCCCGGTATCACCATTGGCTGCGAACTCATAAGTTCTTTGGGCCACTGGTCACAAACTGGGAGCTGCACGGATCGATCCCACTTCGGGCAAAAATTTTCGCCTCGATCATGATCGCAGTCGCTATCTCTTTTCCCTTATGGATCAACAGAGAAAGCGTCCCCGTCGAAGCCCGCTGGGCTACTGCGATACTTGCAGGAATTGGTTGGCTCTTCGTGATCACGAGACCTTCCGGCCCGAAATCAAAAACGAAAGAAACCTCTTCTTGAAATCAGAAGTGCTGCTGAAGACTTACTCTTCTGAGTCGTCGTCATCAATTCCGAGATAGAGACTGCCGCTCTTCGTTGAAAGATAAGGCTCTAAAGGAATCTCTTCCTGCTTAATAAAGCCTTTTTCTGGCAGTGATCCATCGCGAACCATTTCGACGACAGCGGCGACCGAACAGGCGGTCGTCCAGCTGATAGCACGCCACTCTGTGCCGTTAACATCGATCGGGCGATACTCGCCGACGAACTCTTCGCGCTGAAGACTTCCGGACTGATGTCCCTCTACGGCCGCATGGACATAAACAACATCATCTTGCACAGGAGGACACGCCTCTGTCAGAATTTTTGCTGCTTCCTCGCGATTGCGGTTCATTCCCAACTCATGAAGGAAGAAACGCATCCGATCACAATGGCCGGGATAACGCATTGTTTTGTAGTTGAGTGTTTCCAGTTTTCCATCCCATGTCTCGCACATGGTTCCAAGCCCACCAGATGTAGTGAAGGCTTCGAGTCGAAGACCGTTGATATGAATCGTCTCGACAGCTTCCAAGGATGGGACTAATGATCTTTGGCCCATACTGATCACTTCGCACTCATTCAGGTATTCGTTAATCACGCCAGCGGAAGACCACGTGAATGAGTAGCCCATGCTTCCACGGGGATGCTCTGGAAGAGCTCCCACGCGAAGTTCGATGGATCGAACATCATCGAACTGACGGGCAAGATCTGCTCCTACAATTCCGATGAAACCAGGCGCCAATCCGCACTGGGGAGCCAGCACTGACTTAGCCTCTCCAGCCATCTCCTGAATTGCATTGGTAGTGGGGACATCTTCTGTCAGATCAAAGTAGTGCACACCTTGATGGACTGCGGCCTCGGCTACGGGCAAGTTAAACTGGTACGGAAGGCATGAGACCACGCCCTGACACCCATCAAGGGCAATAGCCAGAGCCGCAGAATCGGAAACGTTCAGAACCTCTGAAGGGAAAGATAGACCCTCAACAGGACGTGCATCTCGACCGATGACTTCAAAGCCCGCTCTTTGCAAGAGGGTTCCGACGAGACTACCTACTTTGCCCAGTCCAACGACGAGCACTTTATCGATTTGAGATGCCATGAGTGTTTTCCTTCCGCTCATTCTCGTACCTAGAGATTCGAGCCTATCCTATCCCTGCACCCCGATCTGACAAGCAGACCGAAAGAAAGGCCCGATCCTCAGGGAGAAATCAGACCCTAAACGCTCTTAAATCGCAATTATGAGCAATATTCATAGAGAATCCCCCGAGGGCTCCTTAGATAAACCACTCGTAAATCGGGATGTACTTCCCCATCAGCCAGCCGACCACGCCACCGAGGACCGCTCCTACTAAAGAGAGTAGGAGAGAATCGAACTTGCCGATGAATACTGCTCCAATGATGGCACCCACAACACAGCAAAAAATCGTCCACAACAACCTCATCAATTTTCGCTCCTTCAGTCGATCGACATCCCTCTGTGAGACGGAACAACAACTGCTCTGTTTTCATCAAAGGCGAACTCAACCTCAAAATAAACCTTGATGGGTTTGCACACCTTCACAATTATTCAACAAACTTCATCTCCAACAGAACAGCACTATGGTCAGATGGGAAAATTCGATCCGGGACAGCGATCAGGTCGTCTTCCCACACCTCTGGGTAAACAACCGTCGACACGGGCTCGAGCTTCCACGAAGGGCTATGCTCGTGCAGATACAATCGATCGATCCTGTCAAAGCCCTGCTCTTTTTCTTTTGTCCCGCGAAACATCGGCGACCAAGTAATCCCCGGATGGTGCACCGGATCGGGGTGTACCATCCGATAGACATCAGTGAATCCCTTATCCTGCATCAACGTACTTACCGGCAAATCGAGAACCCGCCTACGGCGGAAAACTCTCTTCGTATCTTTAGTCCAATCAAGATGGGAAGGGGTATTCCAATCGCCGCCGACCAATAATGGCAATGGTGACTGCGTATGACCCAGTTCATTCAGGCGCTCTACTAATCTTTGCGCCTGAGGAAGTCTTTGGGATCTTTCAAACTCGCATTTCAGCAAATCCTCATCGGTGATCTCTGGAGAATCCCTCAATACGTAGGGGATGTAATCTCGATAATCGAGCCAAATGCTCCAGGCCAGAAACTCGCGACCGCTCGAATGCACGAGCCGGGCACCCACTCCATGCCAAGGTTCGTGGGCAAAGGTTTCAGCCATCTCGTAACGAGTTAAAACGCAGAGATGGGTACTGTCACCTTGGTGCTGATTCCAACCAAGTTGCTCTGCTAACCACGCTCCGAGCAATGGTCGGTCACCATTGATATCGTAACTCTCCTGTAACAGCACCACATCCGCTTGGGATTCACGAATGACCGTAAGAATTTTTTCAGGACCCTCGTCGACTTCATTACCTCCGCGCCAAGCATTCCAAACGAGAACCTTGACGACATCGTCTCGACTCGACACATCCTCTGATGAAGCTTTTCGAAACTGGACGGGGGAACAACTGCTCAGTAAGAACAGAAGTGATAAAAAGAAAAGATTCCGGGTCATCCACACTGAATTCGCATGAGTCATATGAGCCACTCCTCTTCACCATTCGACCATTAAAAATGGGCACAGAAAAGGCCCGAACCGGGAACCGGATCGGGCCTTTTCTTTTTCATGCCAACGATGACGCAACCTTGCTTCAGGTCACCTCATCCGGCTGGGGATAACAGGCTCTTCCTGGACGACATCCATCCGGGCAAACATCATCTCCATCTGGACCATGGTACGCCATCGTCTTGAGACAATGAAAAAACGCCGTGTCTGCTGTAAATGCATCCTCAAAAGCGCTTCTTCGATATTCCGTATTGAGCAACATCGTCTTCGTCCTCAGGCAGGGACACACGTCTTCAGGGAGAAGTTCAGGTTTTTGCATCGCCATCTTCACCCCTCCTTTCTGGATCGAGCTGAACGAATCGCTTTTCCAATGAGGCCCTTAAGCATCGGTATCTTGTATCCATTTTCTGATAGGGGGGTCGCTCCTGCTCCTGCTATTCCGGAAGCCTCTGCAATTTCATCGTCAGACCCGTCGATCTTTTTCTCGATATCTGATCGCCGCAGAGGTGCCGGGGAAACCGCACCGAGCACAACACGGTGATCACCTTTGCGCCCACCCCTGTCGAGTAGCAATGTGACACTCGCCTGCGCCCAGTCAAAACTCTGCTTTTCGCGAGCCTCTTCGTAAGCCCATGAACCCGCTCTCGTGGACTCCGGCAACATCACTCTGCGAACAAACTCGCCCTCCTCAAGAGACACTTCTCTAAGAGGATCACTCGATGGCCCAATAAAGAACTGATCAGCGGTCAACTCCCTAACCCCGTCTTTGCTCGCAATTTCGATGACCGCTTCATGAGCGACCAAAACTGGAGCGAGATTAGATGGCTGAGTGGCTGAGCAAATCTGGTTATCAAAAATTCCGTGAAACTCATTCTCTCCATCGCGAGCCCAGCAACCTGTACCGCCATTCTTCACGCAGGAGTAACCCTCGTGACGCAAATACCAGCAGCGGGGCTTTTGACAAAGGTTGCCACCCACGGTCGCCATATTCCGAATTTGAGGAGTCGCTGCATGAATGATCGTTTCGCACACTGCAGGAAAACGACTCAAGACATCGGTATGAGAACTGACGGCCGACAATCTTACGAGCGCGCCTATCCAAATACCTTGGTCTGTCACTTCGATGGTGTTCATTCCAGGAAGTGACTTAAGATCGACCACGGAATCCGGCGAGGCCACGTGTTCCTTGATGCGATTGAGTAAATCAGTACCCGCAGCCAAATATGAAGCATTGCCTTTTGACACTTGCTCCATCGCTTCCTTCTCATTTGTAGGTCGAATCACCTTGAAGGGTCTCATAGTCTTTCTCCCTTCTTCTGAGCTGGAACTTCTTTAGCAGCATCTCTTTTCGCGATCGCTTCTAAAACTTTTTTCGGAGTGATGGGCAAATCGTACATGCGCACTCCTAAAGCATCTGAAACCGCATTGGCCACTGCAGCAGCAGTGGCGACGATAGGCGGCTCTCCGAGTCCCATCACCTGAGTGTTTGATTTTCCGTTATAGACATCGAGCAAGACGACGTCGATTTCAGGACAATCCATCGAGCCGAGCATTTTATAATTTTCAAAATCGTCGTTGAGCATGCGACCCTTTTGGCGATCCATAATGCGCCTTTCAAAAAGCGCAAAGGAAACTCCCTGGATCACTCCACCCCGAACCTGACTCTCAGAGGTCAGAGGATTGAGGATTTTTCCAGCATCGGCGACTGCCACGACCTTTAAGACTTTCACCGCTCCGGTAGCCTGATTGACCTCAACATGAGCGGCTTGCACTCCGGCATTAGTATCAGAGAAACCCTCATAGTTTCTGCGTGGACGACCTTTGAGCACTTCGATCGCATCATCATCCATCAATGCACACGCACTTTCGAAGGTCATTCCTGTGGAGCCTTCTCCAATGCGCCACACTTCTTGGTCCTTCAGATCAAGCTCAGAAGCATCCCAGCCTTTACGATCAGCCACTATCTCCATGAGCTCTTTCTTTGCATGGAAAGCTGCCAATCGGGCCGCAGGAGTCACTGTTCCAATCGTTGTCGATCCGCCACTGGCAGGACCCTGAGGGTCATCCGTATTACCAATACGGGTAGCCACTTGATTCATTTCCAAGCCCAGCTCTTCAGCGACCACCATGCCCATCACCGTCCGGGTACCGGTACCGATATCTTGGGCTCCATTGCGCACTTCGACTTGACCGTCTTTAGTGATGCGCACGAGAGCACTGGCCCCGCCGCCGCCCGCAGAGAACCAGAGATTACTGGCAATGCCCAATCCCTGACAAATTTCTGCGCTTCCGTTGCGAGTCAAAGAACGGTTCCACTTAATCCGGTCTTTAGCGATGTCGTATTCCACTTTTCTGATCGGATGCTCATCGTTCTTCTTACGAAACTCGACACGGTCCATTCCGATTTCATCGGCAGCCATGTCCATCATTTGCTCTAAGGCGAAAGCTCCTTGAGGCCAACCCGGTGCTCGGTGAGCTTTGGCGCCTCCAGTATTGGTTCGCACCCCGTACTCGATCTTGTCCACTTCTCCGATGTTATAGATTCCATCGTTGTGAGCACCCGCTCCGCCGGTTCCCGTCCCCGGGGTACCCCAACTTCTGATTCTAGTTCCTTGAATTACACCGTCTTTATTGACGCCCATCTTCATCTGCTGAAGAGAGTCAGGACGATTTCCGGCACTCAGTTGTTCGCCCGATCGATCCAGCATCAGATGAACCGGAACACCGGCTTCCTTTGCCAGCAATGCTCCGAGAACACCTTCTCTACCCGCAGAGAACTTAGAGCCGAAACCGCCTCCCACGTACTCGGATAGGATCTGACAACTCTTGGCTCGAACACCTCCCCAGTTACTGGTGAGTTCATTCCGAAATCCAAATGTCGCCTGACTCGAGGCCCAACAGATCAGTCGCCCGTCTTCCCAGCTGCACACTGATCCATGAGTTTCGAGGGGGGCATGTGTTTGTACTTGCGTACTGAACTCGCCCTCCACGACAACGTCAGAGTCTTGGATCACCTTTCCGACAGCAGCCTCTTGGCGCGCCAACCTCTCGTCCATGTCTGAGTTGGATCCTCTTCTTCCTCGTCTCTGCCGAGGACTGATCCGAGCCACGTTGACCTGTTCCCCACGGCCCACCTGAGGTGCGCCCTCTTTGCGCGCATCCTCGACGGTCACACAATGAGGCTTGATGTCATATTCTACTTCGATGGCACGCAAGGCCGCTTCAGCTTGCATCTCTGTGTCCGCCGCCACCGCTGCCACTTCTGCCCCCGCATATCGCGCAGACTCATCTTCAAAGATCTCTGGAGCCGTGAGGATGGCCCGGACTCCCGGCAATTTCTTTGCCTTGTCAATATCGATGGAAACGATGTCGGCATTACCGTGAGGACTCCTCAATATCTTTCCGTAGATCATGCCCTTCGGTTTTTGATCATAGGAATAGTTCGCCGTGCCTGTCACCTTCGCGACAGCATCTACCCTTGGGGTCGATTGGCCGATCAGATTTAAGCGATCCCCTGGCTGCCAAGGTTTCACGTCATCGTCTTGGATTCTTACCGTGAGGTCACGAAACTGATCTCCAAAACCAACTTTAATCTGTATTTCTTTTGGCATGATTACCCTCCCTTCCGGGAGACGTGTTCTACCGCCTCGATAATATTTTGATAGGTACCGCAACGGCACAAGTTACCAGAGAGACCTTCTCGAATCTGGTTTCTACTCGGCTTGGGATTCTCTTCGAGAAGAGCCGTACAAGAGACCACCATCCCCGGCGTACAAAAGCCGCACTGAAGAGCATCTTTTTCAATGAAGGCTTTTTGTAATCGGCTCAAATTGTCGGGGGTGCCAATACCTTCAACGGTCGTGATTTCTTTGCCCACCGCATCGATGGCTAACATAGAACAACTGTCGACGACTTGGCCATCGAGGAGCACTGTGCATGCACCGCAAGAACCCCTGTCGCAGACCCGCTTGGGCCCTGTCACTCCAACGTCATTCCTCAGGAAATCGAGAAGTGTTGTACTCGGAGGCGCACTCGCCTTCTTGTCAGCACCATTGACCTTGAGCTGAATAGACTCGGCTTCGGGGCCTAGCACTTCTGGAGTGGCCACGCCATTCTGGCCAGCGATCACTGTTTCCGGGATCCGAGCCACGCCGGCAGCAGCCGCAGCAGCACCTGCTCCTTGCAGAAAAGACCTCCTGGAAACCCCATCCTTCTCGGGATTTTCGGGATTTTTATTCTTCGACACCATATTGCCCTTTCTTCCAGCTCACAGGGAATCCCTGTAGAGATGTTGCGAATTCTAATCGCAGGAGAGGGGCGTCGAAATAGTCAAGTTTCCAACCGGTTTGGGATACGTAGGCCCAGGCCGGAAACAACGAATGAATAGATCTGATTTAGAATAGATAAAAAGAAACGGGCCGCAGGAAAACCTGCGGCCCGTGAGGAGCTCGAAACTGATCTCGAGTTGCCTCGAGAACACCTAGTAGCGAGGCGGTCCGCCTGCACCACGTTCTGGACGAGGGCGAGCTTCGCTGACGCGAACACTACGGCCACCCATCTCACTGCCATCGAGATTATCGATAGCGCTAGACGCTGAGTCGTCATTTGCAAAGGTTACAAATCCGAAACCTTTACTACGACCCGTATCGCGGTCCTTAACCACAACTGCATCGGTGATTTCTCCACAAGACTCGAAGTGAGCACGAAGCTCAGCTTCATCCGCTGCCCAGGGGAGACCCCCGACAAATACTCTATTACCCATGTTTCTCCCTGACCTCTCAAAAACCTCCGGCGAACCGGAGAGACGACCTGGGGAGTGTCGGCCGCCTGTCAAACACGAAACCCGGCGAACCGGGAGGAAAAATTCCGAATTCGAACAGGAGAACCTGTTCCGGCAACTCGGAAAACAAAATCAATTTTGGAGTAGGAGCGTGGGCACGAAAGGGGCGCACAAGAAAACACACTGAACAACAAAGAAAAGCGCCTCGATCTTTCGCAAGCAGTGAGGGCTTAAGCCCGTTCTCTGCATTTACTCTGTCACCGAAAGAAGAGGCTTCTCTTCAAATACCAGTAACAGGTGATAACTCAGTTTCCGCTTTCAGAAGAAAAATGCAAGGAAAGGCAAGAAATAGTCAGTGAGATAGCCATATCTCTAATGCTGAACGGAGTTTAAGGTCCTTTATTTCCGGTAAAATTGACTCCAAAAGGCTTTTTGCCGCAGTATTTTTCACCTGAATTAGGGCCATCAAGGCCTGCTTGGACCCTTTTCCACCACGCCAAACCTCCCCTAAGAGGGGCACGACTTCATCACTTTGCAGTGCTGCTAATGCCACAATCTCTGCGGAATCCAGTCCCCGCTGCCTCTTCAGGCAACGTCGGAGATGCTCCACGACATGCTGCGTCACCTCAGCAGATAAGGAGCCCCCCGAGTAGACCGTCAACGCCAAAAACTCGTCGAGACCCAACACGCTCAAGAGTGGACCTTGCTCAATACCCTGCTCAATACCTTGTTCAAAATCCTGTTCTGAATCGGGCCATCGTCGCTCCCTGATCTCGACTAACAGTCGCACCCAGTTCTCCCCGCTCCCCTGAGACGATGCTAACCACTGAGGAACCCAGTAATCAAAGACCGTCTCATACAGCGGAAGAAGACCGCTCAATGGGCCATTTAATCGGAGCGTGGCCTCGATCTTCTCCAGTTGGGCCATCGCCCCTTCTATATCCCCGCTCCTTACTCTAGAAATGACCGCTTCAAACGCATCCTCAAACCGAACCTCGGTGAGAGCCTTTTCCAGATCTGGGGGCCCCGCCCTCAAAGGAGGAAAACTGACCTGCGAAGGAGAGGCGGAATCCCTCTCGGAATCCTCAACGGGGAGGGATTCTCGCTCAGCGACAGCGGCTGAACTGCTTCCAGAAAGCCTCACCTCAGAAAGAGCATTGGCTCGCAATAACGCCAACTGACCCTCGAGCTCTTCGCGGAGCTCTTGCTCAGAAAGCCAGCGAGATCTCAATTCTACGATCTGTGCTTCCTGGTCAGGATCGGACCTCAAGCGAGTTCTCCCGGAATCCTCCCCGACACCCAGCCAAAACACGGCCAGCAACGCTCCAAAGAGCGCTGTGAAGAAGTGCGAGAATATGAGAAGTCGCCCGGTCATGATTCTCCTGAAACTTTGACCCCCACAGAGATGCGAACTCGGATACGAACTCGGATACAATCTCTGTGTCTTCGATACATAACTGTCCACTATCGATGTTATCGCTTCGCAACAGAGGAACAACCTGAAGAAATCTTCTGCAACATACGGCATAATGGATCTATTGAGGATCTACCCAATCCTCTAATAACGAACTGTTTCGGACAAGGTGAGGATCGATATGAGAACCCCAATAATGAAGAATGTCGTCCAGCGCTCTTGGTCACTGTTCATCCTGCTGGCGGTCATCGTGATTCCTGTCGCTATCCCAGCGGCGTCAACTTCGGTCATCCCTCATGCTCTTCCCTCGACGGAAACAACGACAGCCGCCCTCGATCTCCTCGCCGCTCTCGACGAAGGGGACCTGGAGAGTCTTAGCAAAAACTCACCCTCTAAACTGCGGAGATCGATTCAAAGAGCCACTCCGAAAAAGTCCCTCAAACCAGGACAAACAACCAGCATCGAATTCACCGCTGAGGATGGACGCGATACCAAAGTTACGATGTACGCTCCATCCAGCCGTCAAAAATCATACGGCCTGATCGTGATGCTTCATGGTTATGGCGGGAATGGGCGATCCGTCGTCTCTAGGTCTTATCAAAACTTTGCCAACAAAAATGGCTACATCGTCGTATCGCCGGATGCGAAACGCCCCGCCGAAACGGGACAATGGAATGAAGACCTTCCAAGAAATATCTTGGGATCCCCCACGCAACATTGGTGGGTTTACCGCTCGGATGCGTTCATCAATTCCATCCTGAACGAACTGACCTGGAAGTATCCCATCGACCGAAACAGAGTTGTTCTCTCGGGGATGTCGATGGGGGGCTGGGGGACTTGGAATCTAGGCTCCCGTTTCGCAGATCGATTCAGTGCTCTCGCACCCCTCGCTGGCGGACTCTGCATGAGAGATTACGAAAGCGACGATCTCGATAAACGTTATCGCGTTCTGTTGGAAAACTTACGTTGGCTTCCTTCTTACTTTGTACATGGCTCCGACGACGAAATCGTCCCTGCCCGTTTTTCGCAAATGATCGAAGACGAGCTCCTCACCCTGGAGTACGACCACGTCTACGAAGAACTCAACGGCGTCGGCCACAACCTCGACCTCAGGGGAACTGGACGCATCCTGCCCAAGATACACACCTGGATGCAAAAGAAGCGTCGCGTCCTCGATCCACCACACATCACCCATAACGCCCTCAATACCGATCATGGGCGTCAGCACTGGGTACGCATTGACAAGTTCGAGAAAGATGCAAATCCCGCACGGATTGAAGCAAAGGTAGAAAAAGGCAACAAGATCGTCATAGAGAGTACCAATGTCGAGGAGCTGACCTTGTTCGTTTCCGACAAACTACTCAAGGAAAAGAACAAGATCATCGTCGAATGGAACGGCAAAGAAGTTCATTCCGACAAGGTCAAAGAATCGCTAGAGGCCGTGATCGAATCCTGGAAGGGCCGAAGGGATCCATTCCTTCTGCACACACGCATGATCCAGTTGGAAAATACAGCGAAAGAGTGAGAGGTCAGCACTCCTGAAAAACCCTTCAATTTATATAATTATGGAAATGTAGTTATATTTTCATATAATTATAAACAGTCAGTTCTTCTGATGATTGTTCTTAACAGAAGGGGAAACCGTCATGAAAATTGCTGGATACCTGATCATCGCTTTCGGACTTGTCGATCTCATCGGGTCTTATGCAGGCTTTGATCTTTGGGGAAGCCTCGGTATCATCTTGCCCGAAGTGATCTGGCAGTTTTCTTCCTACTGCGAAATAGCTCTGGGATATTTCCTGATCAATCTCGGCTCTAGGGGTGAAGAGGAGGAGCCTGCAATCGCAGAGGATGATCAAGGCGCAGGCCTTGCCGATGGCGACCCAGGGGAAGACGGTGAGTAGCCCTTAAGCCGGCCACAATTCCAAACCCATGAGGCCTTAGAGCCCCACGCTCCCGAACCCTAATCCGGTAAGGCCACACAACCTTGCAGGCGAGGGATGACATCATGGAACCAGATCAAGGTGCCATAATGTCTTCTCTGTTCTTTTCTCTTCTTCGCAATGATTCTGCCCTGCAACCAAAAAGGTGGCTTTGGGTTGCCCATGATCAATTGCATCCGCTCCTCAACCCCTGGGCAGGTGAACCGCCCGAAGAAACGGGCTTCATCTTCATCGAGTCTGCACAACGGGGTCACGCACGCCCTTACCACCGCCAAAAGTTAGCCTTCATTCTTTCCAATCTAAGGCACCGTGCTTTGGAAAGTCAGCTTGAAGGACATCCTGTTCGATATCTTTCAACCACTGCAACGTACGGCGAAGCCCTACACTCTCTGTCGGAGAAACTCGGAAACATCCATGTCCTGAGATCACCCGAAAGGGAGATCAGAGAGCAACTGAAGCCAGGACTCGATGACGGATCATTGCTAGAGCACGAACACACCGGTTGGCTCACCACGCGAGAACAGTTTTTAGAAAGCGTTGGCAGCACGCCTCCTTTCCGAATGGACACTTTTTACCGTCATTTTCGAAAGTCGACAGGCGTTCTCATGGAAGACAACGCTCCTGCCGGAGGTAAGTTCAGCCACGATGCCGACAATCGTCAACCCTGGAAGGGCGATCCCGTCCCACCAGAGGAACCCTTATTCGAAGAAGACGATATCGACATCGAAGTGAAGCGTTTTGTTCTCTCGCAATTCCCTGAACACCCTGGCGACGTGGATATGTCACGCATTCCCACCAGCGAAACACAAGCAAGGGAAGCGTTTGAATTTTCCAAGAGTGTTCTCCAACACTTTGGTCCCCATGAAGATGCCTTCAGTGAACACTCCAGAGGCCTGTTCCATACACGGCTCGCCAGTGTGTTGCATCTTCACCGATTACTCCCGAGAGAAGTTCTCGAGATGGCTCTCGCTAGCGACGCGCCGTTAAATAGCAAAGAGGGTTTCATACGGCAGCTGATCTGGCGCGAATACATGTTTCATGTACACGAAGTCACTGACGGTTTTCGCTCCTTGGAAGTGCCGAGAACATCTGCTCCATGCAGAGATGCTCGGTGGGGGGATTACAAGAATGGCCCGCAACCCCATCCAACAGACAGCCCACTGATCGACAACGAAGAGAAGCATCCCAATCGCCTTCAACAAACACGCCCTCTCCCCCCAGCATTTTGGGGTCAAGAGAGCGGACTGCGCTGCCTCGATGCGACAACCACCGCAGTGATGGAAGATGCCTGGACTCATCATATCCCTCGCCTGATGATTCTCGGAAATCTGGCCAGCCTGTTAGATATCCATCCTAGAGAATTGACCGATTGGTTTCATGTCGCATTTATCGATGCTTATGACTGGGTCGTGGAAACCAATGTTCTTGGGATGGGTACATTTGCTGTCGGCGAATCGATGATGACCAAACCTTATATTTCGGGGACTCCCTACATCCAAAAAATGGGGGATCATTGCCAGAAGTGTTCCTTTCATCCCAAAAAGACGTGCCCCATCTCAAAACTTTACTGGGCTTTTTTAGAGCGACACGGAAAAGCTTTCGAAGGAAACGTACGCATGGCAATGCCATTGCGAACTTTGACGCGTCGGAGTGAAGATCAAAAAGCGTCGGACGCAGAGGCCTTTGAGTGGGTGAGCTCGACTCTATCGAGGGGCGAAGTTCTTTACCCCGATTAATGCTCTACCGGTTCACCACTCGCCTCGAAACAGATACAGTGCCGATACCAAAAAAGACTGGAGCTTAATATGATCGAAAAGATGAATTGGGTGGGCGACATCAACGGCCACCTTGTCGTGATCGACGAAGAGAACTCTGAAACCATTCTCGACCGACCTGGTGATCTTGTTGCTCATATGATGCAGGAAAAGTGCAACGCTGAATTACAAGCTTCAATTCTTATTCATGGATACTGCCTTGCCACTCAAGGAGTGCGTCTCCCTCACTTGGTGCGCCAAGTATTGGGGAAGACAGGGGCTTTTATCCGTAGCGTTGACATGAATTCGATGCCGCTCTACACAGCCTCGGATCACTTTCAAAAGTTTTTCAGCGAATGCCCTGCAGAAGGAGAAGAACTTCAACAAGCGGTATTAGATGAAGTACAAAAATATGCACGCGACCTTGTGACTTGATTTCATAAACTCTAGCGGCTTGATTCACAAAAAGACTGCGTCTATTTATTCCTCAAGAAACGACACAGCTTACTCCTCAAGAAACGACACCTCGCCCGAAGAGATATCAAAGACAGCCCCGACAACTTCGATGCCATCTCCCCAGCCCGAACTCACTTCGCGAACCTTTTTAACAGTCGCCACCACATGTTGCTCGACAGCGGCATGGATCACTTCGTTTTTGTCACTTGCTGAGTCATAGTCGTGTTGGCACGATTCAACAGCAGGTCGAATCGCTTCCCGGACCGTCTCCAAATAAGGAAAGCTGTCAGTGCTTCCCTTGGGATAACCCAATGTCGACTTGATCGCCCCACAGTCCCTGTGACCCAAAACCAATACAAGTTTTGCACCCAAACCCGCACAGCCAAATTCAATACTTTCTGACATATGCACATCGAGGACGTGTCCGGCAACTCTGTGAACAAATATTCTTCCGCAGCCTTGTTGAAAGATCACTTCAGGAGGGACTCGTGAATCAGCACAAGACAACACGACGGCCATCGGCTTTTGTGGGGGGACAACTCCGTGATCGGGGGTCGGTATCGAGATGGCCCCGTCTGAAGATGCCACCTCATGAATGAAAGCCGCATTGCCCCGACGCAGTGTTTCCAAAGTATCTTGAGCAGTAGACATCCACCCTCCTTCCCCCAACAGGATATCGAAAGGCGGGGAAGGGTCAAAGCCTCCCCACTTCGATCTTCGGAAAGCTTCAGGATGGGGGTGCCTGCAATACCGTCCTCAGAGAGCGTCTCGTAGAATCACATTCAAAAACCACCTCGACCTCCATTCCAGGTCGATAGTCTTCAAGAATAGATAACAGTTGTCCAAGTGAAGGGGTTTCTCGTCCATCGATGGCCACGATCATGTCGCGAACCTCACCCTCTTCTACCCCTTGAACGCCTAGATCCTGCAAAGGACCATCTACGCTGACAACGACCACTCCCTTAAATCGAGAAGCGTTGCTGCCGTTGTAGGGGACAAAACCTAAGACAGGCCTTCTCACTTCTCCATGCTCAATGAGGTCTGGAACAATCCTTAATACCGTGTCCACAGGTATCGAAAATGAAATACCAGCACTGGCTCCAGTAGGACTATAGATCGCGGTATTCACTCCGATCAGTCGGCCCGAACTATCCAGTAGCGGCCCCCCTGAATTGCCGGGATTGACAGCAGCATCCGTCTGTATGACATCGTGAATCGTTGTGCCCTGAAGAGACTGAATCTCGCGCCCCAATGCACTGATCACTCCACGACTGAGAGACTGATCCAAACCAAATGGATTCCCGATGGCGTGGATACTTTGTCCCACTTTCAAATCGTCACTGGTGCCTAACGGAATCAGATCCGTGCCCTCTGGAATATCTTCGATACGCAGAACCGCTAAATCCTTGGCGCGAGAATACCCAACGACGGTGGCTTTCGTGGAAGTTCCATCACTGAACACGATGGAAATCCCACCGCTGGCATTGGCGACCACGTGATAATTCGTGACGATGTGGCCGTCGAGATCCCAGATGAAACCTGTTCCTGTTCCCGAGGGTACTTGGAACACATCTCGACTAAAAAGCCCCTGAACTTTTTTACTGGTACGAACATTGACGACTGAGGGCGCAGACTTCTCGAACAGTCGCACCAATTGAGCCTCTTCGCCGCTCAAGCGACCGCGAGGAACAGGCTGCCGATCGGTCAGGGTGGCCCCAGTTTCAAGCGTGAGTGACAGTAATCCCGCAACAGAAAGCGCCAACAGAACGAATCCCCTAAGGCTCAAACCGGGTACTAAAGAGGTCATGGCTCCATCCGTTCTATGACTCTAGGAACATTCAAGGCGATCAAAGCAAAACAGGACTCGACAGATCCTTCGATTCCGGTTGTCATAATAATATGAATACCGAAGACCCAAACTCTCCCCCTGCTCCTCCGGAACAAAAGCCGACCGGAGAACTCGATGATCAGGGGTCGATTTCCCCGGTCGGGGACAGCCCAGCCGCTCCACTCGCGGGAACTCCGACCAGAACGCACGCCGCTCTGCTCTTCATTCTGATCTGTGGAACACTTCTAGCTGCTGACTTATGGACGAAATCGGCGGCCTTCGAGTTCCTAGATGTTTCCATTTTCACCACGCCATCCGGATTTCCCGCAGTGACCCGCTCTCCCATCCACGTGCTGTTTCCAGGATGTGCTTTGGAAGCCGCCCTCAATCTTGGGGCTTTCAATGGTTGGTTCGCCTGGGCCCCGTGGTTGCTGATCGGGGTTTCTCTCTTGGCTCTTCCTCTGTGCTTCTTCTGGGCCACATTTCGATCGAGCAACTATCTCTTCGTGATCGCGCTGGCATTAATCTCCTCAGGAGCCGCGGGCAATCTTTATGACCGCTGGGTGATTGGCGGGGTTCGCGACTTTATTCGCTGGTCAGTAAAATGGGGAAACACCGAATACGTGTGGCCCAATTTCAACTTAGCAGACAGTCACATCGTTATTGGAGTTGCAATAGTTATGGTGCTGGAGTGGCGAAAGCCCGAGATTTCAGAAGCCACCCATCCCTGATCAATACCAGTAACGGCAAAGCGAAGACGAGAACTCGAGTTCCCGGCGGAAACTCCCATAAGCCTTCCAGCCTCCAGCTATCCAACACTCGGTAATTCAATAGCACAGTGAGTGATAATAAAATGCAGCCACGGCTCGGCGAAACGACACTCGGAAGTAGCAGCCATAGGGCATACCAAGGATGAAGAGTGGGGGTCAGGAGCACGAACGCCAACATGAGAATTCTTGTGGCTTTCCAGGGTTCCAAATCTCTCACTTTCCAGGCCACCAAGACCCAGATAGCGACCAACAAGACCCGCAAAATCTCCGTGGCTGGATCCGTGCTCATCGTGGCATCGAAACCCAACAACTGACCCACAGGCTCTAGGAACAACCCCCCCGAGTACCACGAACCGGCATAGTTCTGCAGACCGAAAAATGCTCCCGGCGAAAACAACCCGGGATACAACAGCAACGAACCTACAAAAAACGCGCCCAGCAAAACAACGATTTTGAAGCCTGCATGTTTCCAAAAAATAAAAGTCGCACCTAGGGGAATCAACATCGTCGAGCCTGCGCCGGCGAGAAAAGCCGCAGAACTTTTCAGGTGTCTTTTCTCAAGAAGTAGAAGAGATACCGCTAATCCCAACACGGCAAGGATCGTCACATGTGCTCCATTGGTGCACTCGATGATGGCAAGCGGATGCCATGTCCAATAAACAACTCGGGATGGATCTCTTCCTGTCTGTATCAAATAGCGGGCGAGAAGAATGCCGATCAATAAATCGACAAGAACCATAAAACTGCGCCACCCCAATTCGTGATAAGCAAACCAACGAAAGGATAACTGAGCGATGGGGGGGTAAACGGTGGGTAGATTCTCATGATTGATTCGAGAGCGAACCTCCTGCCAATGCGGTGTCTTTGCAACAGCATCGAGGGCCGGGTCAGAGGGCGCGACGCCATAGGGCGACTGCCCTTGTCGTTGAACTTCACCGTCCCATAAATAGCGCCACACATCATCGCTCAATACGGAATCGGGAAGCAGCAATACAGCTCTCACCAAAACCGCTCCCGTAAAAATAATGCCCAAGGCTTGCCTCTTGGGGATTCGTGGCAAAAACACAGCAGCAACACACATCGGTAATGACAACAGTAATGCGGCAACAACCCACGGCGTCAGAGGACCTGAACCATCTGAAGCGGGGAGAGTGCTTCCCCAGAAAACCCATCCTCCGACAAAAAACACCCCAGCAAGGGCGCAATAAATCATCGGCCTCTCAGGTTTCCAACTCATATTCACGGACATGCCATATCGATGATCAAATCCCCTCGACGATCCACCGTCGCCTTCACCCCTAAGGGCAGCCAAGAGAACGTGGTCCAACCCTCAATCAGAATGGGACCCTCCAAGAACTCTCCCGGAGAGATCAGCCCCTGACCTTTTCTTGAAACGGACATAAACCCTGAGTCTTCAGAGATGCACACTGGGGTTTTCACTGCAGGTCGATCGCACTCTTTGATGCGGTACTCTTCAGAATCTCTCTCCTTCGTGACGGTAACCCTCATCGCGACGCCCTCGACATCTCTGTCAGGCATTCGATAGCCAAACTGTTCTTCATAAATTCGTCGAAAATCTTCTACAGGATGAGGTCCAGGTTGAAACTCCAAGTCATGCGATTGGCCCTGATGTCTTGCGCGGAGGAAGCGATCTATTTTCACTTCATCAGAAGAAGCTCCCGACATTTTAGAAAGGGCTCGTTGCTCAAGCTCTTGCGCCATTTCCTCAAGGTCTTTATTCCAGTCGGATGGGATATCCTTCAACAAGACAGACTCTGCCTGTTCACACCAAGGAGCCATCAACAACCCAAGAGCACTGTAAACTCCTGCACCGGCAGGAACCCTGACCTTTGGAATCCCACAGGCTTGTGCCAAGGCGACAGCATGAAGAGCACCTGCACCTCCAAAACTGATCAACGTTGTCGCAGCAGGATCTTGACCCCGTTCCTGCGAAACTTTTCGAATCGCTCGCTCCATCTCATGATTGACCACTTCGATCATCCCCAGAGCAGTTTTTTCAATCGACCAACCGAGGGACTCGGCTAGGGGCTCAAGTGCCTTCTTCGCAGCGTCCACATCGAGCCCACCTTGCTCACCCAATTGTGCATCTGCGGGCAATCGACCCAGCACAACATGTGCATCGGTCACTGTAGGCTCATGACCCCCCTTGCCATACGCGGCAGGTCCTGGCTCCGACCCTGCGCTTTGAGGACCCACCCGCAATGCTCCTCCGGGATCGATCCATGCTAATGACCCGCCACCGGCACCGACGGTGTGCACATCCAGCATGGGAACCGCTAAGGGCAATCCATCGATCATCGTCGAGCGCCTCTGGTAACTTTGAGCTTCCGCTCCCACGAGGCAAACATCCGTGCTGGTTCCTCCCATGTCAAAAGTGATGCAAGGTTGCAACTCTTCTTCCTTGGATAACTCTGAGGCTTCCGATGCACCGATCATCGTCGCCGCCACAACACCCCCGGCAGGTCCCGACAGAACCGTCTTGACCGGCTCAGCCGCCAAATGCTGCCACGGCCGCGCAGACCCTGAAGAATCCATGACCCGCAATACTGCCGGATACACCTGCTCAGCCAACCGTTCCAGATAACCCTTCATGACAGGGGTCAAAACAGCGGCTGCCGTGGCGGTCGTAAATCTTTCCCATTCACGCGGCTCCGCAGCGACTTCACTCGACAACACCACCGGAAGATCCAAATCCGCCAAGACAGCCCGGATGGCTTCCTCATCTTCTTTGTTTTCAGTGCTATGGAGAAGGCCCACCGCTATCGCTTCGAAACCCCCTTTAAGAATCCAGTGGCGCACCATTGAAAGCTCGGAGAGGTCGAGAGGATTCATTCTTTTCCCACCGGCCCCGACCCGGCCCTGCACTTCAAATCGATCCTCAGCAGGAATCAATGGTTTCTGCTTCTCTGGCTCAAGGGCGTGAAGATCAGGCCGACTTTGACGGCCCAAATCCAAAATATCTAAGAACCCTGCCTGGGTGATAAAGCCCGCACGAGAGTGCTTTCTTTCAAGAAGTGCATTGGTCGCGACCGTGGATCCATGAATGATTTCTTCCGCACTTATTTCTTCAAGTGCGTGGATGATCGCGCGAGCAGGGTCATCTGGGGTGGAGGCAACCTTTCGGATGGTGATTCCGCTGACCGACACCATCACCACATCCGTGAACGTTCCTCCGCTATCCACTCCGATACGCATATCACCCCCTTCCCTTGACAATGAATCTTGATCATTCGACTGGTCTTGCACCTCAAGACACAAAGCGGCAAGATGATCACCTGAAGGGCAGCCTCATGAAACCCGACACCCACATCTGTGGCAATAAGCGAACCCAAGACAGCATGAGCCGCGTGCCCCAGGGCTCGCAGTTCTTACTGCTGATTCTCATCTTTCCGCTATTGCTCTGCTCCTGCTCAGGAGGCCCTTCTCGTAACTCCGCGGCTCAAAATGGCCCTGACCCTATAGCGGATGCTCGTTGGCAGAATGCCAGAAAAGCTTGGCTCCTCGACGATGTTGCTGTTGCTCAGAGTGCATTCTCGCTCTTTGCAGAAAAATACCCGACAGATCAACGCTCGGGAGAGGCCCTTCTCAGTGCCGGAATTTGTGCCCAAAGAAGAGGGCGACTCGAAGAAGCCGAAGGGCTCTTCAGGGAAGCCCAAACGCGAGGAGGAGCCATCGCGGCTCGCGCCTTGATACAAAGAGGATCCATCTCCCTCGAGTTGCAGCCGTCGCGAGCAGCCACCTGCTTCAAAGAAGCCGCTCGCATGGCGACCAATGCAGAAACACAGAGCGAGGCACTCTATAAAAGAGGCATCGCATTACAGCGCATTGGGCAATTCGAATTGGCAACTGCTGCATTTGAAAAGTGCATTGCGGTGAATGGATCCCGAGGCCACTCCGCCCAGGCTCAATTGCGGCTTCAGTATGACCCATGGTTCAGCGTACAAGTGGGGGCATTCCTGCAGAGATCCCATGCCATGAAGCAACTTCGGCGCCTGCAAGATGGGGGATTTCCCGCAGAACTGCGCATGCCTGGACGTAAAGGATCGCCGCTACATCGTGTTCTCTCCGGTAGATTTACTGATCGCAAAAAAGCCCAGCAACACTCCACTCGAATACAGTCCGCTCTAGGAATAGATGAAGTGCAGGTGATTCCTTGAACCGTTCTGAAAATGGCCAAATTTCATTCGGGATAACACTCTTCCTCGCTTTCGCATTGCTTTCCGTGTCGGGCTTCCTCGTCTTCAGACTTTCCGCGCCCATCCCCACAACGAAGACACCCTTAGGCAATACGACTGTCAGCCCTTTGTTCGGAACCAACACCAGCAACATGGGGTATGTCTTAGAACAAGGGGGATCGATTCCTGTTCTCAACGGAACGGTTCAAATTCTCGGCCCCAATAACACCATTCTGGATATCGTCTCGTTCGAAAAAGACGAAAATATTTTCTTCCTAAGAATCCCAGAGAATGGCACTGGCCTCGCACATATTGAAGCTCCCGGTTACTACAGGCTGACAACCCGACTCACTAACAATGGATTTTATAAACTCGGAAAATCGGGCACCTTTAGTGGCCAAGTCAGGGGTTATGAATTTGTCCTTCAGGGAAGGAAGCTTCCAGACCCAGAGCCAATTCCAAGAGCGACTCTCGAAATCAGAAGCTCCAATGGCTGGAAGAGAACGATCACTGCTGACCAAGAAGGTCGATTTGAAGCCGAAATCCCGCCGACGCAGTTCTCTGTTATCGTTCGATCTGACACACATGCGGATGCGTACTTCGATGATTTAACGGCCGCCAAAGGGGAAACACTAGGAAGAGATTTCATTCTTCCTGCCGGATGCATTCTTGAAGGGTTCGCGATAGGAGACGGGGTGACGCTCGAGGGAGCAGAGGTCAAAGTCATCACCACAATGCTTGATAATTCAGAGGCCATAGCAGGACCTAGAGGCAAATTTAATATCCCTGGGCTATCAGAGGGTATGGCAACGGTTCAGATCAAGTATCCCGGATATCAAGAATACTCCTGGAGAATCGTCATCCCCGGCGACAAAATTGGGATTCGGAAACCTTTTTCGCTCATGCCAGCGCAGCCATTCACGCTCAACATTCAGAGCGCGGATGGCCTTCCTATGAGGGATGCCATAGTTCGCCTTCGGCGCGAAGGCCGAACGATCCATCAATCAAAAGCGAGTGAGTTTACGAATCTCAACATTCTTCAATCCGGTGCGACTTACTACTTCGACATCACCGCCAATAGGAAAAACGAATCCCCCTTATTAGCGACGGGCCAAGTTTTCACTATGCCCGAGGAGGGGCCTGGCGAGTTCACTGTTTTACTCGATAAAGAACCGGGCACTTTTTCAGGAAGAGTCAGTAACGTTAACGGAATGTTTCTACCGGGCGTGGTCCTCAATATCAAAGCTATCGTCGACGACGAATCTGCGCGGGCGCCCTTACGTAGAGTTCTGTCTGATGCGGGCGGAGAATATCAAAGCGACTACTTTGCTCCTGGGAAATATTCAATTCAGGCAACGCATCCCCAATGGGGAGAAAACGTTGTTATTGGCGAGATCAAACCGGGCGAGACCACCCAACTGTGGATCTCTCTCATTCCGAGGTAAGCAACCAATCGGCCACGAAAATATTGTACTCTTCAGGGTCCGCGTCACTTCTTTGCGAAACGAAGAGCAGCCTTTTTCCATCCTTCGAAAAAGCAGCATCGCCATCAAACCCTGCAGCCGTTGTGATTTTTTCTGTGAGACCTTGCTCTAAGTCATGCACATACAGATCGAATTCACCCTTAGACGTCTCGCCGGTATATACCAAGTAACGTCCATCGGGGGTCAATGCTGGGGCTCCTGCGGTTTGCCCTTCTTGACTGACTCTTCGAGGCTCTCCTGAACCGATCGCCACAAAAACCTCTGTTGCCGAGCCTTCAGAATGTGGGAAGCGGCCTGAAAAAACGCCCCTGCCTCCCGTTCCCATCAGGGCCGTAAAACAACGGATTTCTTCTTCTGATTTTGCATCCCTTACGGACAACGCAGGTTGAGTGATCTCTTCAGACTCTTCGCGCAAACCCGAAGTATCGACAAACATCGTATAACTGCGTGCGTCAGAATGAGGTGGGCGAATACTCGAAAAAAGAACCCTGCGACCATTCTCCAAAAATAGGGGAGCTCTATTCACCCCGCCATCTGTCAACTGAACCACTGTATCGAAATGATTCTCCCCGGGAGCGTTATCGACAATACGCGGAAGCGGGTCATCAGGAACCTCTGACCAAGTATCCGATTTGCCCGAAACGGCAGAATTTGGATCACCTGTGCAGCCGGCCAAAAAGACACACAATAAAAGAGTCGCCGTACAGATTGGTGCGTTATTACTCATCAAGGTTGGCCTTTCCTTCGTCTCTGGCGTAGATTAATCCAAGAACACGGCTCACGCACCTCGAAAGGCTCCTATGTACGGCGAAGACCTGACCTTCCAAACCCCAGGAAAGGGCCTTCACGAAATCACGGAGCCTCTGAAAGAGTGTATTCGTAGGGCAGATGTCGAGAGTGGCCTATGCTCTGTATTCATTCTGCATACGAGTGCTAGCCTGCTCATTACAGAAAATGCGGACCCCTCTGTCAAAGACGACCTCATGAGATGGTTCGACAAGCTTGCTCCGGAAAACGATCCGGAATACACACATACTTCTGAAGGACCGGACGACATGCCTTCGCATTTAAGGGCAGCCATCACTCGCAGCAGTGAGCAGTTGCCTGTTAAAGATGGGCGTCTCGCACTCGGCACCTGGCAAGGTGTCTTCATTTTCGAACATCGAACAAAACCCCATCAACGCACCGTCAGCGTGCGAGTTTGGGATTAAAGGAGCCGCTATGACAGGACCAAAACTTCTTATTGCCTGCGTCGATTCTGAACTTAGAAATCGTTGCTTCGACGAAGCCGCTGCTCTAGGCCTTCGGGTCGATGCTGTCGGCAATCAAAAAGGCCTCACCAAACGTCTCTCAAAAGATTCGTACGATCTCGTGATCCATCAAGGTGCTCTTGAATTCGGAGATACGGTTCCGGAAAATCTTCTAGAGCTTCAAGCGGATGACGACCTCAAAGGATTCAAGGAAAAGATTGAGTCCCTGATCGAAGTGCCAGAATTTGACCCTGAGTCTGTGGGAGATCTCCCATCGGCATCGAGTCTTCCCTGGAAGCCAAATGAGCCGGCTCGCAAGAGACTCAGAGATGGCGATGGGCACAACGCGGACGCGCCCTAAAGGCTAGCAAGCCACGCTGGAATGTTGACCACCATCAACTCTTCGGCTTCCTTGAAATCTCCGGCAAGCCTCGATATTTGATCGAGAGGCATCGGCGCTCTCCAAGTGGCCGTGTCTTCCACGAATAGAAGTCGAGGGTTCTTCAACCACTCCTCGATGCGCAATAGATGCATCGCTTCATCGTTCTTTTGGGCGGGCATTTGCAGCCGAATCCCCGAGGCCCTCACAGGACGACCGAGTGGATTGTAAGCCTCTTGCTCAACATTGATGACGCTCAAGGAAAGCCAGTCAGAGGCGGTCGCTTCACCCGGAACGCTAATCAGCGTCCGGTGATTTCGAGTACGAGCAACGATCACAGGGACTTGGACCCTTTTCGCCAACGAACGAACGACTTCATGAATTTTCCGCGTCAGTAGGTCTGACCCCACCGTTGCACCTTCTTCTTGAAAGGTGATGCGGTCCCTGGAAAAAGTAACTCTAGAGGCGCCCTTCTCCGGAGACGCTGCTGTTTCTAAGCGAGCACCTTCACCCACCCGGGTGAAGTTTTCGTATCCACAAATACTGGAGACCTCCATATAGATCGCCTTCAGATGATCCAGGCTCACCTGAATCGGCAGGTGAATCAGTTCAATGGAAACCCCTAGGGTACTCGGGTCGAGGGTCGCTCCCGTAGAATCACTCATTCGCCATTCCGTCCATCTGCGCCACCCCGTTCATCGGGTGGCGAAATGCCATCCAATCGGACAAGCCAACCTTCCTCCTTCAAACGATCAAAGAATGTCGGCAACTGACCCTTAGAAAACTGTGCACTCTGACCTGTCACGAAGACTTCTTTTCGACCCAACTCTAAATAGTTCACTTTTTCTTCATCGAGAATATCGGTGAGCTGCTTGTAGCGATCCGGCTTCAATCCTGACAAATGGATAGCAGGGCTAGCCTGAATCCAATCCACATCTCGACCCCAGTCACGAATCGCCACGATCACCGGATCTGGCAATGGGTGATCGCTGGCAGACTCAAGAACCTGGCGAACCTCGTCCACCTGGAATCCTGCCCTGACCCCTAGCCGCATCGATTCGGGGGTGGCTCTGTATCTGCGGATGCGCTCTGCCGAATGGCGCTCAGAAAAGCGCGCCAACTGAAGTTCCAGCGCCATTCCTTCGATACCTTCAGTGATCAACATGATTTCGAAATCTGGATTGACCAACACTCGACATTCAGCAGGTGAACTTTCAAGACCGAGAAGGTATCGACCAAGATCAGTCAACATCAGCGAGCTGAGAGAGCCTTCCAACATTCCGATTTCACACATACCCAAACTGAGCATGCGATTGACGATCCAAAATGCGAGATCGGTGCCCAATCGAAGGACTGGACACTGTAAGCGATCTCTGGAGAAATCTTCTTCGCGCCTTTGTCTTAAAAGATTGGAGACTTCTCTTTCTTCAAGCTCAAGGAGATACGTACTGACGACATTATCGATGACGCCATCGAGGTTCACCCAGCCTTCAGTCGCATGCTCGCGGAGAGTATCTAACAGAATGCTGCGCATCGCTTCTTGATGGAAAGACCAGCGAGCTCCTGCGCTCTCTTCTAGGAAACGCTGGAGAACGACTTCTGTTTTCCGACGAAAATCGAGCCCTCTCCAGGCCTCTAGCCTGCGATCGTTGATTCGCAATTCGCCGGCAAAGTTTTCAACAAGACCGAGCTTCATCGCGACTCGTAGCACTCGGGTGACGGTGTCTCCCTCAAGATGATCCGTGAGGCGCTCCATGGCGAAGTTGCGCCTCAATTGTTCGGCAAGCCTCTTGGGGAAACTGCCTGATCGAGTCAGTCGAATCGGTTCCTGTTCAATGTGAAGGGTAAGACGTTCAATATCGATCAGTAGATCAACACCCGATTCAAGAATGACATCAGGCCTGACTTCTTGTTCTATCGATGCTTCCGAGCGAGCCTTCATCCATTCTTGGAAAATCACCAAAGAAGGCTCGGGGAGAGTGATGCCGTAATCTTGCAAGCGCACACTTCCAATAGTGCCCACGCCTGCTTCCTCCAGTATGCTCGCCCACGCCGCCTCGTCGATTTCTTCGACGCCTTCTGACTCGAGGTGCTCGACGATCTCATCCGAATCGAGATCGAGGACTCCTCTGTTTCTCAAAGCCCGCATGCACAGTTCGGCGAGAAGGGAGTCTTCTAATTTCTGAATACGCTCTTCGATCCCCATCGCAACCATGTCCGGTGCTTCCGGAAGCATGCGGAAACTGATTCCGTCAGCGCCAGAAATAACGGTCTCTCCTATTTTCAGGGCTTTCGAAAGATGGCTCGCCAACTCTTTCGGAATCTCCAGAATCTCGGGGCCCTTCGTCTTTTTCTCTCGTCTGCGAGATACGAATCCTCGCTCGGTCAGCTGGCGAACCGTGGACTCGACTTCGATTCTCGAAGCGCCACACTGGGCCAACCCCTCTTGGACTTCAGAAACAGGGGCCTTCGAATCGGGACGTGACAACACATCCTGAATCAACCTTTTTTGGGTAGAGCTCAATCGCTCCACTCTTTCGTGAATGCCTTCTCCGCTCACGAGTGTTTCCTCGATGCGGTACCTGAGATCTTCAACCCGCACCTGGACAGATTCGCCAGGTAGCCAGAATTGATGGATCGTTTGCAGCTCTGCTTTTCTCAATCCTCGAAGAAAGTTTTCAACGGCGCTCAACTCAGCACCTCCTCTTGCTCTTCGATTTCATATTGATATCCCTGCTCCATTAAAAATCGTTGTCTTTTGTGGGCAAAGTCTTGGTCTCGAGAATCCCGAGTCACTAAAGAATAAAAAGTGGCTTCTCTGCCATCGGACTTGGGCCTCAACACTCTTCCTAAACGCTGCGCTTCTTCTTGACGCGACCCATACGTCCCAGAAATCTGAATCGCCACGGAAGCATCCGGAAGGTCCACTGCAAAATTACCGACCTTACTGACGATGAGGACGGGAACTTCGCCGCTCCTAAAGGCCGCGTAGAGACGCTCTCTTTCATCCTGAGGCGTATGGCCCGTGATGAGCGGCGCTCCTGTGGACCGCGCAACATCTCTGAGCTGCCTCAAGTACTGACCGATCACAAGGATTCGGTCACCTTCGTGGCGTTCCAATATTTTATGGAGCCTTTGTAGTTTCATCGGATTTTCAGAAGAGATCCGGAACTTGTGCCGCCGGTCTGCCGCGAGATATATATCTCTCTCTTCTTCTGGAAGATCGAGGCGGACTTCAACGCAGCGCACCTTGGCGATGAATCCTTCACGCTCAAGATCTCGCCATGGCATATCGTAGATACGGGGCCCGATGAGAG
>ERZ802830.191-NODE-191-length-59420-cov-12.7513_pt1 | contig 59420 bp, 49 predicted proteins | sample MGYA00345654_ERZ802830 | MGnify/ENA primary metagenome ERZ802830 (study PRJEB30503, sample SAMEA104212375) | marine metagenome | biome: Westerlies Biome; feature: [SRF] surface water layer (ENVO:00010504) within the epipelagic zone...; material: water...
GAATCTGCTGTCGGGCCTCTTCAACCGACCGGGGATCGACAGTGCTCATGGGGCTTAAACTTTCTCGAGGCGAGAACAACCAATGCACCGATGTTCCGTACTTTTAATCGGAACATCGGTGCTACTTGGTCTAATAAATCACCGTTTCCTAATCTGATTAGGCCTTTGTCGGTGGTGTAACAACACGCTTTTGGACATCAGTTTCAAGAACACCGAAAGCCTGCTCGTGACGCTGAACAGCCATCATAAGTGCAGCTGCCAGCCGCTTCGCCGTAAAGAAATTCACGATGATTCTTTGGTTTAACTGAATTGTGTCAGGTGAATTTCCCACAACCTGTTTATTCAGACCAAAGTCAACAATAAGTTCTTCAGGGGTCCCAGTGACTCGACAGAAATTTGCATACGTTGCTGCAATGCTCGTTTCATCAACTGGGACAGGTTCTTGTGCAGGACGTGCTGCTTCTTTGCTTTCTTCAGCCATCAATGTAACTCCGTAGTTATTCGGGGGGCGCGGGTGCATTCAGCAACCGCAAGGGAACAATACTGTGTCGGAACGACATGAAGTAGTACGTTCCCGACCGGCAAAAAGTTTACTCCCCTTCTGATTCGGGGGCTACCGGGAGGATTGAACCAGCGTTTCTGTGGCATTTCTCACTATTCAAACGGAAAAACGTCAAACGGAAAAACGTGCCCAGCCATGTCGCTTAAGCCACGCTGATGAGACAAATCGTCTCATTAGGGCTTCCAAAGCTCGAAGGGCATCAGGCTCCCATTTCAAATCTGATGATTCTTCTCGTATCTGGACTCCCTGAAAAGTGAGCTGAACCGGCCAGCCACGCCGCGTGGCTATCAGATCAAAACGCTCAGCCAGCCGAAGCGTCCAGGCTGCCCCAAGTGTCTCACGGAGAGCAAGAAAACACGCGTTCACACGGCATACAAACTCTGCATCCCCTGGCGGTAACTGGACACCGTCGGCCAACACCGACTGCCGTCTTGAGCCTGCGAAAACAGCTTGAGCGAGAGCAAGAAAACCACCAACAGTCATACAAGAAATTGCCGCCAGATCACGAGTTGCCTGCGGTACGGCTGCTTCTAGTTGCACTCCAGGCAAAAGCGGCCATATGAGCCCAACGTGCCCCAAAGCAATTAGCGTAGCGGCGACCGCCCGGCGAGTCCCTACAAAGTTCATCCACCCAACTAGAACCAAAATGGGTAAGAAAAATCGTCCGAGAATGTGAAGGTCAGGAAGACCTCCAGGGCGAATAAGAACTGCAGATGCCGCCGGCAGTGCAAGTACCGCTGCGAGGGCTCCAACAATAAACTGCCAGACTCCGTGCTGTGGCCGTTTCGCCCCCAGAAGAGACATCACCGGACAAACTGACAAGGCGGCAACAACAACTCGGTGAATCCCCAATGTCGCGATATCAAGATCTTGTGTCACTTGCTGCAGCGTTGTCATAGCAAAAATAGCTGAAGCAGCAGCACTCCATAACGCAGCTGGAACAGCCGTTGACCCCCGCACAGACCACGCACCGCACAATGAAAGAATGACAAAGACAATTGCCATTCCACTCGCTCCCACGGCACAAACCTGCCCGTGATCAAGAAATGGATCAAATTGTACAAATGAAGCAAAGAGTTCGATGAGCATGAATCGCTGTGGTTGACCTTTCTGGTCGAGCCGATTGTCCTGATTTTACCGTATGTATTTTAATTGCTTTTTGAAGACATGGAGGCAGTACGACGTCATAATAGAGTGTTGATTTTATGAACACCCTACCACCCTACGAGACAATGCATGCGACGCTCCACCTCTTCTCGCGACGTTTGTTTCCTTTTTTCGAGCCCGCATGCTACGACGCCCTTGAAATGCCTGATGATTCTAGCATTGGTCGTCATTGCAAGTGCTACATGTCCTCGTCCTGCAAATGCCATTGAGATGTTTACTTTTTTTGGTGATGGAAGTCGGGTACCGCTGCCGAGCCTTGAAACACCAATTGAAGCCTATCCAGGCATTCCTCTTCGGAGTGACCGGCTGCGAGCCCGCCGACAGGCGGCCTATCAAACTCCTCCACAAACGGGTATGCCCATTGGAAACGGTCGCATCACCATTCGGACAATGCCCACGACAGGAACACCACCGACTTTTGATAGCGGCGTGAGATCTGCCCCGGCACCTGAAGCAATTCAACCGCCTCCTCCAACGCAGACCCGCCGCATTCGGTGGAGACGGCGTTAAAAGAGTAATTCGCCGCGAGACTTCCTTTCTCTGCGTCACAGATAGTGATAAGAACCCAGTAGGAATGATTCCAAATTTCCTGTTAAGGCAGCATCTGATAGATTCTTGAGAGTCCGGTTGACTCAAACAAAGGAATCGCACCAATGCTGCTCGGGGCCGTTTTTGAGCGAGAGGTGCGGTTTGCGCCGAAGTCAAAAGGGCTCTTTATTGGTCGTGCAATTTATGCCGGTAGCCTTCTGGCGATCATTGCAACATGCTGGCTTGTTCTGACGGGCACGCAAGCCATCACCTCAGCTGGAGACACGGCCAGATTTGGCGCAACACTCCTTAGAACACTTGCCCCATTACAGCTCACTCTCGCTGTTCTGGCTGCTGCGATGACAGCGGCTGTCGCGGTCAGTGTTGAGAAAGACCGTCGTACGCTTGAACTTTTGCTCCTCAGCCGCCTCAGTGAACGAGAACTTGTACTCGGAAAACTTGCTGCGAGCCTCCTGCGTGTCATGCTGATGCTCCTCTCGGCAATTCCTGTCTTCGGAATTGCTGCGCTTTTTGGCGGTGTTACAGGCATTCAACTCGGAAGACTTTTTATCGTCACGGCTGCTGCAGCTCTTTCTGCAGCAAGCATCGCAACAACCGTGGCATTCTGGAAAGACACAACGTTTCAAGCAGTAGCGATAACCGCATTCGCTTTGGTCGCATGGATCGTTACTGGTGAGGCATTTGCTACGTGGTTTGGACCGCTCGTTGGAGAACAAATCTCACCAGCACGGGCGATGTTTGCCGCACTCTCTCCTGTCGGTGGAAATCTTGGTTCATTTCTCGGTCTCTGTGCACTCATTATTGTGGGGACCAACCTCGTAGCAATTCGAAAGGTGAGAAGCTGGAACATGGCCCGAGACGCCCGCCGAGCTGCTCAGGCTCGAGGAACCAGCGGTTCAACGAAGCGTCGTCCCGCGCGAAACATCTGGAGAAACCCCATTCTCTGGCGAGAAATCTGCACGAATGCATACGGCCGCACGATTGTTATTGTACGACTCGCCTGGATGCTTCTGTTTGCCGCAGCAGTAGCTGGCATCATGTCTGAGGCTCGCGCCGAAAGCCCAGATCGTTTTGCTGTTGCTGTTGCTGTCATTCCAATGGCACTGGCCAGCCTTCTCGCCGTAACGGCACTTGCTGTAACCAGCATTACAACCGAACGAGACCGTGGCTCTCTCGACCTTTTGCTCGTAAGTGATCTGGAACCCAAAGAATTCATCTGGGGAAAACTGTTTGGGGCACTTGCGGTTGCACGTGAGGTTGTCGTCCTTCCTCTTTTGCTATGCATTGCCCTTATTGCAAGCGGAATCGCCTCGGTTGAAAACGGTTGCTACCTCGTGCTTGGCACCGCGATCCTTTTATTTTTTGCCGCCGTTTTAGGAATCCATATTGGTCTCTCCTACCCTTCGTCTCGACGCGCGATTGCAGTGGGGCTGGGAACCGTTGCTTTTCTCTTCATCGGAGTCGCCACTGCGATGCGAATCATGGTTGCATTTGGATCAAGCTTTGAATTGCAACTGGCTCCGTTTCTGGCTGTCATAGTTGGTGGTGGGGTTGGATTGTATGCAGCCCTGTCAGCTCGCAATCCTTCACCTGCAATTGGCTGGGCATCCGCCATTCTGCCAGCACTGACTTTTGTCGGCATCACAGGTTTCCTCCAAGGCAATACACTCCAGGTTCTCCTCGTTGTGGCTGTTGCGTATGGATTCACAACGGTAGCACTTCTGGTCCCAGCTATTGGTGCGTTCGATCTTCTTACGGGCCGAAGCTCAACTAGCGACGCCTAAAGCCTCTCCAGGGCAACAGACAATCTTCTTGCCTTGGCCGGATCATTACCGAAGCGTCGTCGCTGGCTCTTCTAATTCCAGAGCGGCCAGTCGATCCCGAGTCTCTGGCGGGGCATCACCTTTGGATAGTGCTGCCCGATAACTTTCAACAGCGTCGACCGGACGTCCAAGTGATTCTTGTGCCAGTCCTTCGAGTGCAAGCACGTCTGCCGGCACCTGATTTGGGCCATATGTCTCCTCAAGAATTGCAAGCGTTGCCAGCGCCCGCTTGGGACGATCAAGCTGGCGATAAACCTCGGCGGTTTCACGAAGAACATCTCGATTGTCTGGCTGAAAGGCCAGAGAATGCTGAAAGTTGGCAAGGGCATCAATTGGTTTGCCACGAGCCAGATTCACCTGCCCCTGAAGCTGCCATGCTTCAGAAGATCGTGGAGCCGAAGCCACGGCTTCATTTGCTAATCGTTCTGCATCATCAAGAAGACCAAGCTGGAGATACATCTTTCCACCATCGAGACATAAATCGATATCTCCAGGTGAGAGTGAAAGTGCTTTTCCGATTTGGTGAACAGCTTCCATTTTCTCACCACGGTCCCAGAGAACACCGGCGTAATGCTTCCGAGAATCAACATCCGTTGGACAGTGATCAACAGCTTGTTCGAGGAGCCCTTCTGCTCTCAAAAGATCACCCGCATCACTTGCCGAAAGCCCAAGATTACTGAGACGCCTTGCTTCGGCAACCTGCTCTGGAGCAGGACCATTCCGAGGCACAAGCCGGCAGCCGACTGAAGATGTCGCTACAACCAGCATAACTGGCACGAACCATTTCTTTTTGTGATCCGTTGACACGATTGCCTCAACAACGCTGCGAAAGTTGGCTTTGAATCAACCAGAAACACGGAGATACCAACTCTCAAACCACGTAGACCTTAGAAGGTTTCCGTGCGTAGGCACAACGTCGCTCAGTCTGCGGAAGCAACCAAGAGCCTTATGGAATCCTGGCAAAAAGGAGGGTTTGGGGCGGTCGTCCGTTCCAGGTTAAGGACAACAAACAGATCGTTGATGCTCTGCCGAAGGAACAAAGAGATCCGTGTCATAAAACCCGCATTTCTTGCTTCAACGAGGCAGCATCGCCCCCGTTCTGGACTGACCCTATGGCCTTGTTTTATCACCGTCGCCTCCTCCGACTGGCCATAGTCGCATCTCTATTCGTCGGCTGTGACGTTCGCGATGAAGTCGTCCATACGACACAATCCACGCAGAACCGCTGGCCAGAACCGGTGACAAACCGTATTGACCAGAATGACACGCAACCTGGCGGCTATGAGTCAGCAAGCATTTCTTTTATTGAAAACTGCGATATCGGCCTGCGTTTAGCCGACTTTGCAAACAAACCATTACTCATTGTATTCAGGGCAGCGTGGTGCCGCTGGTCAATAGCTCTTACTCACCAAACACTTAGCGACCCATCGATCGTAGCTCTCACTGATAGCTTTATATGTGTTCAGGTTGACGCTGACAGGCATGCCGAAACATGCCGGCAATACAACGTTACACAATTTCCGACAATTCTTATCGTTGATACAGATGACAACGAAATCATTCGTCGAAGCGGTCTCACCATGGTAGCTGATCTCACGCCTCTTCTGCAGAACGCTCTTTCTTCGAACCAGATCGCTGCACGTCCCCTCAACTCTGACGGAGAGGCTGTCATCACGATACAAACAGAAGATAACGAGACCGCTGATACTATCCACACGGCAAAGAGCACAACACAAAAAAATGCCCGATAATCGTACTCTCATGCATTCCTTCAACAGGTCATGCACTTCTTCTTTTAACCTCACCTGTAGCGCATCCTGATGAATACACCCACAAAGCAGAAGCCTTCAAACAAAGACTTTCACAGTTACCCGTGGTGGAGCCCACGATTCTGGCATGGCATGCCAATGCGGGTATGGTTTGATCTTGTCCGTCAGAATCATTGGAACATTGCACCCAGTCGCCTCGGGCTTCTGGGCACAATCTCACTTGCGTCGTGCTTCAATTCAATAGCTGAGTCACTCTGCAAGGCACGTTTTCGAAAACAGCTGAAATCGCCTCCCGAAACCGATCCACCGATCTTTATCATTGGACACTGGCGAAGCGGAACAACACTCCTCCATGAAATCCTCATGCTTGACGATCGTTTTTGCTGCCCATCAACGTACCAGTGTTTTGCCCCTAGTCACTTCTTGCTGACAGAAACCTTCCTGACAACTGCGCTCGCATGGATCATGCCGTCGAAGCGACCAATGGACAATGTTGCCGCCGGATGGCATCGACCACAGGAAGATGAATTCGCCTTGGTGAACATGGGAGCACCATCACCGTATCGAAGAATGGCTTTCCCGAACACCATGCCAGCCGAACCGACTGCCCTCGATCTGAAGACTCTTTCAGTCGATGAGGCCGAGCAATGGAAATCCGTGCTAAGACGATTTATCACGACACTCGCTATACGAGATGCCCGCCGACCTATTTTGAAAAGCCCCACGCACACCGCACGAATGGCAACGCTCGCAAAGATGTTCCCCGGAGCCCGGTTTCTCCACATTGTCCGAGACCCATTTGTTGTATTCCCTTCAACAAAACGACTCTGGAATTCACTGCATCATGTTCAGGCCATGCAAATAGACTCTGAAAGCAATGCTGAGGAATATGTCTTCAAATGCTTCGACACCATGTATTCTGCATTTCAACGCGACCGGGCCGAACTCAAAGACGGCCAGCTGCATGAAATACAGTACGAAGAACTTGTTGCAGATCCCGTATCGAGCATGGAAAAGGCGTACGAGAAACTCAAACTTGGAGGCTTTGAAAAAGTGCGGCCAGCCTTCGAGAAACAGGCCGAGTCAATGAAGGGGTATACAACAAATACATACCACCATGATCCGCGGATTGTTTCAGAAATAGCAAAACGCTGGCAGCCATTCATTCAGCGATATGGCTATGAGCAACCAACCACGGAATAAATCAGGACAACCGAGAAACAGACCGCAGCCTGGCAGGCCAGTCATCGCAGCGTAGAGCTTAAGGCCCCACCGAAGAAAAATCTGCCTCAGCTTAAAAACAGCTACACGCGATCTTGATGACGCGATGTACCTCGTTTACTGCGGATCTTGATGACGCGATGTACCTCGTTTACTGCGGCAATCGAAACAGATGCCGTGCACAATGAGCCGATGGCTTTGGGCTCGAAACTGATTCGTCTCTGCTACAGCATTCCGAAGTTTAATCAGTTCTTCACTTGAAAACTCAATGAGTTTTTGGCAACTCGTGCAATAGAGATGGTCGTGCTGTGGATACCCATAGTCATGTTCGTAGACGGCCCGTCCGTCCAGCTCCATCTTTTTGAGAATACCAGCTTCCACCATTTCGTTAAGCGTTCGATAAATTGTCGGCCGACTAGCCTGTGCTCCGGCAGGCGTCTTCTTCAGATCAACAAGCAGCTGCTCAGCATCAAAATGTTCATGACGAGCCGTCACATGATCAATAATGACCTGTCTCTGACGCGTGATTCGTTTTCCACGCGTCTGCATAAACTCCTCAAACCGCTCTTGTGGTGTAAGGGCGGTATTGACGCTACCAAGAGAAAAATTGGCATCTACTGACATAATGAAAAAGCTCAGTGCTGGCCGGTAACATACCTAGAAGACTCGTCGAATCCCCGTTCTTGCTGGATCGAGGCCTCCACTCTCCACCAATATTGTAGCACAGTCGAGAAACAGGGTGATACCTCGGGAGTTGACTATAAAAAAGCTCCCCAAGCCGCCGAACAGCTTGGGGAGCTCTACATGCTTGTTTTGTTCAAAACGCCAGAACGCTTACGACAAGCGATCAAGCAGACGATCAATCGCGACGTCGAGTTTTTCGGGAGTCTCATAACTTCCGTCGGCGATCGCAGCACGGATCGAATTTACTCTATCGAGACGCACGTCACCTACTGTCTCAGCTGCCTGAACAGCATCCACTGAAAGTGACACATTGTCGCGCACTTCGGTAAGACCTTCGGATTGAGTCTTTGACGTTACATCTGTTGCTTCAACACCCTGAACACTGTTCACCGATGCTGAACCGTGTGTTGAACTGACACCTGAAATATTCATTGTTGCACTCCTTGCAGTTCGTGATTCGATCCCCGCTTCCCCAAGAGCAATGTTTTACGTGTTCAACATTCTTTTGGTTCACTGAAATCCGTCGAGTCTGCCCTCTTCCACTCTGTTACTTGTTCAAACCTGAATGACATCCCTGACAATTCAGAATTCGATGGCTCTCACCTCACACCAGTTTAGTCGTATCGTCTTAAGAAGGACCAAAACTTAAAAAAAAATTCACTTTTACGAAACTCCTGACGCAGACTGCCTAACCCTCCCTAAGCCGCAAACTCCTTACGCCTTGGTACCAACTGATGCTGCAATCGCTCAACAATAGCAGAATGCATCTGGCTCACACGACTTTCGGAAAGGTCGAGCGTAAGACCGATTTCTTTCATTGTTAGCTCTTCGTAATAGTAAAGAATGATAATAAGCCGCTCATTTCGATTGAGACCTTTTGTCACAAGCCGCATGAGATCGCCCTTCTGGATTCGGCGAGTAGGGTCTTCGCCCTTCTTATCTTCCAGAATATCGATTTCACGAACATCTTTGGAACTGTCCGTCTCGCACCATTTTTTGTTCAGACTCACAAGGCTAATGGCATTGGCTTCAACAAGCAGTTTTTCAAACGCTTCCGAAGACAATTCCATATGAGCCGCAACCTCGGCGTCTGCCGGTGCTCGCCCAAACCGTGCCTGAAGAGTCTTGATAGCTTCATTGAGTTTACTCGCCTTGCTTCGTACAAGCCGAGGAACCCAATCCATCGTCCGCAATTCATCCAACATTGCTCCACGAATTCGTGGCACACAATACGTCTCAAATTTCACACCACGTGAAAGATCATAGGCGTCAATGGCATCCATGAGCCCGAACGTGCCTGACGATATCAGGTCGTCAAGCTCAACACCATCAGGCAGTCTCGCCCAGATTCGTTCAGCGTTGTATTTCACCAATGGATGAAAGATTTCGATGAACCGATTTCGCAGAGACTGATCAGACTGATCTCGCTTGAATGTCTTCCAGAGCTCAAGCATCTCTTCCGGTGGGGGTTGGCTGAAATCCTTCGCCACAACATTCCTCCTTGATCGTCTTTCGAACGGCCCGAACTTCCGTGATCAAACCGCTGGTCAGTCTCCCGACCAGTTGGGAGGATATGCCTGAACCCATCCCCAACACAACTTCATTTCATCGACTTCGTTTCAGGAACTTCACCAAAACTTCCGTCCTGGTCGACCGCGGCCCCCTATACCCCCAAACTTCTCAAAAAGTGCGGGCACGGAGATTGTCAGGCGGCCCTGCTGCCACCCGGTATTGAACTTCCTGATGCATTAATGGTGGTAAAGATTTCGAGTCCGGGCTGCCCCTGCAACTCACTATCAGCGACGACTGCAGTCATTATGCCCGCTGCTCGCATGTATTGAGCAAAAGCTCCACGATCCTTCTGAGCAACGGAAATTGCACACCGTCGTCCACGGTCCTGTAGAGGACGCAGTGCTCGTTGCAACTCAGCAAGTAGTCGCTTTTGTTCCAATCGTGATGCCACCTCAGATTCTGAAGCAATAAGTAACTCGGCCGCTCGTGGTGTCACTTCAATAATCGTAAGGCGTCCTTCGTTGTCACGAAGACGACGGACGATTGTACGATCTATGTGCGATCGCAATTTCTCTGCAAGCTGCTCTGGCAAACACCCTTCTGATGCATGATCTGCAATGGCTTCAAGAAGAACGGCAAGTGGCTTAATGGGCAGACCTTCTCTCAATAAACATTGCAAAGTCCGCTGTACTGTTGCCACACTGACTACATCAGGAACCGTTTGTTCAACAGTTGCGGGTTCAGTAGACCGTAATGACTCAAGCATTCTCGCCATCTGGTCACGGGACAAGAGTCGGTCAACACATCGGCGAAGATTCTGCTCAAACATATACGCAATTGCGTCCGCACCAATAAAGGCACGCCCTCCACGACCGGTAACCTCTTCAGCTTCTGCCGGGCTCCCCCACCGCACGCACCGGGCTGGCAGAACAGCATCTGCAGCGACCCGTTTTTCCCGCCAGCGTCGACGAGTCACTTCGTCATCTGAACTGGGAACCAAGAGCCACCGACCTGATGGCATGACTGAATCGTCGATTGGATCACTATCCAACTCCATGACCCATTGCCCCTTGTCAAGCGTTGCGTCATCTCGAAAAAGTACAGCCGGAACAATGACACCAAGGTCTTCGGCTATTCGCTTGCGCACACCCTCAACCGCAGCAGGCAGACCTGATCGCTCTTCAGCAATGAGGCTCACAAGATCTTTTCCAACCCGCACAACCAAACGGCTCTGGCTAAGGATTGTGTCCATTGGCGATGCAACTTTCTGAGCAGACTTTCCTCCCCTGTTCGACGACTGCCTAGAGATCGATTTCAAGGCGGTCGAACGAAACAACCACGCAGCGATCGCCGTCCCAACCGCCATGATTGCCAACGGAACAGTAGGCAAGTCCGACAAAGCCAGAAGACCAAGAAAAACAGCCGTCACCACCAGAAGAGCCGGTCGTGCAAATAGCTGTCTGCCAAGCTCACGAGGCAGATTCTGTCGCATTGTTGATCGAGAGAGAAGCAGACCGGTTGCAACTGAAACAAGAAGCGATGGAACCGCACTCGCGAGGCCATCGCCAATCGTAAGTCGGGTATATAACCCAGCTGCTTCGGTAGCAGGCAGACCAAGCTGTCCAACGCCGATCGCAAAGCCACCCACCAGATTGACCAGGACAATCACGACACTTGCCACAGCCTCGCCTCGTACAAAACGGCTGGCACCATCCATACTTGCATAAAACTCAGCCTGCTGCTGCAATTCACTTCGAAGTTTTCGGGCATCATTTCGTGATAAGCCGCCCGAAGAAACCTCCGCATCAATTGCAGCCTGCCGCCCCGGAAGTGCATCGAGCGTAAACCGTGCAGCAACCTCACTCGTTCGGGTGGCCCCAGCGGTGAGCACAACAAACTGGATGACTGCGATAATGGAAAAAACCACGATGCCAACAACAAGATTATCGGCTGCAACAAAGCTACTGAAAGCCTGGACAACATCACCAGCAGCTCCAGATCCAACCGTGCCAGCCTGAGAGAGAATAAGGCGAGTTGTCGCAATATTGAGCACCAGCCGAACAAGAGTGGCGGTAAGTAAAAAACTTGGAAACACGGCCATTTCAAGCGGAGTACGTGCAGCGAGTGAACCCAGGAGCGCAAGAACCGCAACCGTCAGATTGGCAGACAACAGCAGATCAACAACTGATGCCGGTACAGGAGCCAGGACAACAAGAACGGCCAGAAGCATGACGACAGGGATAGCAAGATCCGCCACATGGCCAGCAGCAATGCGGGAGAATGCCGTCGGGGTACCTGAAGAACGAGCCATAAGAACGAGTCGGCGACTCAGCCGCCGGGTGTGGTAAAATAATGCGAATTGAGACGATAGCGTGGCATGTCCAAGGACGTCCATACCGCTCCAAATCGAGTTTTTGCCGACTTTTCCCGGAAATACCCATGGAATTCAACCGCAATGGTATTCGCTTTGAATACCCTGAGAACTGGATAATTGAGGAAGACAGCTCTCAAGACGGCGTTTTCACGCTCACCGCATCAGCCCCAGATGGGGCCTTTTGGTCACTCAGCCGGCAGCCAGCCGAGGTCGACTTACAGCAACTGACCGACGCCGCGACAGAACAATTGCGGACAGAATACCCTGATCTTGAAGTCTACCCTGCATCAGATGATATTTTCGGATGCCGTCTTTCTGGTGCTGATTTTAACTTTTCGTATCTCGATTTGACCAATACGGCCGGAGTCCGCAGTCTTGCCACACCAACCGCCTGTTACGTATTTTTTAGCCAGGCAGAAGATCGTGACTGGAGTCGCCTCCATCACGTTTTCAGGGCTATGACCACAAGCTTTGTTCGAGAGACAATCGGAAATGGCCCCTCATCAGATTAGGGACGGTCTGATAGGATTCGAATGCCAAACTGAGTTCTTCTTTCCCTAGCAAGACACAAAGGATCGTACACCAACGTGGTCGCTGCACTTTCCGTCGCTTTGGCAGAACACACCTGGACTGGGCTTCATGCACTCCTTGCGATTGCTGAGTCACCCGCAGCAAGCGCCACCCCTGATAGTCCGATCAGAATGATGCACTGGGCAGCCTTTGCTGTTTTTGTTTCAGTTCTGTTGGTGCTGGACCTCACCGTATTCCACAAACACTCCCGTGAACCGTCTCTCTCAGAGAGTGCGTTCTGGACATGTGTCTGGTCCACCCTTGCGCTCTCATTCAACGGATTGATCTGGTGGTGGCTGGGAAGCGCAGCAGCAGTAGAATTTCTGACAGGGTATCTGGTCGAGTGGTCGCTTTCGATGGACAACGTCTTTGTATTCGCAGTTGTCTTCGGCTATTTCGGCGTGCCGCTGAAGTATCAGTATCGCGTCCTGTTCTGGGGAATTCTTGGTGCTGTTTTAATGCGGCTGACTTTTGTTCTTGTGGGTGCCGAACTGGTCGAACGATTCCAGGGCATTCTTTGGCTCTTTGGAGGCTTCCTCGTTTATACGGGTCTGAAACTTGCTTTCGCGAGTGAAGATGTGCATCCAGAAGACAATGTCCTTCTGAAGTTTTTCAAAAGGTTTCTTCCTGTCACCAACAAGCCTGCGGGTGACAGGTTCTTTGTCGAAGAAGCTGGTCGATGGGTCGCAACGCCACTTTTTCTTGTCCTCATTGTTGTTGAAAGTACTGATGTCCTCTTTGCAGTTGATAGTGTGCCGGCGATCTTCGGTGTTGTTGATCAGCATGCCCACTATTTTCGCTTCGTTGTTTTCACTTCCAATGTTTTCGCGATACTTGGGCTCCGCGCACTGTACTTCCTCTTAGCAGGAGTTATGGATCTTTTCCGTTTCCTTAATTACGGGCTCTCGGCAGTCCTCGTTTTTGTTGGCGGAAAAATGATTGCTGAAGCCGCCCATCACACTCAATGGGTTGCAAAAATTGGCGGGTGGGACGCGCACGCTCAAGGTCACCTGGTGCCACCGTGGGCATCTCTCCTTGTAATTATTGGCCTCATCGGAACCAGCGTTGCCGCATCTCTCTTATTCCCCGGAACCAAAAAAGCCCAGGCCGAAGAGCACAAAAACGTCTCCTCCTCGGACGAGTAGGCTGTATTCGGCTTACGCAAGCCTAACGACAGAGCGTCGTACCTGACCTACGACTATCGCCACTTTGGTAGTCATTCAACACGAATGATTATCGTCGCACATCTTCATAAAGAGACTCATGCGCTGCCGCCATATGATGCGACTGGTATTGCTTCTTCACGCGACCGTGCCCGGCCATACCGCAATCAACAGCCCGCGTTTCATTCCACAGCAGCTCTTCTAGACAACGCGCAAGATCTGTAATGTCGCCTGGAATATGTACGTCGCCAGCGGGCGCCGTTTCATGAATGCCAAGCAATTCGGGAAACGCACCCGAGGCCGATGCGACAACCGGCACGCCTGCTGCCATTGCTTCGATCACAGGAATTCCCTTCGCCTCCGGAACCGGTGTTGGCATGGCGAAGACATCAATTTCTTTTAACAGATTGATCTTCTCGCTACGATCAATCTGCCCTCGCCAGCAAAACCGATCAGCTATTCCTACCTCTTGGGCAAGCGCATGACAACTCGACAGATAGTCTTCTTCAGCTGCAATAGTTGCCCCTGCTGCAACTAATTCGACATTCATTCCTCTTTCCACAAGACGTGCTGTCGCCTGAATCACCTGATCAAGACCTTTTTCCGGACACGCTCGTGCGAGATAACCAATCACTCGACGATCACCTCGCGATGTTCTCCGAGCAATGAGGTCAGGCGGATCGTCAGGAAAACCCTCCGGGTCAATTCCGTGCGGAATCACCATGATGCGATCTTCCTGACAGCCTAGAATCTCCTGCATACGATCAGCGTATGGTTGATTAAGAGCGATAAACCGATCTACATCACCTGCTCTTTGCACGAGCAACTCTTTCACCTTGTGTTGGTACGGTTCAGGCAATTGTGAAATGAAAAGATCTTCACCTGAAAGCGTCACGACAAGAGACGCACCTGTCGCCTCCCGTATCGTTTTTGCTAAGCCAAGAAGGAGTACGTTTGAGAGGTGAACAACATCTGGCTTGACGTCGCGAGCCAGCCACTCTGCCAGACGATAGACTTCTTTCCGCTGACATCCCTCCTCACCTTGCAAAGAAGAAACAGTCAGCGGGCCAAGGTCAGCAGGACGAGTATTTCCACTCCAACGTGACAATGCCCGTAGGAGTACCGGGCGATCAAAAAACCAATCAATCCAACGGGGAGTACGGCGAAAAATGGATGACTTCTGTTGTAGAAAGACGTTGACTCCTCCCATTACAACAATTGGCTCCGCAACATTCTCCTCATCGGACGTCGTGGGGACATATGCAGGCACCAATACAGCGTCTCGCCCACGCTGACGAAGCGTCCGTACAAGCGCATTGTCATGGAGGCATGAACCACAGATTCGACCTCCTGCACCAGCTGTGATTTGAACAATCTTCACAAGTCGCTACTCCCTTTCATGCGCGGCCCGGCTGATTGAGGTGCAGCAGAATCAGGGCAAGGTCAGACGGAGTAATACCACTCACACGGCCAGCCTGACTCAAGGTACGGGGTCTTATCTGTTCGAGTTTCTCGCGCGCCTCAGCCCGAAGATGCCTCACCCGTTCATAGTCAAATTCTTCTGGAATTGGTTTTTCACCATGCTGTTTCCGTCGTTCGATCCGCCGCTGCTCAACACGAAGGTATCCCGAATACCGGATATCGTTCTCGATCTGTAATGCCACTTCATGAGGAACTGAAGACAAGGCTGGAAGTATTTCAAGGCAGTCTTTCCATGTCACTTCTGGACGTTTGAGAAGATCAGCAAGTGTCACTCCCTCCACACGATGACTAGCCAAGGTAGTCATTGCTGCTTCAATCTCAACGAGCTTTCGATTTAAGCGATCGACACGAACAGGCTCGGCGAGACCGAACCTTTCAGCTACTGGAGTCAGTCGCCTGTCTGCATTGTCGTGACGTAAAGCAAGCCGATGCTCTGCCCGGCTTGTAAACATTCGATACGGCTCATCAACGCCGCAGGTCACGAGGTCATCGATTAACACACCGATGTACGACTCTTCTCTTGAAAGAATCATCGGTTCTGTTTCCCGGAGAGACAGCGCGGCGTTCGTACCGGCAACAAGGCCTTGCGCTGCTGCCTCTTCATACCCTGTCGTACCGTTGATCTGTCCGGCAAGAAAAAGCCCTGAAACCGGCTTACTCTCAAGACTCAGAGTTAGTTGATCCGGTGGAGCGTAATCGTATTCCACGGCATAGCCATACCGCATTATTTCTGCCTGCTCGAGTCCAGGAACCATTCGAATGATCACGTCTTGAACATCTCTTGGCAGGCTCGTAGAAATACCGTTGACGTACACCTCATGCGTCCGCTGCCCCTCAGGCTCAAGAAAAAGTTGATGGCTCTCTTTATCCGAGAAACGAACGACTTTGTCTTCAATACTTGGACAGTAACGTGGACCACGTGAATTAATCTGGCCACTGTACATTGGCGCGCGATGAAGGTTCTGGCGAATCACTTCATGAATCTCTGGCGTCGTTCTCGTAATCCAACATGAAAGCTGCTTTCGCTGAATTGAGTCTGTCATAAACGAAAACTGCTGTGGTGTTGTATCTCCTGGTTGCTCCTGCAAGTGCTTTGTGTCGATAGTTGCACCATGCAGCCGACACGGCGTGCCCGTCTTAAATCGATCGAGCCGAAATCCAATCTCCTGAAGAGCATGGCTTACTCCAGCAGTTGTTCCCTCCCCTGCTCGACCGCCGGGTGTCTGGGCTTCACCGGTATGCATGACAGCCTGTAGAAACGTACCTGTTGTGAGCACAACCGCCTCGGCGTGGTACTCGATTCCACCTCGAGCAACGACACCTGTTATCCGCCGTTGCGGACGGGTATCACCAGCTTTTGTCTGCGTATCGAACCGAAGCCCTTCAATCATTTCTTGCCGGAGCACAAGATTCGGCGTCGACTCAACGAGATGCTTCACTTCCATCTGATAGTGACGCTTGTCAGCCTGTGCCCGAGGCCCATGCATTGCCGGACCTTTTGAACGATTCAGTACACGATACTGAATACCGCTTGCATCAATAGCGCGTCCCATAAGACCGCCGAGTGCATCGACTTCGCGTACCAACTGCCCTTTCCCAACGCCACCAATGGCAGGATTGCAACTCATCTGGCCAACCGTGTCGCAGTTGGCTGTGAGCAGCGCTGTTCGAGCACCAAGCCGTGCTGCTGCCGCTGCTGCCTCAACACCAGCATGTCCTCCACCAATAACCACAACATCAAAGTTATAGGTAACAGACATAAAAATACCTTCGGAGACACGACACGAATTTTCTTATGATAATTGATTGTCTCGACTGAAGATATCGTCCCAAAAGCACTTTCACAGCGCAACAAACCCGAGAAATCAGCACTGCCATGCTGGGAACACAGGAAACAACGGGCTCGAACAAGCCACGCCTAGGCAGCTCGGCGGCCTAATTGCTCAGGAAGTTTGAGACCGAATAAGGAAAAAATATCCTCGGCTGACATACTTGCAGCAGGCTCCGGCTCTGCCTGCGACAGAATGACATCCGAAAGATTCCGCTTCCTCGCCAACACTTCATCAATCCGCTCTTCGATCGTGCCGACAGAAAGAAACTTTGTAACTGTTACCGCACCCACTGCTCCGATCCGATGGGCGCGATTGATTGCTTGATCCTCTATTGCTGGATTCCACCATCTGTCAAACAGAAAAACATATTGTGAAAATTGGAGATTGAGCCCCACTGCCCCTGCTCCATATGAAAGCAAGAGCACGGAATGCTGGCTTTTATTTCGGAATGATTCGATGACCTCATCTCGAGCCGCCGTCGACATTCCTCCGTGATATTCAAGCGGCCCAAAACTTTTTAATCTCTCACGAAGACGGGAGAGCGTCGCAACCCACTGGCTAAAGACAATTGCCTTCCGCCCACTGGACTGCACCTCTTCAAGCTCCGCAGCAAGACAATCTGCCTTTGCGCTCGCACCTGTTGCCGTATCAAAGTTACAGATTTGTTTCAGGCGTAGCACAAGTTCAAAAACATGCTGAATGGTTGCTTCCTGGCCCATTTCAGAAAGCCTCAGGACACCTTCTTCTTCGGCCCGTCGATACGTCTCTCGCTGTTCATTCGAGAGCTCAATATATCGGTCTGCATCAAGTCGAGGTGGCATGTCTTTCAGGACTTTATCTTTTGTTCGCCTGAGGCAATGCCCTTTGGCCGCAGCACCAAGAACCCGAGGAGACATGCCGTCGTGAACTTGTCCAGGTGCAACAAAATCAAAGATACCAACAAGATCTTCGGATCGATTCTCAACCGGAGTCCCTGTCAACGCCCATGAGCGTTTTCGAGGAATTGAACAGACTGCTTTGCTTGTCTGGCTCGCACGATTTTTGATTCGTTGTGCTTCATCGAGAATGACGAGATCAAACTTAGTACGCATTTCATCAAGAAATGGACGGTCACGAATAACTGCTTCGTAGTGAGCCACCTTGACAGGCACATCCTGCAATGACCACTGCCACCGACGCCGCTCCGGATCGCCGGCAATCACCCCAACAACAAGTTCAGGAGCCCAGACGGATAGCTCTCGAGCCCAGTTTGAAACAAGCCCCTTCGGACAAATGACAAGCACACTACGAGCCTGCCCCGAGTGAACAAGGAGCCGAAGTGATGAAATCGCCTGCATTGATTTCCCCAGCCCCATTTCATCAGCCAGGATGCCCCCGAAGCGAGGCATGAGAAAAGCCATGCCATCAAATTGAAACGGAAATGGCTCATGAGGAAAAGACAAGTGGCAACCAGCCAAGAGCGTCTCAAGATCTGGCTGCAGAAGATAAAAAAGACGCTCCGACAGTTTGACAACATCCTGAGGCGGCTGAATGCGAGTACGTTTTCGCTTCACAGCAGCACGCGATGGCGTTCGAACCTCACGATCATGAATCTCTGACGGCGCGGATAAACCGCTGACAAACTGATGACTGTAAATCTCAACTGGTTGACGCAATAACGGCACGTCGTGAACTTCCACTGGAATTGCCTGAACAGGCACCTGAAGCGTTCGATTCGCAGGCAAGGCAAAGGATTTCACTGTTGTGACAACTGAAGACGGAAGATGACATTCACTTGACTCAATGGCAACAGATCGCTTTGGTCGCTCAGATTCACGTGCTGACATAGTTCACTAAGCAAGATTCTAAATGAGGTATTTTCTGATCAATGATGCTGCGCTTCATCAATTGCAGCGCGAATACGACCGAATGGTTCGGCGAGTTCAATACTTGAAGAAAGTGTTTCAAAGTGAGGACGGAGTTGGTCAATTTTTGACATGTCCTCCTCGTGCGGGCGCAGCTGAAAGGCTCCCAGGCACAAGGCCTCCTCTCTGTCTCCCTGACTATCCGTTTCTTGAATTACCACAACAGGGCTTGCTCCATAAGAACGTGCGTGCAGCAATGATTCTCGATCTGTAAGAACCGCAACTGGTGACAACTGTGTGGCTTTCAGCAAAGGACCCCCTATTTGCTCGCCGTGCAGATGTCTTTGAAGCGTTGCACCGTACAAAATCTCTTGTGCCCTTGTTACCCGTAGCGGTGCTGTGCAGTGAAACTCAAGTGGTCGACCCGTAATGTCAACCAACAGGTATCCGCCAAACATTCCGATATTTGCGGCGTCGCAGACTGTCAGAAAACCGAACGTCATATCGTGCGATGACACCACACTTGAAACCATTCGGCAGACTCCGAAGAATGTTGACAGGGTGTTCGCCACGCTGGCTAAAAACCACCTCTAGCGGTTTTGTCAATTCCTTCGCCCGCCGCCTCAATCCATCGGGAGAACACCGAAGAGTCTTGAATCACCGGTGTCGCAAAACATCTGATTGCTCCAAATGGAGTAGTCTGTAGCGGTTACAACGGCATTATGGGCCTCGCCATTTGGTCCAAACGAAAAGAATGGATACCATCACATTCTGAAGGAACACTCTCAACAAATGGAGTTGACTGCGTTTTTATCGCCGCCTACGGATACTCAAAAAAAATGCCTAATCTTCCATCTCACTGCACACAAATCGATATCACATCAACGGACAACCCAACAGATACAACCGTCCCTCAACAAAAAAACACGAGTTCACAATCAGAAGTGGTGGCTGTCCTCAAAGAAATACTCGCGACCCAAAAGAAATCATGCGACCTTCTGAGTGATGTACTAAAGCATGTTTCTTTCCAGCAGCGTCAACGAGCCGCTGAATTACAAACGTGGCGAGAAAATAATCCATATGTCGCACAGGCGTGCCGAAAAGCAGCAAAAGGGTTATCCCACGTTCACACTGATTTTCTCACGACACTTGCCGAAGAAGCAGCCGAAAGTGCTGAAGACTTTACCGACAGCGATTATGCACTTGGCGAATTCATCGATCGATACGGACCTCGTCTGGCTCACTTTAATGGGGTGATGCAACTTCTAAGCCAGCTCGCAATGCCAGAGGATGAAAATCAGAACTAGATTGCAACCTTATCTGAGAGTCGCCACAACACGTTCAACCGACTACAACTCAAAGAGGTCTTTCAATTCAACCTCCGACCCAATTTGAAAATGTCTTGCCTTCGGGGGAACACCTCGCCGGCCTACACCAATCCCTGAAAGAGTCACTTCGATGCCCGCAGACACGACTGAAACGCCTCCTGTATTCAAAGTTGCCGATGAGAAAAGTATCGCACAGAGCAGAGAAAAGCTCGACGCACACACAGCTGAGATAGTTGCCTGGCATTTTCATTCGTCAACCGGCTCGCCCTTCTGGCTTGAGTATGCAGAAAAACTGAATTTCGATCCTCTGAAGGAAGTGAACTGCTTCGACGATCTGAAAAAGTTTCCAGCATTCGAAGACGAATGGCTGAGAGGAGGGCCAGTAACTCGTTGGATCCCAAAAGGTTTTGCTGGCCAACCTGCGTACGTTTTCGAAACCGGCGGAACCACCGGCACGCCCAAATCACGAGTTAACCTGCGGGACTTCCGAACCGATTACGAAGAATTCAGTGAGACTCTCCCTGAAGAATATTTCCCGAAGGGTGCAAACTGGTTGATGCTTGGCCCTTCGGGCCCAAGAAGGCTTCGATTGTCTATCGAACATCTTGCTCAGCACCGTGGCGGCATCTGCTTCTGCATCGACCTTGACCCACGCTGGGTCATCAAGTTGATCCAGAAAGGATGGATGGAACACCTCGAAGCCTATAAGGATCACTGTATTGACCAAGCGATTACCGTCCTTGAATCAGGTCATGATATTCGCTGCATGTTCACCACACCAAAGCTACTTGAGGCCTTGGCTATTGCCCTTGAAAAGAAGGGAACGACCATTCGAGAAGCCGGCATCACAGGCATTTTTTCGGGCGGAACCGAGTTTACCCCTCAATGGACGCGATTCGCCGTCGAAGAACTACTCGACGGTGCTTTTATGACCCCTACCTACGGAAACACCTTGATGGGACTCGCCGCCTCTCGTCCCGTGATTCCCGAAGATGGCTATACGATTGCCTATTATTCACCCCAGCCACGCGCCGTTATCGAGGTCGTTGATTTTGATGACACGAATTCGGTGGTGCCTTACGGGGGAACGGGCCGAGTGAAGCTGACAACGCTCACAAAAGAAACGTTTGTTCCTGGCTTCCTTGAACGTGATGAAGGTGAGCGGGAACGCCCGTACGCACACTATCCATGGGATGGCATTAGTGGTGTGCGACCTTTCAGTAAATTAGCTACGGCCACAACCGTTGGGGTTTACTAAAATCCGATAGAGGACAAGTACCTTTTGGTACCGTGTTCTTGTGAAACCCACACACTTTTTCGTTCGTCGCATAAGATTCAGCAATCGAAGACCTCTCTTTAGTAGGAGAAAAACACTATGCACCTCACCGCATTTCGGTTCGGCAAACCATATGAATCACTCGAACGAAATAAATTAGTTCACTTCATGACTGGTGAGCCAGTTGCCGAGGTGAGTCAAGTTGGTGGAGCCATAGTAAGCCGTGATCTTCGAAAAGCGGACAACGCCAGAAACGCTCTTCTCAAAATTGATCCTGAAGAGATTGTGGAGCGGCTCCAGACCGCTGGGAATCTTTATGCATTAGGGACAGTCGAAGTTGGCGGAGTCAAGCAGTCTCCAGATGACTTTGCCCGGCAGCAGTCGGCAACAACCGGTCTGCCGGAGAGCCTTTGCCACGCAAACATGAAAAAGAATTTGTTTGTACTATCCAATATGGACCGAATGCTCGACGCACTCTCACGAGGCCTTTCACCAGAGATACTGTGGCAAGGATACGGCACCGAGCATCGCGATGTTGTGGTGAGCTACCAGTGTCAGTCTCCAGTCCTTGGACTTGTTCTTCCGAGTAACTCACCTGGTGTCCACACACTCTGGCTTCCTGTTATCGCACTTGGCGTTGGATTATTGCTCAAGCCTGGCGGCCAAGAACCGTGGACACCCTACCGAATGGCTGCAGCCATGATTGAGGCAGGCATTCCAGAAGAGGCTATTGGGCTTTATCCCGGCGCTACAGATGTGGGTGCTGCAATCCTTGCAGACTGTGGTCGAAGCATGATTTTTGGATCGGCCAAAACCGTTGAGCAATATCGAGGCAACCCTGCTGTTCAGGTTCATGGCCCAGGATTCTCAAAAATCCTGCTGGGGGATGACTGTGTTGATCACTGGCGCGACTACATCGATGTAATGGCCGAGAGTATTGCTGCGAACAGTGGCCGAGGATGCATCAACTGCTCTGCGATATATGCCAGTCGCCACACAGATGAAATTGCTGACGCACTCGCTGAACGAATCGGGACGCAGGATGTTCGTCCTCCAGATGACCCTGAGGCAACACTGGCCGCCTTTACCATTCCGGGAGCTGCCAAAGCCATCTGGCAGCAGATCGAGAGCCTCATTGATAAGCCTGGTGTTCGTCATGCGACCGCGGCGCAGGGATCGCGATTCGTAGAAGGAGAACGATGTGGATGGCTGCGGCCGACAATTGTCGAATGTGATTCACCAGATCCTGAAATTGCACACGCGGAATACATGTTTCCGTTTTGTAGTGTGGTGAAATGCCCACAAGACAAAATGTTGGACCGAATTGGTCCTACCCTTGTTGCAACCGCTATCACAAATGACAGTGGCTTCCAGCAACAATTGATTCACGCCAACAATATTGATCGTTTAAATTTGGGCCCTCTGCCAACAATAAAGCTCGATTGGTTGCAACCTCATGAAGGCAACATCATCGATTTCCTTTATCGCTCAAGAGCACTTCAAATGACTGCAACATCAGAGTTGGTCTCTACCGCAGCCGCTGCTCCGGCCCAATTAGGCAGATAGACCCATGACACACGAGTCGGAAAAACCGGCTGTGCAGCCGTCATCATTTACATTCCGTGCAAACACGCGGCTTGTCGTCGGTGAGGGTCGTGTTGCGGAACTGGGTAATGTGGCTCAAGAACTTGGTGGCAGTCGAGTACTGATCGTTAGTGATGCCGGTGTTCTCGCGGCGGGTCATACAAGCGCCGGCGTCGCGTCCCTTAAGGCTTCGGGCTTCGAGACAACGGTCTTTAGTGAGTTCACAGAAAACCCGACAACACGACAGGTCGAAGCTGGCACCGCATTCGCTAAGGCCTTTAACCCAGACCTCATTGTCGGTCTCGGCGGCGGTAGTTCCATGGACTGCGCAAAGGGAATCAACTTCCTGCTCTGTTGCGGTGGAAAAATGGAAGACTATCAAGGCCGCGGCACAACCGGCCGACCACTCCTCCCATCAATTGGCTGCCCGACAACTGCCGGCACGGGTAGTGAAACGCAGTCTTTTGCACTTATCAGTGACGCACAAACAGGAGAGAAATTGGCCTGCGGTGACCCCAACGCCGCCTTCCGAGTAGCGATCCTGGACCCATGCTTAACCGTTACCCAACCAGCACGCGTCACGGCACTCACCGGCATCGACGCACTCTCGCACGCCCTGGAAAGCCACGTCAGTACTGAGGCCACACCAGCATCGCGTGTTTTTTCGCGAGAAGGTTGGAAATTACTAACCAAAAATCTTCCTGATGTTTTCCGCAACCCAACAGATATTCGTGCCAGGTCAGCCGTTCAACTTGGGGCTGCTTGGGCTGGACTTGCTATTGAAAATGCCATGCTTGGAGCAGCCCATGGGGCAGCAAATCCACTCACGGCACGTTATAAGGTTGCCCATGGTCAGGCTGTTGGGCTCATGCTGCCACACATCATACGATTCAATGGAAAAGTTGCGCAGGCTCAGTATGTGGAACTGGCTGCCATTGCTGGACTCAGTACTGATGTTCCTGACGCTTCACTAGCCGATTGGATACACACGTTGCTTAAAATGACAGGCCTCTACCAATCACTGGGTGACGTGATAGGAACTCATACCGAAACGAATGAGATCGAGCGTCTAGCCCAAGAGGCATCCATGCAATGGACAAGCAGCTTCAATCCTCGTCCCTGTTCATCGGCCGATTTTATCGATCTCTACCAACGCGCATCAGCCAAAGCGTAAAGCCCCCCTTCTCAACGTCATACCATGAATAACCTACCGAAGGCACTGCTTGTTTTCCTGCTCCTCCTTTCATCTACCCCGCTTCCCGGGGTAGAAAATGCTGCAGGCCCTGAAGCATGGCCCATGTTTCGAGGTACACCAAGCGGTGCAGGACGATCAACAGTCGTTCTGCAGCTTCCTCTTAAGGAACACTGGAGCCGACGATTCGAAGGTGGTGCCTTCACTGCCACCCCAGTGATCTACGCCGACACGATCTATCTTGGTGACCTCGATGGTCACTTCACCGCGCTATCGCTCGATACCGGCAAAACACTCTGGCAGTTCGATTCATCTGACTCAGGTTTTCCATCTGCAGCTGCTGTCTCGACCGAACCGGAGTATCCATTTGTTGTTGTTGGTGACGATTTCGGTGTTATTCGATGCCTAAATACGAATAGTGGCAAAGTCGTTTGGGATCTTTCGATGGAAGGAGAGATTTCTGGTGGACCAACCATTCTGCACTCTTCTGAGACACCCGTCGTGCTTGTCGGGTCTCAGGATGCAACGCTTGTTTGCCTTCAACTTACTGACGGAAAAATTCTCTGGCGGCATGAAATAGCGGATCAGATTCGTTGTTCGCCCACCGTAGATACGTCGGAAGATGGTCACCGGGTATTCCTCGCTGGCTGTGACAGCACGCTTCACATTCTTGATGCAATGAATGGAAAAACGGTCGCTGAAATTCCACTTGGAGGCCCAACTGGAACGACCCCTTCAATCAGCGGCTCAGATGTTTTTTTTGGTACTGAGGGTGGGATTTTCTTTGCCGTCGATTACCTTCAGAAAAAAATTCGATGGCAAGCCGGCGGAGACTCACAAAAACCAGGATATCGCTCGAGTGCAACCATGGCTGGCAACCTTGTTTTCGTTGGGTCTCGTGGCCGTGCCGTGGAGGCTTTCAACAAAACAGATGGGAGCCTCTGCTGGCGACATCCCATGCGTAGCCGTGTCGACGCATCACCGGTAGCAGTTCGAATTGTTGAAGAAGGTGCATCGGCAGAAACTCCTTCCGGTAGTGTTCTCGTTGCCGACGCAGCGGGTGACATAAAAATCCTTCGAGACCATGACGGCTCAACCTGCTGGGAATTTAGCGCTGGCGGCGGTTTTTCCGGATCGCCAGCCGTCGTTCGTGATCGAGTCGTCTTGGCAAGCGATGATGGTGTTGTCTGGTGTTTCGGACATCATTGAACCAAATAAAAATCTCGGGCTCAAACTCTTTTGGCCTGTTCTCAATCCCGTCGTATTTCTTTCATTCTTTTGAGGGCGTCAAGCATGGCATGGCAACAACGTATAGTCCGACTCGCGCCCCGGAGCCGCGGATTCCATCTGATCACTCATGAACTTGAGCAGGCACTTACGCACATGGAAAAACCAAGGATTGGACTTCTCCACCTTTTCCTTCAACACACATCTGCAAGCTTATCAATCAATGAAAACGCAGACCCGGACGTCCCATACGATTTAGAAATGGCTTTCAGAAAAGTGGCGCCAGAAGAAGTGCCGTATCGACATACCTGCGAAGGCCCTGATGACATGCCTGCTCACATCAAGACTTCAATGCTGGGATGCTCTCTCACTATTCCCATCGAGACGGGAAAACTCTGCCTCGGAACCTGGCAGGGAGTCTACTTATGCGAACATAGAATTCGTGGGGGATCTCGCAACGTCGTCCTGACTCTACACGGTGAAATAGGAAAGTTAGTTGATCAGTAGCACTCATTCTTTTTGCGTACCAGTCACCAATTCAAAAAGTCGATCTCCTCCATACCTTGTGAGAATCTGAATACGAAACAGCTAAAAAAGGGGCAATCTCGGCAGGCGGGGCGATTTTTTTGGACTTTTCCAGAACCAAGACGCGAACTGCTCCGTATCATTTGAGTAGCCACGATGTGAATCTGGTTTTACCAGTCGACACATTGGCAAAAAGGAGGAATACCACCATGGCACGAAAAGATGCGCTCTCGAGCCTCCGCACAATCCTTGTCCGACGAAGGGATGCTCTCCGTAATGCGCTTAATGGCGACCTCACGTTGCTAAAAGAATTGCGAAGCGAGTCACCGGGAGACGTTATTGATGCTGCTGTAGATACGGCACAGGATGAAATAAGTTCACAACTGGCCGAGGTCGAAGCACGGGAACTTGGATCAATAGAAAACGCTCTGGAGCGAATGAGTTCTGGTGCCTACGGGGCCTGCGAGGTATGCAGCGGAAAGATACCCTTAGCACGGCTTCAGGCGCTTCCCTATGCCACAATGTGCATCCAGTGTCAGCGAGAAACCGAAGAATCTGGTGGACGCTGGATGGCTGAGCAGCAGACAGAGGCCTAAATACGCCCCTCAATGCAGATGCCTCTCATTTTTTGACATTTTCGCAATGTATACTTTGTTCGGACTATGTATGCAAAGCGGAGACAGAGCATGATGGAGGCCCCTATTTCTACACTTCGATCTCATATCGTTGCAGCCGCATGGCTGGCCCACCTCTTAAGCGGGCCCATCATAGCCGACGAACAGGCCACAACACCGTTACGACCGATCCAGCCAACAACAACGGACACCACAGATCGATTCGACCCATCCATCAGCCGCCGTCTTAGCCTCACCGAGAGAGAACGTCTTTACGACAAGGTCGTTCGCGACGCACGACAACTGGAAATGCAAGGCGCTCAACTCCGTAGGCTTTCAGTCCTTCTTCGACCTGCCGTCGTACACATTGATGCACGCAAATCAAATGGTCGTGTCTCACGCGATGATGAACAAGAAGCTGGCTCAGGGGTGATCACAAATCTCGCTGATGAAGTTGTTGTCATAACAAACCGACACGTCATTCACGGGGCTGACCTGGACAACATTACGATCCGACTTGATGACGGACGTGAAATCCAGCCATCGCGTGTTTGGACAGATGCTGACACTGACATTGGTGTCATGCTCATCAATGAGTCACACCTACCAACTGCTCGCCTTGCAGAAGGTGATGGTGTTCAGATTGGTGATACTGTTCTTGCAATAGGGAGTCCCTTTGGTCTGGCGCACTCTGTCACACTTGGTATTGTTTCTGCAAAAGGCCGAAGAGACCTTGAACTAGGTGAGGGTGGCATTCGATTCCAAAATTTCATCCAAACCGACGCGGCAATCAACCCAGGAAACAGCGGTGGACCACTTGTCAATCTTCGAGGCGAGGTTGTTGGACTCAACACCTGCATAGCAAGCAACTCAGGTGGCTTCGAAGGCATTGGTTTTGCAATTCCAATCTCAATGGTGATGTTTGTCGCCCGACAACTGGTAGAAACTGGAACCGTTTCTCGCGCCTATTTAGGCGTTGCCCTCGATAAAACTTTTACTCTTGCCACGGCTCATAAACTCGGAATGACTCGGCCAGTGGGAGCCCGCGTCACCGGCATCACGCCTGGTTCTCCGGCAGAAGAAATTGGTCTTCTGCCAAATGACGTCATCTTGGAATTCGCCGGCAACCCGATTGAAGATGACGATCATCTTGTCAGCATGGTGAGTATGACACCAACGAATCAGAAAGTGCGGGTCCGTGTCTTTCGGAATGGTCAGCCTCTTTCACTTGAAGTAACCGTGGCTTCACGCGAAGCATTCGAAGTACCACAGTAAAACTGCGAGCTACCTCACAGCGAAACCTTGCCTCTCATTTCCCTTGCTGGGAAAATTCCACAAGGCTTTCTAGTGTCTGCGTAGCTTTTTTTGAATCAATTGCCTGTTCGGCAAGTACCCTGGCCTCAGGAAGATCCGCTGCGTGTCCAGCTGCCCATAACATCGCTGCGGCATTGAGAAGGACCACGTCGCGAGCTGGGCTCAACTCGCCAGCCAAGACCTGCCGAATACATGCTGCACTTTCTGCTGCATCCGCCACCAACAGGTCTTCTCTTTTTGATTCGGGAGCTGTTTTGAGACCGAAGTCTTCGGGTGTCCAAACCATTTCTTTTCGTTCGTCCGCAGAAACATCAATCACATGCGTCGGCGCAAAAAGCCCAACCTCATCAACACCATCTTCTGAAGAAACGATTACCGCTCTTTGCAGGCCAGCAAGCTGCGCTGCCTCTGCCACTGCAGGCTCTGATCCGGGGCGACCAACGCCGATCACCTGCACCGTGACATTCGCTGGGTTGCATAATGGACCAACAAGATTGAACACCGTTGGCTTTCCAATGCGACGGCGTACGGCACCTACTTTTGCCATAGCCGGGTGATGGGCAGGTGCATAGCAAAAGCACATACCTACTTGCGCGAGACAATCGGCCACCAGATGTACCGGAATGTCCAAACAAACACCGAAGTGCTCAAGAACATCAGCCGAACCTGTTTTGCTTGAAACTGCACGATTACCATGCTTTGCGACAGGAAGACCCGCTGCTGCGACTACAATCGCAGTTGCTGTCGAGATATTGAATGTGCCCGAACCATCGCCGCCGGTTCCACAGGTGTCAACAATTGGGGCAGAAACGGATGCATGCAATGGCACCATCCGCCGCTTCAGTGCATCAACAACGCCGATGATTTCTTCAGCCGTTGGCAGCCGGTTGGCCGAGCCTGCCAGCCAGTCTTCAAAATCCGCGAGTGGCATTTGATCATCAAGCACCGCATCAAGAAGATCCGTAATCGTATTCCGATCGAGTGAGTTTCCGTCCCGGCTGGCATCGACCACCTGCTGCTGGAGTCTGGCTACATAATTTTCGTCCATTTTTTATCCCATGACAAAACAAAAAGAACTGAATCAGAACAGTCAGCGCCGCACCTCACCACCATATATCCTGATGGACAATGCTACAGACTACTACACCATGTGACGATAATGTCATGTTTCCGTACTCGCCCTAGAACGGTACGATGCCAATATGGCAAAAAAAGTTATTATTGACGTGGATCCAGGAATCGACGACGCACTCGCCCTGGCTATTGCATTATTCGACCCTGGCCTTGATGTACTTGCTGTAACCGCAACCGGGGGCAATGTCTCGCCTGAACAGGCAACGACAAACCTTCAGGCACTTGTCGCCTATCTCGACCCGCCGCGGACCCCACGAATTGGCATCGCTACCGAGAACGCAAACATGCCAGAGCGGGCCCTGAGTATGCATGGGCCCGATGGACTCGGTGGCCTCAACCTGCCTGCCGTCCCGCTACACGGCACGCACGCCGCGGAAAAAGTCATCTGGGAGACAATCAAGGCACATCCTCGAGAAGTCACGTTCCTTAGTCTCGGGCCGCCAACAAATCTTTCTCGTTTGCTTCGTCGTGACCCCAGTGTCGTCGAACTACTTGGCGACACGATTCTTTGTGGAGGCACATTGCATGCACATGGTGGAGCAAGTCCAGTTGCAGATTTCAACTTTTACTGTGACCCTTTTGCTGCTCGACATGTGGTCTGTGAACCCTTTCGGAAATCGTTGGTTCCTCTGGAGACGACGTCACAGGTCGCATTCGGATTAGAAATGCTTGAACAACTTCCTGATGCTTTCACACGTGCCGGAAAAGTTTTCCATCGCATGTTAAGCCATGCATTCCGAGCACATCGACAACTCTTGGGGAGCGAAGGCATTCACCTGCATGATGTGGTTGCTCTTGTCGCAGTAACCAACCCCGAACTCTTTCATCAAGAAACCGTCGCCGCCGACATTGAAACTGCTGGTGAACTCACCGCAGGAATGCTTGTTATTGACCGTCGTCATGCTCGCAGATGGAAACCAAACCTTGATGTGTTTACGCATTGCGACTCCGCTGCTGTGAAAGACTGCATTCTTCGTGGGCTGAGCACAGCAGCAGATGCAACCTCTTTGTGACCCGACGTGAGCCAACAAAAACGCCTCTCCGTAGATAGCACTGGCCTGCACTCAGCGAACCCCAGATTTTGTCTCAGTTCCTCTCGTTATGACAACGGTACAGTCAGTCCGTCATGCGCCAACTCCATACCCATAGGTAGCGAAGAAGACACTGAGGCATGATCAATCTCGTGTGACATATGAACAAAGAGTGTTCTGCGGGCACCGATTTGTCGGGCAACTTCAATGGCTTCATCAATTGAAAAATGTGTTGGATGATGTGATGGTCGCAAACAATCCAAAACAAGTACATCGAGGTCGTCGAGCAAGGGCCACGTCTGCTCTGGTATTTCATTTGTATCAGTACAGTAGGCAACATTGCCAATCCTGAAGCCAAGCACTTCAAAGGCACCGTGATGGAGCCGCAGAGGGACAACGGTCGCTCCAAGCAAGCCAAAGGAATCGAGACCTATTTGATGAAGGGTCATCTTGGGAAGACCACCCCCGGCAGCAGCAGGCTCCTCAAACGCATAATCGAATGCTCGACGAATTCGTCGTTCCACGCGAGGCTCACAGTACACCGGCAACGAACCACCCTTACGAAAACAAAGTGGGCGAATATCATCGAGACCGTATACGTGATCGACGTGATCATGCGTGTAAACAATTGCATCAATCGACCCAATCTGTTCTCTCAACAGCTGCGAGCGAAGATCCGGAGTCGTGTCGATAAGAAGCGTACCGTCTGGTAATCCGAAAGCCACACTTGTCCGTGTTCGCTGGTTTTTTGTGTCATCGCTAGTACAAACATCGCAACTGCAACCAACAACCGGCACGCCAACACTGGTGCCAGTGCCAAGAAAAACGAATTGTCCTTGGAGATTTCGGCTCGGTGCAACTTCGAAATGTAATGGAGACATGGAAAGGAGAACCGCTGCTTGTCAGGAATGTATAGGGATCTATCTCCAACTCACAACCATTGCTCTGAGAAGGTACCAGATTCCAGGGCCCCTTGTTGAGGACAGCAATCAAAAAAGCGGCTCATTCAGCACACCTTCAACACTCAACGGGACTCCGCACCAAATATTCAAAGTGCCGTGAATTCGTCAAGACAAGCCAGAGGGCCGAACTTACTTTACGATCGCAGTGAAAAATAACCGTTTGTGAAACCCCTGCGGTGTGCCGCTGAAAGCGAAACTATGGGCTAGCGGGGGCACTTCACCAGCCCATGACCACGCCGGCCTGCTGGCAGCAAGCCCCCAAGAACATCACTGTTTCCACCATGATTTCCCCGTTTGTGAAACCACTTGGCCGCAGAAGACCAAAAACAACTGAGCATGAGGCTCATTTCTTTTGAAAATAAAAAATGCGAGTAACCTTGACCCCCTACCACTATCGCTGTGAGAATTGGGATGTTGACACTAAAATGAGTACCTACTCATGTGGTTCCAGGAATTACCTGAAGTCAACATGCGTTCGACAAGCGGTGAGGCTGAAGGACGCATATCACGATTATCGGCTATTCCCTCTCCCCTTATATCACCATTATGGAACAACTGGAACGCATCTGGGACCTCGTTAGTAATTTTGCATCCGCAGTAGGTTCATGGGTCGAACGATCCATCACTGGTCTATTCGGTTCGTCAAATGCTCGTTATCTCAAACGGTTAGAAGCAAAGATCGAGGCAATCAACTCGCTTGAGCCGCGATATGAAGCGATGACCGATGCAGAACTCCGCGCACAGACTGATGAATTCAAACATCGGCTCTCGGCTGGCGAAACCCTCGATGACTTGCTTGTAGAATCCTTCGCTGTGTGCCGTGAAGCCGGACGACGTTTCCTCAGCATGAGGCACTATGATGTGCAACTCATCGGAGGCATGGTGCTGCACTCTGGAGCAATTGCTGAAATGATCACGGGAGAAGGCAAGACACTCGTTGCCACACTCCCTGCTTATCTTAATGCACTTGAGGGCAAAGGCGTGCACGTCATTACAGTAAATGACTATCTCGCCCGTCGTGACATGGAATGGATGGGTCCTCTCTATATAGGACTCGGTCTTACAGTTGGTGCCATTCAGTCTGGCATGGAGGCTGATGAGCGGCAAAAATCATATGCATGCGATATCACCTACGGAACGAATAATGAATTTGGGTTTGACTACCTGAGAGACAATATGCGAATGGCGGCTCGAGGTGACGAACGCTTTCCTCGTCAAATGCAACAGTCACAGGGACGGCTCAACTTCGCAATCGTCGATGAGGTTGACAACATTCTCATCGATGAAGCCAGAACGCCTCTTATTATTTCAGGCCCTGCTCATGATGATGTCACGAAATACGCACGAGCCGATAAGGTAGCTCGTCAACTGAAAGCAGATGCCCATTTCGAGGTTCAGGAAAAAGAACATACGGTAAGCCTGACAGAGTCTGGTGTCCGACAGGCTGAAAAACTTGCTGGCGTTGAAAGCTTCTACACGGCGGGCAACATGGAGTGGCCCCACCTGATCGACAATGCCTTGAAGGCTCACTATCTGTACAAACTTGATGTGAATTATGTTGTACAGCAAGGCGATGTTGTCATCGTTGATGAGTTCACTGGCCGCCTTATGCCTGGACGCCAATGGTCCGACGGCCTTCATCAGGCTGTCGAAGCAAAAGAAGGGGTTCGCATCAAAGAAGAATCGCAGACTCTGGCAACAGTCACGCTGCAGAACTTCTTTAAGCTGTACAACAAACTCGGCGGCATGACCGGGACCGCAATGACTGAGGCGAATGAGTTCTGGAAAATATATAAGCTCGACGTTATTGCTATCCCACCAAACCGTGTCCTTCAGCGCCTTAATCACTCGGACGTCATCTTTCGTACCGAACGTGAAAAGTGGATCGCCGTTGCTGATGAAATCGAGCGAATTAACCGCTGGGACTCAGTCAACCTTTCGAACAAAACGACAAAAATCGGAAGTATTGCGAATGAGTCAGAAGAGGGCATTGAACTCCAACTCAAAGGAACAAAGAAAACTGAGTTCATTCCAACCGAGCAGATTCACAGTACGCAGCGAAAAGGACTTCCTATTCTTGTTGGTACAGTTTCCATTGAAAAAAGTGAGCGGCTTGCGTCTCTTCTTGATAAGCGCGGTGTCGACCATGAAGTGCTCAATGCAAAGCAGCACCAACGTGAAGCAGACATTGTGGCGCAGGCAGGCAGACTTGGCGCTGTGACAATTGCTACAAACATGGCTGGGCGAGGCACCGACATCATTCTGGGTGGTAACGCAGAAACCATGGCCTGGGCCCAATTGCAAAACACCTACGACACTCGGCTCGATGTTCCAAAAGATGAGTGGGACACTCTCATTAATAGTATTTCTGAACGCGAAAACATGAAGACTGAGGGCAACAAAGTCCGTGAAATGGGTGGGCTTCAGATTGTTGGGACTGAGCGGCACGAATCGCGACGAATTGACCTTCAGCTTCGCGGACGATGTGGTCGTCAAGGTGACCCAGGGAGCAGCCGGTTCTACCTCTCGCTTGAAGATGACCTCATGCGAATTTTTGCCGGAGAGTGGGTGAAAAACATCCTTACCCGACTCGGCATGCAAGACGGAGAAGCGATTGAAAGCAAGATGGTGACTCGCCGTGTTGAAGCAGCACAGAAAAAGGTCGAAGAGCGAAATTTTGAAATTCGGAAAAACCTACTCGAATATGATGAGGTGATGGACGAGCAGCGGAAACGGGTCTACGGTTTCCGGCAACGAATTCTGGAAGGTCGTACTGCAGAGAGTGACGGTGAGATTCTTACTGATTGTGATGGTGAATGCCGTGAACTTATTCTCGAAATGGTCGATCGACAAATAGATCAGCACATCGACACATTCCTCGACAGAGACTATGGGGCGCAGACATTTGCTGGATGGGCTTCGTCTCAGCTTTCGTGCGAGCTTGACAGTGCTGATTTCCGGGGATTAAGCCCGGAAGAAGCAATCCGAATTGCCCATGAACAAGCGAGCCGACAGGCCGAAGCACAAATCTTTGAGGCCGTTGAGGAGAACCTTCCGCAAAGTGAGGACGAACCCGATTGGAACTGGTCTGCCCTTGCGAGCTTTGCCAATGCACGCTGGAAGCTTTCCGTAAACGACCGGGATCTGAAACGTGTCGGACGAAATGAGATTGCCGAATGGCTCCAACAGCGAGCAAGTGAAGCTGTCGCAAAAGCGGACCTGAGTGAGGGCGAACGGTTCCTTGTACCAGACTTCGGTGTTCTCTCGGCACGGTCGTGGACAGACTGGCGATTCGGTATCGAACTACATGATTCGGACCTGACTGAAATTTCAGGAAATGACCCGGACCCTGAAGCATTCAAAGAAATTATCCGAGAAAAAGCGAGAGAGGCCTATCAACAACGAGAAATTGAATATCCCGTACTCGTTGGACTGGCTCATTTCACTGGCCGCCAAGATGACGGGTCACGAAGAGTCGATCGCGAGGGGCTCACGGCTTGGGCGAAAGAACGTTTTGACTCATCTCTTGACGAAACATCACTTTCGACCACCAGCCTCGATGAGCTGAAGCGTACTCTCTGTGAAGCAAGCACCCGTCGTCACAAACAACCCGATTCACCGCGGACTGAAATGCAGAGAATGGAGCGTGCCGTTCTGCTCCAGATACTGGATAATGCATGGAAAGATCATCTTCTCGCGATGGATCACTTGAGAAGTAGCGTTGGGCTTCGCGGGTATGCTCAGGTTGACCCGAAGGTTGAATACAAGCGTGAGGGCATGCGGACATTCGATCTCATGTGGAGCGGCATTGATGAACGTGTGATTGACATCGTCTACCGGATTGAACAGGTCGAAGAAGATGCTCTTCGAAGCACCTGGCGTGAAACAGCTGCTATTCATGAAGACACGCCCTCTGCCGCCCAATTTCAAGAGCCTGAGAGACAGATGGCCGATGGCAGCGAATCTGGCCCGATCCAGCCGATCCGTAACCGTGGCCAAAAAGTTGGAAGAAATGATCCGTGCCCCTGTGGTAGTGGCAAAAAGTATAAAAACTGTTGTGCCCGCTCCGCGAGTGCATCCGCTGGCTGACTAGGTGAGGTGTAGTGATAGCCCTAAACCTGCTCTATCTGCTGGTGGGTATTACTGCCTTGCCCTGGATTCTATGGCGAAGGCTTTCGAACAAACGGCCAGTTGCCGCGATTCGAGAGCGATTCACTGGGCGAGTCCGTGTTGCCAATTGTCCGAAGAACCACCGGCGGATCTGGCTTCATGGCGTTAGTGTTGGAGAAGTGCAACTCATCCGAACGCTTGTTCATGAACTGAAACATCAAGCTTGCCTGAAAAATCAACTCATTGATTGTGTCATCTCAAGTTCGACGACAACTGGACTGGACGTTGCGACCAAAAACCATGAGTCGGATCATGTTTTCCCGTGCCCGCTAGACTTCAGCTGGGCAATCAAACAGACCTTCAGTCGAGTACGGCCGGATGTGCTTGTTCTCGCTGAATTGGAGATCTGGCCTAACCTTCTACAGATCGCAGAAGACTACGGAATCCCTGTTGTGGTGGTGAATGGCCGCATGAGCGAACGGAGCTACCGAGGCTACAAGCGGCTGGGCCGCATTGCAGCCTTGATGGTCCAGCGGCTAACACTCGTATTGTCTCGTTCCCAAGAGGATTCAGATCGCTTCACGGACATTGGGGCTCAGCTGGTGGAAACTACTGGCTCCTTAAAGTTTGATGGCATTTATGGTGACGAACACAATGATAAAATCCAGCAACTCAGAAAGATTACTGGAATCAACAGAGACAACCCTGTGTTCATTGCTGGAAGTACGCAGGAACCAGAAGAATCACTTGCCGTTGAGACATTCTTGCAACAACAGAAAACGCACCCTAGCCTTAAACTCATACTCGTTCCTCGGCACGTCGAACGAACACGTGAGATTGCCACTTGGTTAACATGTCGTTTACAGCAACCCGATGCTTGTCACGTACCCTGGTATTACCGCAGCAAGCTCACCGACCAAGCCAGCCAGCTATCAGGCAACTCATTTATTCTCCTTGTGGATGTGACTGGTGAACTTGCAGCATGGTGGGGACTTGCAACAATGGCTTTTGTCGGCGGCAGCCTTGATGGCGTACGCGGCGGCCAAAACATGCTTGAGCCGGCCGCATATGGCGTTGCTGTCTGCTTTGGCCCATATACAAGAAACTTCCGCACGGAGGTTTCTGAACTACTCAAAGCAGAGGCTGCTATCGTTGTTCATGACGGGACAGAACTTACAAATTTTGTCACTCAGTGCCTTAACGATCCAGCGTATTCCACGAAGATTGGCACACGCGCTCAGAAACTTATCGAAAAAAATCAAGGAGGCACCCGACTGACTGCCTTACGGATTTTAGACTTCCTTCCCGTAATTTGATCCTCACGGTTGTCTGTTTAGCCAAAAACCCCGATACTACAAGTCAGTCAGAAAACTACATGGCGAAAATCGTTCGCCTTTCCCTTAACTGCAAGAGGCATCCAAAGTGGCTAGCGGCAAGTATCTCTTCACGAGTGAATCGGTCAGCATGGGACATCCGGACAAACTTTCGGACCAAATTTCGGATGGGGTACTCGACGCCTTCCTAGCCCAAGACCCAAACAGTCGTGTTGCTTGTGAAACACTCGTCACAACAGGACTTGCAGTAATTGCTGGTGAAATCACGTCTCGAGGCACCATCGACTACCAGCAGGTTGTTCGTGATGTCATCCGAGAAGTCGGCTACACAGATGACGAAATGGGTATCGCTGCAGACACCTGCTCGGTACTCGTTGCTGTTGGCAAGCAGAGTGGCGACATTGCTATGGGTGTCAATGAAGACACCGATACAGGCAAAGACATTGGAGCCGGTGATCAAGGATTGATGTTTGGTTACGCCTGCAATGACACACCTGAACTGATGCCACTGCCAATTGCTTTGTCACATCGCATCTTAAATCGCTTAGCCGATGCCCGTCTTGGCGGAGACGTAGATTGGCTCCGACCTGACTCAAAGAGTCAGGTAACCGTTGAATACGACGGTGATAAACCAATACGAATTGATACTATCGTTGTCTCCACGCAACATGCCCCGCATGTTTCTAACGAAGAGATTCAGACGTACATCATTGAAAAGATTATAAAACCAGAACTTCCAGATGACCTGGACACCAGTGACATCACATACCACATCAACCCAACTGGTCGGTTTGTTGTAGGTGGCCCTCACGGTGATGCTGGCTTGACCGGCAGAAAAATTATTGTTGATACCTACGGCGGCTGGGGTCGTCATGGCGGTGGCGCCTTTTCAGGGAAAGACCCAACAAAAGTTGACCGCAGTGCCGCTTACATGGCTCGCTACGTTGCAAAAAATATTGTTGCCGCTGGACTCGCAGACCGGTGTGAACTGCAGCTTGCGTATGCAATTGGTGTCACGGAACCTGTCAGCGTTCACATTGATACCGCTGGGAGCGGAAAGGTTGATGATGAACGACTGTGTGCACTTATTCGAGAACATTTCCCACTTACGCCTCGTGGAATCATCGAGCATCTCGACCTCCGAAGACCTATCTTCCGTCGAACTGCTGCTGGTGGGCATTTTGGACGAGACGAGTTCCCTTGGGAAAAAACTGATAAAGCAAGTGCATTGGCAGAGGCTGCCTCCACAGCAACTGCGGCCAATTGAGGCACGCAGTCCTTATTGAAAAACAGCATAGGAAAGTAGTACCGATCGTTGCTCAAGCGCGTGTGGATAGCACGCACGTCGGCACTCCTTTTACATGCACCGTGGGCATCTAAGGAAAAACACGTTCACGAATCGTTCATTAATCAGAGACGCATTCATGCTTCCTGCTTCGCAAAACGTACGGCCAAATCGATTTGCTACACGTGAGAGTTCCTGCCCAGACTTCCAGCTATTTGCAACCAATGCTGTGAGCTGTCTCGCTGCCGGCACATCGTTTTTGATTGCGGTTATTATTCTTTCTCGTCGCATGGCCGGTGGTCTCGCATCTCAACCATCTATTCCTGTGCTGTTTCTCGTAGCACTTGTTGGCAGTGGCCTCATAGCCGCTGCCAACTCTGCACTGTCAAAATGGAGCCCTGCCCTGCAGTGGTTGGTGAAAACAACTCGGTTCAGTGTTCTTGTTGCACTCGTAACGATTGGAATTTGGCTGCCTCTTTTTACTGCTACAACGTTAGTTACTATTATTCTCATGGGAGCTCTTGCACTCCTGCCATCTCGTCGTTGGCACGATAGAGACCTGTCCCGTGAGCCATCGCTACCATACTGGTCGGTAGTAGCAGAGCTAGGACAAACTGTTCGCAAGAACCTGCTTAACTTCTTGCGGCTTGACCAAGATGAATCGAATTCGTTTGCTAGAGGACAGAACGACACTCCCCGATGGCGGGAATTCTTCAGGCAAGGAAAGCACGATGCCAAGCAGTTAGTGCCACTCAAAAACCTTTCGGGCGAGCACGCGATTTTCCGGCGAACTACAAAGCATCAATCCGAATTCGGCGGTTCATTGCTACATTGGCAAGAACGTTACGAATTGCCGGACGGAACAGAATACCTCCGCGGTCAACTCATGATTGATTTCGCTGCAGGAACTCGCTTAACGGCAGGACACGTTGGATTCTGTCCATCATTCCAGGCCCTTCCCGTCGTTCAAGTCACTACCGACTATGATGACCTGGAAGTTTCAGTCACGGCAGCAGAGATACTACCGTGGGGTGTTCGAATCGAATGCCGAGTCGAAGAACCAATTGATGAGGGAACATCTATTCCTGTTTTCCTAACTGTGAATAAGCCGTTAGAATCAAGCACCTCATAGTCACATCACACCCGAGGCATGCACTGAATATGGCGCGTTGGCCCGAGCACATCTGGACTACACTTTTCACGTACGGTCTTATTTTCATCCTCTTTCCCCTGCTCTGCTTCTTGCTTTGGAATTGGGTTCGTGGATTTTAATCCACCCTCGATTTCATTTGTACGAACCTCCGCTCATGCCACCACCAAGTACACTTTTCAATCTCTTAAAACACCACGGAGAAGAACATCTGCTTGCCCACTGGGAACGACTCTCCGAAGAAGGACGCAGTCACCTGAAATCCCAACTGATGGCAATCGACTGGCATGAGATTGCTGCCTGCAAGAAACTTGTTGAAGACCGGCACGCAAAAAAAAGTGTCACAAGACATCACGACTTCGAAAATTCATCAACGCCAAGCTGTCACAGACTTGGAGGCCAAGGCACGGCATCATCAGAAGCCCTGAGCCGCGGACGTGAGTGCCTACGCACCGCCCAGGCAGGTGCGATATTGATGGCAGGCGGCCAGGGTACTCGTCTTGGGTTCAACGGACCAAAAGGAACGTTTCCGATTGCAACAATATCGAAGGCGACTCTTTTTGATGTGCTTCTCGGACATCTCCATGCGATTAAGAAGCGATTTGGAAGCCGTATCCCCATTGCCATTATGACAAGTGCTGCCACCGATACGGCGACCCGTACATTTCTAACAGAGGCAAATTTCTGTGGCCTCGACGCCGATCAGATTTTCTTCTTTTGCCAAGGTAATTTACCAGCAGTTGATGCGGCGACGGGCAGCCTTCTACTTGATGCATGTGATCATGTTGCGGTCGCACCAGATGGCCATGGCGGAATGTTTCAGTCGCTCATAGAGAGCGGGGGGCTTGATTGGTTTCGACAGCAAGATTGCCGGACGCTTGTAAGCTTTCAGGTGGACAACCCCCTTGCAAAGCCATTCGATCCAGAATTCCTTGGCCACCATCTGCTCTCTGAATCCTCACTTTCAACACAAGTTATTCCAAAACTTGATCCTGAGGAACGGGTTGGTGTCGTGGCTGAATCAGATGGCGTAACAAGAATCATTGAATATAGTGACCTGCCTCAAAACATCGCTGCCGAGCGGCTGCTGGATGGAAGATTGCGATTCTTTGCCGGTAGTATTGGAATTCATGCATTTGAAACAGAATTTCTTGAAGGCATTGCTTCTTCCCAAGCAAGGCTTCCGTTACATATTGCTCATAAAAAAGTTCCTTTCATTGATAAAAAAGGACGGCTCGTTCAACCATCAGCACCGAATGCTTTCAAATTTGAACGATTTATATTCGATGTAATGCCCTTAGCCGACAGCGTGACTGTTGTGGAAGTCGATCCAGCAGAGGGTTTTGCGCCACTAAAAAATCCGCCTGGTGCTGCCAAGGACTCACCAGAAATAGTTCGACAAGCACTCAATGCGTATGCAATCCGGCATCTGGAACGAGTTGGTATCATGGTCACACCGGGCATTGATGTGGAGCTGGACGCTGCATCAATTTTTGATGACGAAGATCTACATCTCATTGCAAAGTCTGGCATTTTTCCAAAAAACCACATTGACGGCCCGCTCATTATTCGGGCAATCTGAGAACTCTCAAAAATCATACCTCCTTCGGAGAACATCTTTTTCATGCTTCACGCAATCATTATGGCGGGTGGGTCGGGCACTCGTTTCTGGCCATCGAGCCGTGCAAAACTACCGAAACAACTGTTACCACTTGCAGGCTCAGAAACACTTTTACAAGACACCGTGGGGAGGCTCCAAGGACTCATCCCCCCGGAGCGGACACTCATCGTAACTAACAGGCGACTTACAGAGGCTGTCCAACGACAGTTGCCCAAACTCCCATCAACTGCAATTGTTGGTGAACCCTGTAAACGTGACACCGCGCCGTGCATAGGACTTGCCGCTTTGCTTGTACTTCAACAAGACTCTGATGCAACGATGGCTGTCATGCCTAGTGATCATGTAATTGATCCAACTGAATCCTTCCAGAAAGCTCTGCTGCAAGCAAATGAACTTGTCAACCAAAACCCGGATAGACTCGTCACATTTGGGATTCGTCCATCGACGCCGTCCTCGAGCTATGGATACATACAACAAGGAGAGCCCCTGCCGCATGGGGAGGATGACTCACCGGTCCACCGTGTTGCTCAATTTCGGGAGAAGCCACCTGTCGATGTGGCAAAAGAATATCTCGCTGCGGGCAATTTTCTTTGGAATGCCGGAATCTTTGTCTGGCAAGCGAAGACAATCATCGAAGCGCTCGCGGAACATCAACCTGTGTGTTTAGAGCACTTAAGACGCATCGCAGACAATTGGGAAACCCCTCAACGCAACGAGGTCTTTTCAGAGGAATTTGCTGCAATAAAAGGTGTTTCGATTGACTACGCTGTGCTCGAGCATGCTACGGAAGTCGCAGTAATCGAAGCACCGTTTACATGGGATGACCTGGGCGGCTGGTCTGCTGTCGCTCGGCAACGAGGGCACGACGAAAATGGAAATACTATTGTTGGTCGTCACTTAGGCATTGATTCAAAGAACGTTCTTGTGCACACCTGTGACGACCACCTCATTGTCACTTTGGGTCTGGAGAATACTCTTCTAGTACATACCGATGATGCTACCTTGGTTGCTGATAGATCTCACGAGGAGCACATTCGCAAAGTAGTTGCTGAGCTAGAAAGTAAAGAATGGCACGAATATTTGTAAGACACACCGTAGTGCTAAAAATATTTTCTGTACTGCAACTCAGTGCCGTCTCAGCATACTTTCTCATCATTGCGATTCCGCAGGTCACTGGCACGGAACCTCTCGCTCCAGAGGGCACTGAAAAACACTGGGTAAGCACATTTTTCGATAACTTCACGGCTGCCGCTGATGCCTTGCAGTGGTCGGATATACGAGTTGTCAGTAACTGGCGCATTCAACAACACGCCCAGTCAAAAGAATATCGGATCTTAGATTCAGATGATCGTGTTATCGTCGAAGCAACTCTCGACGACTGCAATGCTTATTTTTCCGCACTCATGAAAGCGGGAGACATTGCTCCTGCTGAGAAAGAGGCCGTCATTGTTCTTCATGGTCTTGGTGAAGGCCGCAGCGCCATGAAGCCCCTTGTGACATTCCTCGAAGAAAACATGACCGCCAGTATCCTGACCTTCGGTTACGCGAGCCCTCAAGCACCCCTTGCATCACACGCCCATTCACTGGGTAGAGTGCTTGCTGGGTTACCACCAACAACTGCCATCAGTTTTGTAGGTCATAGCATGGGGAATTTAGTCGTACGGCGGTGGCTTCAAGACGCACAACCGAAAATGGTTCGTCGAATCAATCGTATGGTGATGCTTGGCCCACCCAATCAAGGATCAGACCTTGCTCGACTGGCGGCAAACAATCACTTGCTTAGAAATCTGGCGTCTGGTGCAGCTCGGGAACTCGTACTGCACTGGGACAGTATCAGTCGTGAACTCCAGACACCTCCATTTCAATATGGGATTATTGCTGGTGGAAAAGGTGACGACGTGGGGTACTCGTTACTCCTTGAAGGCGACGATGACGCAATTGTTCGCGTGTCGGAAACACAACTCCAGGGCTCAGACGGCTTTCTTGTCATACCTGTTCGCCACGCACGTATGATGGAGAACACGGACGTACAGAAGGAAACACTCCGCTTCCTTCTCCAGGGACGATTCGCCAAGAAATCTTTTCATTCGAGTCTTTCTGAAAAATGAATTCTAAAAAGCTTCCTTCGGGGCGACTCGCCGGCGTTGACTATGGTCGTCGAAGGATTGGTATAGCAATTTGTGATGCTGAAAGAATGATCGCAAGCCCCCTACTGGTTCATAAAACAACCGGCGACCGTCAATCCGATGCAGTGTTTTTTTTGAAACTCGTTGAACAGGAAGAAATTGTGGGTTTCGTTGTTGGACTCCCAATCCACTCCGACGGAAGAAACAGTGAAATGTCATCTGAGGTAGAGAAGTTCGCAAACTGGCTCTCAGGTATCACCAAACGGCCAATAGTCTTTCAAGACGAGCGACACACTTCCCAGGAAGCATCTGGACTACTGAGGCCTGCACGACTCACTCGTGGCCGAAAAAAAGAGCGGCATGATGCCGTTGCAGCTCAGGTCATACTCAGCGCATGGCTGGAAGGACAGGTAATGCCTCAAAATACTTCGTATATCACAGAAACAGAAACACTTGATGACTAGAAGAAAATCAGATAATCCGTCCCGTCTAATTGTCGGATGTGGCTACTTGGGCCAAAGGGTTGCACGCCGTTGGATTCAATCTGGATCAACTGTTTTTGCTACAACCCGTAGCGCAGCAAATGCAGATATCCTATCGTCAGAAAATATACTTCCAATCATCGGGGACGTCACAGCTGCTGAAGGATCACCAGAAATTCTTAGTGACTTGCCAGAGGTAGACACGATTCTATGGGCGGTTGGGTTTGATAGAAATGCAAATGCAAGCTATCACGATGTGCACGTTACCGGACTCCTTCACATTCTTGAACAGATACCCAACACCCCTCGGGTCATATTCATCAGTTCAACTGGTGTGTGGGGAAACGAGACTGCTGACGACGTAGATGAGTCGACTCCTGCCTGTCCTACACGAGAGGCGGGACGGGTGTTACTTGAAGCGGAGGCCGCTCTTGAAAGGCACCCTAAGGGGCCAGGCGTCGCACTCCGGCTCGCGGGCATTTATGGACCCAACCGACTTCCACGAGTGAGTGACATCTTAGAAAACAAACCGATTCCTGCTGATCCTGACAGTTGGCTCAACTTGATTCATGTTGATGATGCAGCCTCTGTCATCTGCGACATCACTGAACTTCCGTCACCAGAGAGCCTTTACGTCGTCTCAGATACAACTCCAATACGTCGCAAAGAATGGTACTCATCCCTCGCACAGTTTACCAACAGTCCACCACCACGATGGGCCGTTGAAGCTACTCGCCTACGCGGTGGAAATAAAAGAGTAAATTCAAGTCGCATCTGGAGCGCCATACAGAAACAACCTGATCATCCGAACGCAATTGATGCCATGAGGATACTTCTCAAGCAATCCTCATGACAGTTTGCATGAAATCAAACGCACACCTAGCGTGCCTTACTCGATACTTTCCGGTCGCACATCACCACCAGACTTTGCTATGAGTGGCATCGCACCAGACAATATCGCAAGGTAGTCAGTTGTTACCCTCATAGCTTCATCGAAATAGAAGTCGCGAGTCACAACCGGACGTCGTGGTCCAGCATTTTCTTCCTGTTTTTTTTCTTCTTCTTTTTCTGCGGCTTTCCCTTCGTTCCATTCCTTCGTGAAATCTGATTCTAGAAGCGAAAGCGTTTTTTCATTTTTCCTTTCCTCGTAACGAGCGATATCTGTCGCAAGCTCTAGGAATTCATCGTCACCTGCCACACGCTCAGCTGACCGCTTCCGCAGGACTTTCAACATTGGATCAGTCACTTTATCGGTCGATGTAAACTCAGCCGTATCGACTCGATCAAAGGGAATTGCGTGATCAAGATCCGCTTCTCCGACGGGGAGATGATTCGTTATGCTCGGCAATTCAACATCACTCTTCACGCCCTCCAGCTGTGTACTTAGTCCACTCGGACGATAAAACTGTTGCATTGTAATCTTCAACGCACCAAGCGATGGAGCATTTGGCAAACGCTGAAAGAGCTGCCGTCCAAGATCAAGTAGGCTCTGTACAGTTCCCTTTCCGTGCGTGGCTGAATCGCCGATGACAAGACCGCGGCGATAATCCTGAATTGCTCCAGCAACAATCTCGCTCGCGCTGGCACTGAACTTGTTAACGAGTACAACGAGCGGACCATCCCAAACCACACCGGGCTCCAAATCATCATACTGCTGCACTCGTTGATCCGCGTCCTTAATCTGAACAACAGGCCCTGTATCGATAAAAAGTCCCGTTAAGGAAATTGATTCGGGCAAAGAGCCACCTCCATTACTACGAAGGTCTAAAGCGACGCAGTCAACTCCTTGTTCACGAAACCCTTCCAGTAGCTTTCGGCAGTCACGAGTGCTGCTTTTGTAGTCAGCCCGCCCCTGCCGCGCAGCTGCCATATCCATGTAAAAACTTGGCAGATTAATTACCCCGATGCGCCAGGGACTGCCATCTGGCTTAACCCCTTCCTCAATGATTTCACCGCGGGCCGCACCGTCTTTTAATTCAATTTTCGCCCGGACAATGTCATATACCGTCGGCACCGTCTGACCAACCGGAATAACCTTAAGACGAACCACCGTCCCTCGTTTACCTCGAATGAGTTTCACAACATCATTAAGATTCATATCAACAACGTCGACCACCTCTCCTTCACGGTCCTGACCGACACCAACAATACGATCTTTTCTCTTAAGCCGACCATCTTTGTCAGCAGCGCCTCCGGGAACAAGCTCGGCTACCGTGGTATAGCCATCCTCCCCTTTCAGGGAGGCACCGATACCATCGAGTTGCAGCCTCATCGTAATTTCAAAATTCTCAAGCGTTCCAGGTGACATAAAACTGGTGTGTGGGTCAAGCGAACTCGTGAGTGATGACAGATAGGTCTCCAGCAACTCATCTGCGTTCATCTGATGCATTCGCTTTGCAAAACTTGTGTACCGACGCAGAAGCTTCTTCCTTGCCTCTTCAGGCCCAACCTTCTCCATCTTTTGAACGAGTAGGTCGTACTTGATTCGCCGTCTCCACTTATCACGGACTTCGTCCTGCGTCTTTGCCCACACAGCGATATCTCGATCGATAACAATTGACTCTTTCTGATTGAAATCAAGCTTCGTCTTTAACAGTTCCTCAACTATCGGAATCCGTTCATCAACTCGCTTGAGAAAACGATCGTAAACCTCGTACGCAAAGTCCACATCGCCCTTACGAACGAGATCATCAAGGCTTGTCTTTTTTTCTGCAAAACTATCAACATCAGATTGGAGAAAATAAATCTTGAGTGGATCGAGTGCTGATAAAAATGCATCGAACCAGCGAGATGCAATTTCATCATCTATCGGCTTACGGAGAAAATGCTCTCTTTCAAGATAACTTTTTACTGCCAGAGTAATCTGTCGATCATTCGGGCCAGGCGTCGGAGCTTCACGTTCATCCGCCGAAACACGTGCAGGCACCAACAAGATGCCCAGGAGGACTGCACAAAACAGTCTGCTCAAAGCCGATAATCTGCTGGGACGAAATGGCACAGGCCTGATAGCTACTGGTAGGTGGCAATCCACGCAGCAAACTCCTTCCAAAATACACGTAAGCATGTATGTACGAGTTCTTGCGACGGGCGTTCTCACGCGAGATCTAACCACCGCACCAAAATACATATTTATATTGTGACGATATTTCGCTTCCGTGACGAGATGTTTTTTTACGTAACGTGGTGCAAAATTTGACCTATACAATCAATTACTGCCGCAAAGGTATCTCAATCCGCGATCAACCAGCGCATCTGCAACTTCTGGAGCAGCCCCAAGCCGGGCTACTTTCACCCACTCTACAGATGGAAATTGGCTTCGTGCCTTTTCCAGATACTTCTCGACCTGGTTCTCCACATGTCCATGAAAAAGAAGGTGCGGGTGAAGCACAACTCGTCTCACTGACGGCCGCCCATTGATTTCGAGCATTAATTGATCAACTGCCTCGCTCATAGTCGGTTTTGCTGCTGCAACAAAACTGATTGCAAACCGATGTTTCGCAACACGCACCATAGAGCTATACGTTGAACGCACAAAACCCCAAAGTTGATGACTAGCTGTCGGATCACTCGATCCTCGGCCAATCACAAGAAGAGCCTCACTACCGCCTTCAATGGGGGCAAGGCCTTCTATTGCCTCATAAAAGCGACGGCGAGCGAGACTTATAACATGCTCATGCAGACCGAGCGGATCAGCCTGTGTCACGCTGAGGCCTCGACGAGCGACGGCCTCCTGCAGCGCTTGTGGAACATCTTGTTTCGCATGACCAGCAGCAAATAACAGTATCGGAAGAGCAACAACTTTTTTACAACCACGAGCAGCAAGACGCTCTACCGCCATTTCAATTGTTGGCTCAATTACTTCGAGATAACCCAACTCGACCGGAATATTCGGTAGGATCGCGTCAACTTGTGCGACAATATTTTTGGTTTCAGCCGCCCCAACAGGATTCGCTGTTCCGTGCCCGACAACAACTACCCCTGTTTCCGGCAGCACAAGTTCTTCACAGAATTTCCTGAGTTTACCACTCCGATGAGATTGCGGTTCGTGGCAGTTCATTTAAACTCATATCGGCTGGTTTAGAGACTCATGTCTCGTCCCTGATATCGTACCGTCATTTCCAAATTTGTCTGCGTATTCTTCATAGTAAAGACACGAGAACTCCACGAAAACCGTTCTCCTGTCTAATTTAGGAACTTCGCTTTATGTCGAGTAGCTCAATCCCCAGCACACCGTTGTCGCCAGAAGGCTACCTAGGGGATTCGATGTTCCAACTCGAAGCAACGCTCGTGCTCCAAATCGCGCAGCGAAACGGCCCTAGTTTCCTGCTTCGCCCAAACCAAGAGAATACAATTGGCCGAGCTGCAGAAGCCGATATTGTTGTGGCTGACAGACTCACAAGTCGCGGACACGCAGCAATATCAAGAGATGCTGTGAATGGTGAATGGCAGATTCGTGATCTCGAAAGCCGTAATGGCACCTGGGTCGATGGTCAACGCGTCACAGAAATGTCACTCCGGCCTGAAACGTCGATTCGGATTGGGACGACTGAATTTATTTTCCGGATCCCTGCCAGACGGTCACTGGAAAAATCAGAGGATCAATCTGAAACAATTCTTCGATGTGAGCCCGTTGGTGAAATAGAGGGACACAATTTTCAGCGTGCACGTGATGGAATTGTTGATGAAGGCCGCCGTACGATGCTCCTTTATCAGACCAGCATTCACCTTTTAGCCTCACGATCGATAGAAGACGTTATTGCCGCAACTGTAGAAATTGCTGCCGAACATACCGGCGCCGATGCAGTTGGCTGGTTTGAGCTTCATGAAACGAATGCCCTCGAGTCCGTCCTGGTTGTTCCACCATCTAGCAACCTCACAGAACGACTCGAAGAATCTCGCTGTCAAGAATTCGTCCGTGATGGGCATGCTGTATGGGCAAAACGAGAGCTTCATAACGAGAGTGATAACCATCACACCTACGGACTGATGTCTATCCCTGTACTCGATGGTGAACGCCCTTGGGCAGCACTTTGTGCTACTGCTGAAAACGACCGCTTGCAGGAAAATGATTTTGGTTTTTTCGTGTCGCTTATCAGCCTTGCTTCAGCTGCATGCGCGGGACACAGAAGGGCTACAGAATCGGGCAAGCCAATACCCACACCACTCGCTGCAGTCGATACAGTTGATGCGACACCCGAAGAACTACAGACAATGGCCTTTCCGGATTTTCACCAAATTTCAGAAAACCTCAGAGGCTCACTGCGGCTGGATGACTGGCAGAAGATATTGATTACAGAGGCCTTGCGCAGAACAGAGGGAAGAATACCCGAGGCTGCAGAAGAGCTTGGAATCAGTCGAGCCACTCTTTATCGAAAAATAGAACAGTTCGACCTCAACCGTGAAACATTTATTCGAGATGATTCAAACAATGTGACACAAACCGAACTGCCCAGACCGAAGTAGCCTCTTCTTATCTAGCTACTCAATGTACGAATGGAACGTGCAACATTCATTAAGATTGCACCAACACAAAACAGCGTGAGCACCGCCACAACAAATGGCATCGCATGAGACGGATGCACGGCAAACAAGAGAGATCCGACAAGTGGTCCTAGAATGCGACCAAGAGAGGCAAAAGACTGATTGACTCCCAACACCTCGCCCTGTTCAGACGAATCTGCGGATCGTGAAACGAGCGCAGAAACTGAAGGATTCACAAAAGCAAATCCCCATACTGCGAATGCCGATGCTATGTAAAAAGCAATCTTGAGCACACCGCCCTGGTCGTCAGGGACGATGGTTAGATCAGCTGCTGTCCCGCCCTGGAACAACAACCATGAAACCATAGCTAGCCCACCAAGTCCAACAATCATCTGAACGAGACCGGCAGCCATTAACGACAGTTCGGAATATCGTTTTGCGAGAGGACGATAAAGACCACCGGCTACAACCAAAACGGCACCGATGGCGGCGAATACCAAAAAGTTATCGTCGTCGGCCATTCCAAATGCCGCCCGAGTAAACCTCGCAAGTGTTGCCTCAAAATTTGCGAACGAAAAGATCGCTAAGAAATAAATAAGAATAAGACCACCAACTGCAGGGATTCGAAGGACCGACACGGTTCGACTGATACTAAAAAATTCTTTTGCTGCGTTGCGGCCTGGCACTCTGGTCTCACGGAAAAAGAAAATAGCCAAAAGAAGTGCAACGAATGAAAGGAGTGATGCAATCGCTCCAACGCCCCAGGGTTGCTCATCAAAAAGCTTTAAGCCAAAGAACGCGATGAGTGGTCCAAGTGTGAATCCCGCGCCAAATGCGATACCTATTAACGCCATGCCCCGTGCTCGCCGTTCTGGCGTAGTGCAATCTGCAATCACGGCAGCCGCAGTCCCCACACTTGCTCCGGCAATTCCTGCTCCAACACGTGAGAATAACATGAGGCTCAAGGCGAGTTGTGCTTGATCAAATGGTAAGGACACGGCATAGCCATATAAGGCGTAGAAGACAACCGAACCCAGCAGGCTCAAAATCAAGAGCGGCTTTCTTCCAAATCTGTCGGACAGTCGCCCCCATATCGGACTGAAAATGAATTGCATTAGTGAGAACACCGAAAACAGAATACCTATGATTCCGCCTGCCACGACTGGTGATACACCAAGTTCACTTAAGTATGGCTCAGCCTGTCTTGGCATGACCGGCAGAACGATACCGAACCCCAAAAGATCGATGAAAACTGTTAAAAAAACAATAAGAAGAGCAAACCGAGGGGGGCTTCCTTCAGATACTGGCTGTGATGTCATGGTGAACTCGTTAATAGTGAACTGGGTAGAGCGACAATGTCGCAGATTGGTATGATATGTGGAATGAAGCGTGGTACAAAAAAACAACCTACAGATCTTCCTGAGGATGCCCTGAGCGTGTCGCAGGTAACCGCCCGCGTCAAGGATCACCTTGAATCACGGTTTAATGATGTATGGGTTACAGGTGAAGTCACCAATCTAGTAACTGCCGGATCCGGCCATATTTATTTAGGACTCAAAGACGAAGCAGCACTCCTCCGCAGTGTCATCTGGAGAGGCACTCGAGGCTCACTTGCCATAGAGCCAACCGACGGCATGGAAGTTGTCTGTCATGGCCGAATTGAAGTGTACCCTCCCAGAGGGAGCTACCAACTAACGATCGACCGTTGTCATGCACTAGGAATGGGCACGCTCGAAGCAAAACTCCGTGAATTACACGCGAGACTTGAGGAAGAAGGTCTGTTTTCTGCTACCAGAAAACGAAGTTTGCCCAAGTACCCACGTCGGATTGGACTCATTACGAGCGCATCTGGAGCTGCTGTTTCAGACTTTCTCACAACCCTTGTAAACCGTTGGCCGATTGCTGATGTCGTGCTTTTTCCATCTCGCGTTCAGGGAGCAGGTGCAGCAGAGGAGTTGGCTTCTGAGCTCGTAAAGGCAGAAAAAATTAATCCATCGCTTGACGTCATCGCAATTGTCCGCGGTGGCGGCAGTCTTGAGGACCTCTGGTCATTCAATGAAGAGATTCTCGTGCGGGCGGTTGCTGCGACCACCATTCCAGTTATTTCTGGGATTGGCCACGAGATTGACCTCTCTCTTGTTGACCTTGTTGCGGACGTCCGCGGATTGACCCCAACTGATGCTGCCGTCCACATTGCTGTAGAACGCCAACAGGTTCTCGATCGGCTCCGCCTTTCGGGAAAAAGAATGAATCAGGAATTGGTTCAACGCGTTACATTCACCCGCCAAAATCTGAATCGACTCGCTGCTGCACAACCACTTACATCACCATACCGTGAAATCCATGTGAAACGCCGCCTTCTCACCGAAAAAGCACTACGGCTGCAGCAGGAAGGCTTCCAGAAAACACAACAAGCGCAAGATCAATTGACCACGGCAGCAGCTCTCCTCGAAGCCAACAACCCGCTTGGAGTTCTTTCGCGAGGCTACTCCGTTACAACGAATGCAACAACAAAAGAGCCCATCAGTTCGTGGCATCAAGCTCCTCCTGGAACCACCATTATCACACGGCTCGCTGAAGGTGAACTGTACAGTCAAGTTGAACGAAGTGTGGAGTCAAGACACCACGATACGGGCGAAAATTTAGAAGACACGTAAATAATACGACGAGGGGCGTTATGACTGAGAAAAAGTCGAAAACAACTAAGAAAAAAGCTTCTTTCGAAGAATCACTCGATGAACTCGACAAGATCATTCACAAGATGGAGTCCCGGGACTTAGGGCTCTCTGAATCTCTCACTGCATACGAACAAGGCGTCACCTTATTACGCCACCTGCATGAAGAGCTCAGTGATATAGAGCAGCGAGTTGTCACTCTCGTGCGAATTGACGAAGATGGAAATCCGGTCTTCGAAAACGCCACGGGATCAGCTGAAAATGAAACCGTGGCGAACAGAACAAGAACAAAGGGGACGGCTCGGAAAGCTACACGAAAACGACAAAAGACCTCCACTGATCACCAGGAGCCTCGACACCGACTGCCCGGAATGGACGACCCCACAACTGAAGCGTAAAACACGTAGTGGAACACGCTGATTGAAAAGGGACGAGGTACCCTGAAATACGTTGGCATGAGTAAAAACACTGATTCTTCTCTTGAGACTTTTATGGACACCTCTGCCGACTCCCTACACAAGCTGGTTCAAGAAACGCTCACAAAAGTTCAGGAGTTTATCAACCCGCGACTTGAATCTGCTTTGACCTTCTCTGACCAGGCAGCACCTCGATTGGTCGAGGCCATGCAATATGCTCTTTTAGCTCCAGGAAAAAGGCTTCGGCCTGCCTTGGCACTTGAAGCAGCGCGGACGTGCGGGGGGACCTGGGAACAAGCTGCTCCAGCTGCTCTAGCGGTCGAGATGATTCATGCGTACTCCCTTGTTCATGATGATCTTCCTGCAATGGACGATGACGATTTACGACGAGGTCGTCCAACCTGCCATCGCGCCTTTGATGAAGCGACTGCAATACTCTGCGGCGACGCGCTCCAGCCACTCGCATTTCAAGTACTGGCCAGTGGCATGCCTATGGATGTTGTTCCCGAAGCCTGCCGAGTACTAGCTCAAGCAGCAGGTGTAGAATCACTCGTTGGCGGACAAGTGGATGATCTCGCTGCAGAGCGAGGCTGGGTCCCTGATCTTTCCGACCAAACACCTGAACAGCAGGTGGAATGGATGGAGAGAATTCATCGACGAAAAACTGGCCGTCTGTTCTTGGCTTCACTCGATCTTGGGTGCTTGGCTGCCGGTGGCAATGCTCAGTGCAGAGGTGACCTGAAAGACTACGGTGAATCATTCGGCCTCGCCTTTCAGATAGCCGATGATCTACTCGATGCAGAGGGTTCTGAATCGAGCATGGGCAAACGTGTAGGAAAAGATGCCGAGCGGGGGAAAATCACCTTTCCCACGGTAATTGGAAAAGAACTCAGCCGAAAAAGAGCTGATGCCCTCTCTGAGCAAGCGACGGCTGCGATCTCTGGTTACGGCCACGCTGCTGAATCACTCAGTGCACTGGCCAGATGGATTGTAAGCCGTCAAACATAGGCTTTTCACCCTCTCACCAACTCCGCAAAGGGCTGTCGCCAGCCTATAACCATATGAGGTAGACTCTTGTCCTCCGTTGATCAGATAGTTTGTTAGATTGACGAAGACGGTATTACGCAGGAGCTTTCCGAGATAATGTCGACTATCCTTCCAACAATTGAGTCACCGCACGACCTTCAGGGACTTTCTCCCGACGAGCTTGAAAATCTTGCCGCAGAAATGCGGCAAGCGTTGTGCCAAGTTGCTGCGAGTAGAACTGCACACTTTGCATCGAATTTGGGAGTGGTTGAACTTTGCCTAGCGCTTCACCGTGTTTTTGACTTTAGCAAAGACCGGCTCATCTGGGACACTGGCCACCAAATCTATCCCCACAAACTTATCACGGGGAGATACAACAGGTTCGACACAATCCGGACTCGTGGTGGTCTTATGGGTTTCCCAAACCCTTCTGAAAGCCCTTACGACTTATTCATGACCGGCCATGCTGGCTGCAGCGTGTCGGCGGCTCTTGGGCTCGCCAGTGGAGACTCGCTACAGGGACACGATGATCGCCATAGTGTTGCGGTCATTGGAGACGGCGCCCTCCCATCCGGAATTGTTTTTGAAGCGCTCAACAACGCTGGTTTTTTGAAAAAGCGTCTCATTATCATCCTCAATGACAACAGAATGTCGATCTGCCCACGGGTTGGCGCTTTGGCAGAGTACCTTGATGTGGTTCGAACTAATCCTTGGTACCGAGGCCTGCGTGACAAAGCCGGGAATCTCATCAAGGGCGTGCCGATGGTTGGGGAATCCATGGAGCGAATGCTCGTCAATGTGAAGGATTCGCTCAAAGCCACACTTCATGGCGGCATGTTATTCGAAGCTCTTGGAGTTCGATACTTTGGCCCCGTAGAGGGGCACACGCTCCCGAATCTGATTCGATATCTCGAACTTGTCAAAGATGAAGAAGGCCCCATTCTGTTACATGTCCTCACAGAAAAAGGGCATGGTTTCAAGCCTGCAGAAGATGATCCGGTCTTTTTCCACACACCTGCTCCGTTCGAGTGCGATGATGACGATTGTATTGTAGCGGTCAAGAAATCCTCAGTGCGGGGCTACACTGATGCTGCGAGTGCTGCTATCGCCGATTGCATGAAAAATGATGACCGAGTGACCGTCATGACGGCTGCGATGTGTCAAGGAAACAAACTGGAGGCTGTAAGAGAAGAATATCCTGATCGCTTTTTTGATGTTGGTATTTGCGAATCACATGCAGTTGCTTTTGCTGCCGGTCAAGCGAAAGCTGGATGCCGACCTATCGTTGACATCTACAGCACGTTTCTCCAGCGATCTTATGACCAAATCTTTCAAGAGGTCTGTTTACAGAATTTACCAGTCGTTTTTATGTTGGACCGCGCCGGACTCACTGGACCAGATGGTCCCACGCATCACGGCGTCTTTGACCTGGGTTACATGCGACTTTTCCCAAACATGACCGTCCTCGCTCCCGCCGATGAACATGACCTCAAGTCAATGGTCGCCTGGGCACTGAGCCATGATGGGCCAGTTGCCATTCGGTATCCAAAGGCAGTTCTTGAACCAGGTCTCAGTAATCGCTTCGGGGAAGATCGACTGCCTGTCACCATGGGGCAGTGCGAACCACTTATTGATGGACCAGACGGTCTCATTATCGGGTGTGGCAGTCTTGCTGGATCATGTTTGGCAGCAGTTGAAGAACTCCAAAAAGAAGGGCTCAATGTCGGCTTGATTAATGCTCGCTTTATCAAGCCTTTGGACAAAGACACGCTCCTCAAGCGAATACAAATGAGCCCTTGGGTTGTCTCTGTTGAAGAAAACACTCTCCAAGCTGGATTTGGTTCAGCGATTCTCGAGGCCATTCACGATGCTGCTCTTCAGACTGGCCCGATACGACGGCTTGGCATTCCTGATCAGTTTATTGAGCACGGAGATCGAGCCGATCTTCTTTCAAGCCTCACGCTCGATGCGAGCGGAATTGCTGATGTTTGCAGAGAGCTTTCAGGGCAGACTGCAACAGCTGCCGTCGCTGCTCCACTTCAAGACTGACCACGTGCAAATAATTCATGGTCTTGCCCCCAGGCTCAATCCTTATGGCTGATGACACTAATCTTTCATCGACGGACGCCAGTACCACTCAAACCATGACTGGAAGCCGCCTTCGCTCAGGTAATCCAGTACGTGAAAGCCTTCGCGTAGTAATCGTCGGACCAGAAGAGGTTCTCGAAACGAAACCGCTCGCCAACGAGATTCAAAATCTCCTGACGAATCTTGGGCACACTGTTGAAACCCTGCTCGCAGCTAGAACTGAGTGGGGACCATCTCCCAGAGAAGGAACTGATTCCAACATCGCACACGATGCAGATCTGGTCATTGTCTTAGGTGGAGATGGTTCGATTCTTCGAACTGCCCGGTGGATGGGATACCAGCAGACGCCCGTGCTCGGAGTCAATCTTGGCCGACTTGGATTTCTTGCTGATTTTTCACCAAACGAAGTTGAAATGGCCATCAGTGAACTCATTGCAGGTAGGTTTCGTCTGGTCGAACACATGATGTTTGAGACATGTGTTGAACGAGAAAATAAAATGGTCGCTAGTGATCTTGGCCTCAACGAGACCTCGCTTCTTGCCGGCCCGCCTTTCTCACTTTTTGAAGTTGAACTTCACGTCGATGACGAATTGGCAACTATTTACCGTGGCGACGGCCTGATCATTAGCACTCCGGTGGGATCCACTGCATACAACATGTCTGCCGGAGGTCCAATTGTTAGAAAATCACTTGAGGCCTTTATTTTCACTCCGCTGAATCCACATACTCTTACTCAACGCACAGTTATCGACACAGCATCTCGAAGCTACAGTTTGGTGATACCATCTCCTCACAACGGCTCCTCATGTGTTGTTGATGGCCGCCTTCTGCTACCACTGCAGGCGGGGGACAAAGTCCGAATATCACGTGCGGAACCAAAATTCTGTCTTATTGAAACAAACCAGCATGGTTACTACTCCACTCTCCGTGACAAGTTGGCATGGGGAGGAGATATTCAGAACACGTCATCAGAAATTGACTGACGTGACGTGTGACGCACTTGCCCAGCACAAGAAAAAAACTGACATGAAGTACTTTGTTTTCATTTGCTTTGCCGGATTACTCACGTGCAATGGAAATCTATCCGCCCAAGACAGCACACCACCAAAAAAGACCTCACAACTCCTCCGTTATAAGTTCAGTTCTGGGGAAACTATCTCAGCAGACGTATCTCATCGAGCGATTACTGAGACCACAATAAATGGCACTACTCAGCATGTTGAAACTGCAACTGATTCAATCAAGTCCTGGAAAATAATTGGTGTTGATAAAGATGGCTCCGCGACGCTGGAGCATTTAGTTGACCACGTCAAAATGATGACACGAACAAGTGGCATGGAGACCGTACGCTGGGATAGTGACAGTCCAGAAACACCACCTGAGGGGTACGGGGGTGTTCAACTTGGCCTCGGCAAGCCTCTTTCTAAACTCACGATCGACTCATGTGGGCGGATAATAAACCGTAAAAACTTCTTTCCAAGCCCTCCTTCAAATACGGGTGACCTCATGGTCGTGCCCTTACCCGATGCCCCAGTGACCGTGGGGACGATCTGGACTGTTCCGGATACCGTAGTGGTCGACCTCCCGGGAGGGAAACGTAAGTCTGTCAGAACACGACTTCGGTATCAGGTATCGAAACTCGACCAAGATCTTGCCATCATCAAAGTAGACACAACGGTCCTCACACCTATTCACGACACCCAGACAGAATCACGTCTTCTTGAGAGAATATGGTCAGGACAAATCACATTTGATATCGGTCGTGGTTGCGTACTCAAACGGTCAGTAAGCGTCGACCGACGCGTTGTCGGATTTCATGGACCTGCATCGAGTATTCGCTACAAAGCAAGCCGAAAAGAACAACTCGTCTCCGAGTAACCGTAATGAAAACAAGTGGCAGTTATTCATGGAGACGTAGAAACCATGGGCGATAGCATCGGTTGCCTCAACCTGCCCGCAAGACATCCTCAACACGGCGAATCGCCTGATCAACGTCCCACGTTGCATCTGCAAGCACGATACTTGATTGAGCCGTCATCCACTTGCGGACCGTTTTTTCAGCTGCAAGAACCGTAGAATGACTACGGCGTCCAAAATGTCGCCCGATATCAGCAAGGGCAGCGCCGGTGTGCTTTCGAGCAAGAAACATAGCCAACATTCGAGGATGATTGACGGCTCTTGTACGACGCGTTGACTTGAGGTCGGACTCGGAAATTCCAAATGCTGCACACACCGCTTGCTCTATATCAGCGAGGCGCAAACTTCGGGCACTTGACCGAACAAGGTCAGCAAGAGCTTCTCTGGCTAAATCCAACGTCACTGGAGCACCCAGCATGTGACTAGTCGCCTCCAGCCTGTTCATGCCACCAATCAGTTCTCTGGCATGACGGGTAAGGCTGTTGGCAAGAAAATCAATGACATCTGCCGGCAAATCGATTTGTCTCTTTCTTGCCAAGCCGGAAACTATACCCCGGCGTACTTCGTAATCCGGGGGCATGATTCCTGCCGTCATTCCTCCGCGCAACCTGCCTGTTAGTTCACTCCCAAGCCCAGAAAGACTTTCGATATCACGATCACTCGCAAATACTATCTGCTTACCAGCCCGGTGAAGCGTATCCACCGTACTTTGCAATTCAAGCAACGTCGCTCGCTTTCCAACAAAGAATTGCAGATCATCGATGGCTAATAAATCAACCGATCGGCAACTTCTCCGAAAGCCAGGCAGACCACTTCCATGCAGCGCTTGCAGAAAATTAGTCGTAAACTGTTCTGCTGAGAACATGGCTACGGCCAAGCCAGGTCGAGATTGACGAGCATGGTGACATATCCCTGCCAATAGATGACTTTTCCCAACACCACTTGGACCATGCACGAGCACTGGGGACATTTCACCCAGACGGTTGGCTGCTAACTCAACAGCTGCGTACGCCATCCGATTGCTCGGGCCGACCGAAAATTCATCCAACCTGACCGCGGGGCGTTGTAAACTGTGCTTTTTTGCAGTCTTCAGCGACTTTTCACGTGAATCGTGACAATCAGATCCAGCACGGAAAGATTTTTTCTGAATCCTTGGTGCGTTGTGAACTTCGGACCTTTTCGGATCGGGAATAGAGCCCCTCTGGGTACCGGCCTCTTTCATATCATCAGCAGGTGCCGTGACTTCAGAAGAGACTTCCTCAAGAGGGCTCCAATTTACTGCCACAGGCCCGCCCAAGATTGTGCTAGCACACTTTGCCACATCTTCGTTGAACGTCTTCCTGAGCCAGTCTCCGGGGTAATTAGGGTCATACAGGACAACCACCTGAGAGAGGCTCTCTTTCGCTACGGCTTCAGAGACCTGAACCTCAAAGTTGTCACCAAACCACACAGCAAAACGCTCGTTTCCAAGCCTGGAAAACAGTGCTTCTTTTATACGTTCACCTGTTACACATGACCCAACAAACGAGGGACTTTCCTCCTCACATGATTCCGTTGGGGGCTTCGATATGCTTGGTTCCGGAACTTTCGGAAGGCTTACTTCACCTATAGGCTGAAGTTGACCTCTCCTGGAACATCCTCGAGAAGCTTGGGATGCTTTTTGAAACCGTCCTGAAGGCTGGTGAGAGTTCATTTTTGCCACGTTTTGCGACACTCCATGTCCCGGGGCAGCTCCCGGCATTAATCCAATGAAATCGATCTTTGGCTCTGAACAAGATCACTTATCCTTCATGACCAAGTTCATGGCAAAGAAATGCTCCCGCTCGGCTGTGAATATAGAAGTGCTAGCAATGCTGTCAAACGACCTCTCAAATAAACGCTGTTCATGGCTGTCTTGTGGTCATGATGTTATTGAAACCTTTGGTGGAAAAGTTGTGGGTTGGATGCATGACGCATTTCTCCTCGTCAAACCAGGTCTGCCAGCAACTTGTTGGGATGGTTACTTTTCAGGCTTTTGTACAATTTTGATCAAAAATGGCATTATTTCCTACTGTCTCCTGAAAACTGAGCTGAAGTCCACTAAACTTATTTGAGTCGTTTCCTCCGTCGATACCTCTTTGGTAGATCACCATGCTGAAAGCTTTTTTGGGTTGTTGCAGTGGTATCAGTTTGAAACTCTGGTTTTTCCCATGTGTGACTTTTATTTTTCTTGCACTCCCTACGCACAACGAAGTGCGTTCCTTCGCGGAAGAATCTCCTGAAAAATTAGCACCTGATGATATTTCGATCGGCGAACCGCTTCAAATCCCACTCCATTCGGGCAAGGAAGTACTTTCGGCTAAAAAAGGATCGGAAACCACGGATTCCAATTCTTCACCACGTGAAGAACTGATTCCCCATAATCGCATCACAACAGAATCCGAAGATGAGAAGGATAAAAAGAAAAAAAACTTATCAGAGACAGTGACCGTATTGTCAAATGGACAGGAAAAGACTGACGACAATTCGACAAAAAAGAACTCTTCAAAAAACAAGAAAGGGCCACAGGGTTCTGGCTGGCTCGGGCTGATTGTTGATGACTCAATTATCACTGGAAGACTTGTCATCGTGAAGGTTTCAGATCTGAGCCCGGCAATGCAAGCAGGCATAAAAGCCCAAGATGTGCTCTTGGCAATAGACGGCGAGCCTGTCCAAACCGCGGATCAACTGGCAGCACTCCTCGCAGCGATTCCACCAGACAAACAAGTGCGAGCCCTGATTGGTCGCACTGAAGGCGTCAACGAAGTCACCATGACCGCTCGTACCCGGCCTCCTGTAAGTCGTACACCTGCGCAGGTTCCGCTCTCCCAGTTAGCTGATAGTCGAGGATTGTCTGCCTCGAAGAATGAAGCTTCTCGATTCACTCAATCACCGACCCACACGGATGGTTCAGGCACGCCAGTCCCTCCACCATCTGTCACAGTCCCTCCA
>ERZ802830.194-NODE-194-length-59294-cov-11.3085_pt1 | contig 59294 bp, 56 predicted proteins | sample MGYA00345654_ERZ802830 | MGnify/ENA primary metagenome ERZ802830 (study PRJEB30503, sample SAMEA104212375) | marine metagenome | biome: Westerlies Biome; feature: [SRF] surface water layer (ENVO:00010504) within the epipelagic zone...; material: water...
GCAATGCAGTCGCATGGGGCGAGGTGGCGGAAGATCTGGTGGCTGACATCAGCGGAAACCGCAGGGCGAGAGAAAAACAAAAATCGTGCCTAGCCTAGCGGCATTTTCAGTTCGGCGCACCATTTGTTTGCAGACATTGTGCATTCAATGCCTTCGCACTCTGAGAAGAAAAAATGAAGAAGCTGCCATACAATAAATTGCCCAAACAGCTTTTCCACTAGTTATCAAAAATGTGCGGACGCCGTGGTCAGGGGTTTGCCCACCGGCGGCGCAAAATTTGTCAGGTCAATGCCCTCAACGGCTCGCTTATATTCATCAATGGTCGGCGTCCGGCCCAGAATGGCAGACAGAACGACAACCGGCGTTGATGCCAGCAGGGACTCACCCTTCTTGTCGGCAGCATCCTCGACCACCCGCCCCTTGAACAAACGGGTTGAAGTGGCGAGAACGGTATCGCCTTTTGCCGCCTTTTCCTGATTGCCCATGCACAAATTACAGCCGGGCCGCTCAAGATAGAGAATGTTCTCATACTCCGTGCGCGCCGCATTTTTTGGGGCGATGTCGTCAAACTCAAATCCGGAATATTTCTGCAGAATGCTCCAATCACCCTCTTCCTTTAACTCATCGATGATGTTGTAGGTCGGCGCTGCCACCACCAAAGGTGCCTTGAACTCAACACTGCCAGCGTCCTGCTCGAGGTTGCGGAGCATCTGCGCGACAATCTTTACGTCACCCTTATGCACCATGCAGGACCCAACAAAGCCAAGATCGATCTTCTTTTCAGCCTGATAGAAGGAAATTGGCCGAATGGTATCATGGGTGTAGCGTTTTGAGACATCGGCATTATTGACGTCAGGATCGGCAATCATCGGCTCATCGATGATGTCCAGATCGACAATTACCTCGGCGGCGTAGCTGGCATTTTCATCAGGGGTCAACGCCGGCTTTTCACCGGACCTGATCTCGGTGATGCGTCTTTGGGCAATGTCAATCAGCCTTTGGAGCATCCCGGCCTCATTGTCCATGCCTTTGTCGATCATGGTCTGAATGCGATCCTGCGAAATCTCCAGCGATTGCACCAGCGTTTCATCCTCGGAAATGCAGATTGCTGCCTTGGCCTTCATTTCTGCGGTCCAGTCGGTAAAGGTGAACGCCTGATCCGCCAACAGCGTTCCAATATGAACCTCGATGATCCGCCCCTGGAAGACGTTGTCACCAAACTGCTTGAGCATCTGTGCCTGGGTGGCATGAACGACATCACGAAAATCCATATGCGCAGCCATGCTGCCCCTAAAAGTCACCTTGACAGATTCGGGAATGGGCATGCTTGCCTCGCCCGTGGCAAGGGCAAGGGCAACGGTTCCAGAGTCCGCGCCAAAGGCAACACCCTTCGACATCCGCGTGTGCGAGTCACCGCCGATGATAATCGCCCAGTCATCAACCGTGATATCATTCAAAACCTTGTGAATTACATCCGTCATGGCGTGGTAGCCATCCCCCGGGTCACGCGCCGTGATCAGGCCAAAATCACTCATGAATTTCATCAGGCGGGGGGTATTTTCCTGGGCCTTGAAATCCCACACCGATGCAGTGTGACACCCAGATTGATAGGCACCGTCTACAGTGGGCGAAATGACCGTCGCGGCCATCGCCTCAAGCTCCTGCGACGTCATCAAGCCTGTGGTGTCCTGCGAGCCGACAATGTTGACTTTGACCCTGACATCCGATCCGGCATGCAGGACCGTGCCCGGCTCAACGCCGATGGCATTCGCGTTAAAAATCTTCTCAACGGCAGTCAGACCCTGATTTTCAATGGAAATTTCCCGTGAGTGTGCGAAAGCTGATTGCAAGGGAACATTCAGCGTTTCGCAGGCAAAGCTCTGCAGCTTTTTACCAAAAACAACCGCATAGGATCCACCGGCCTTGATAAATTCGACTTTCTGGGCCGTGAATGACTCGGCAATCTCAACCAGTTCCTCTCCGTCATCATCACGAAGCTTTTGATCCTTGGTATTGATCGTCAGCACAGTGCCAGTCTCGACAGAATATTTCTGCTCAAGGACAGGATTGTCATCATTGTTGAGAATCGGCTTGCCATCAGGGCCCATCTTCTTGACCCAGTTTTTCAGATCAATGCCAATGCCCCCTGTGACACCAACAGTTGTCAGAAAAATCGGCGAGATGCCGTTGGTGCCGGCAACAATCGGTGCGATGTTGACGAATGGCACATACGGGCTTGCCTGCCTACCAGTCCATAATGCGACATTATTGACGCCTGACATGCGCGAGGAGCCGACACCCATCGTACCCTTCTCGGCAACCAGCATCACTTGTTTGTCGGGGTGCTGTCGCTGCAATTCCCCGATTTCCTGCTGCGCGGTCTCGGAAATCATACACCGGCCATGCAACTCACGGTCTGAACGCGAATGCGCCTGGTTTCCAGGCGAGAGCAGATCGGTGGAAATATCACCTTCGGCCGCGATGTAGGTGACGACCTTAATTTCCTCGTCAATGTCGGGCAGGTTGGTGAAAAATTCAGCCTTCGAGAAGCTCTCGATAATATCACGGGCGATTTCATTGCCTGCCTCTAAGGCGGCTTTCAGACGATCGGTGTCAGCCTCATAGAGAAAGACCTGTGTCTTGAGCACAGCCGCTGCAGGCTCAGCCGTTGCCATGTCATCGCCAAGGGCCAGATCAAGCAGAACCCCAACAGAGGGACCGCCTTTCATATGTGCGAGAAGTTCGAAGGCAAATGGCGGCGTAATTTCTGCCACCACCGCGTCACCGGTGATGATCTCCTTCAAAAATTTGGCCTTTTCCGCAGCAGCACTCGTCGTACCCGGCACGGTGTTGTAGATCAGCATTTCCAACGAGTTATCCCGGTGCGGATTATCCTGATCCTTGATCTGCAGAATGATCTCGTGAAGCAGCGCGCCATCATCGATCGGCTTTGGTGCCAAACCCTGTTCTTTGCGGTTTTCAACCTCTTCGAGATAGGTGCTGTAGATGCTCATGATGATTCCTGTTGTTTGTTTGCCAGCTGAATGTTTTTCGGCTGAATGTTTGTTAAGGGCGTCACACCCAGACCCAGAACCCGCTAGGAACGAACGCCTTTGACGCACAAATGATCAGGTTAAGGACACCCCGTGGCCGATATCCGCACGCAGCGATCATCGGTCATCTTTCTGGCGGAAAATACCCAAAAACGCGCGTGTTAAATGAGGAAGTAATTATAGAACCAAATGCGCAGATTTTCCAGCCCATTTATCCACCCCGAACCCGCCTTTGCGGAGGTGGGGAGATATTGTTTTGGGAAGTTTAACACAGTCATCAAAGCAATTGGCTAAATTAGTATTACTGCGGCGTGTTTGCCTCTAGCCGCTCGGCTTGGATTTCGCTACACAGGGCATATGGAGAGCAAAGCCGACAGCATCCGCAGAAAAGCCGCATCGCGTGGAGCCGCAAGCCGCGACCGGCCAAAGGCTGCTGCCACCAAAAAAGCGCGCAAGCCGGCAGTCGCGAAACCGGCGAAGGCGGTTGACAGGAAAGCCGCCACAAAGACGGCAAAAAAAGCCACAAAGGCAAAGCCGACCGACACCGTACAGACAAAACGCCCCATCGAGATGGGGCCAGCGCTGCGGTTGGTTAATGTCGCCATCATGCGGGGTGAGCGGCTGATCCAACAAACCATCAACCATGAAATGAGGCCGGGGCAGATGACCCTGCTGACCGGCCCGAACGGTTCTGGGAAATCATCGCTTCTGCGCGCCATTTCCGGGCGTTTGTCAACGGTGCGTGGCAGTATAAGCTGCACCGTGCCACTGCTGTATGTCGGGCACCAGGATGGCGTTTCGGGAGTGCTGTCCGGGCGGCAGAATCTTGCCAGCTGGGCGGGGATGAATGGTGTTGCTGATGCTGCAAGCAGGATCGAGAATGCGATCGGGCAGTTGAATGCAGCGCCCTTTGCCAACCTGCCAACACGTGTGCTGTCACGCGGGCAGCGCCGGCGTTTCGCCCTTGCTCGTCTGCTCTTGGGGCCGCCGGGCGCGCTCTGGTTGCTGGATGAGCCGAGTGTCGGGCTGGATATTGATACGATGCAAGTCCTCGACAGCATGATCAGCAGCCATCTTGGCAGCGGCGGGCTGGTTCTGGCAGCGACGCATCTGCCGCTGGCTCCCTATGCCCGGCCTGAGGTATTGGCGCTGAGTGAAACCGCCGAGGAAGGCATGAATGTGGTGCTGGCCTCGCAGGCAGCGGACAAGGCAACCAAATCTGCTGCATCCGCCAAAGATGAGACGGCAGTAAGATGAACGGCGTCGTCCAGCAGATCAGACGCGATTTGTTGATTGCCTGGGCAAGCCGACTGGATATCGGCGTGATCCTGCTGTTCTTCGTGATCATCGTAACCATGTTTCCACTGGCCATCGGCCCACAGCCGGAAATTCTGCAACCGCTTGCTGTGCCGTTACTATGGATTGCTGCCTTTCTGTCGATCCTTGCAGGTTTTGACAGGCTGTTCGCGGCGGATTTGCGCGATGGCTGGCTTGATCAGGTGGCGCTCTCGCAACTGCCTCTATTCGCCTATGTGATCGCCAAGGCGATTTCACACTGGCTGGTCAGCGGCCTACCGATTTTGCTGGCGGCACCACTTATCGGCTTGTTGTTGCAGATCGACCCGTGGGTGATGCCGAGCCTGTTGATCGCCCTTGCCATCGGTACGGCGGCATTGACTCTGCTGGGGGTGATTGGCGCCAGCCTTGCAACAGGCGCACGCCATGGGGGCGGACTGATGGCTTTGCTGGTCCTTCCATTGGCGGTGCCGGTGTTGATTTTCGGGGTGCTGGCATCAGTGCCTGAAACCGGCCAGCTACTTACACCACATCTGAAATTGCTGGGCGCCATTATGGCTGTCCTGTTGGCCATTGCACCGCCCGTGGCTGCGGCGGCGCTTGGTGAGGCGGATGATGATGGGGGATCATGATGTTTGATTATTTCGCCAATCCCACACGCTTTGTCAGAATCGCAGATGCGCTGTTCTGGCCGCTTGTCATCGTGGCATCCGGACTGTTGATGGCCGGACTTTATTACGGGCTGATCGCCTCGCCGGCCGATTACCAGCAGGGAGAGACGGTGCGCATCATGTATGTACATGTGCCAGCTGCGTGGCTAGCAACTTTGGGCTATGTATTAATGGGCATCTGTGCGCTGTTCTATATCGTCTGGCGGCATCCGCTGGCTGATGTTGCGCTGCGGGCGATGGCACCGGTGGGCGCTGTCTTTGCCATGCTGACGCTTGTCACGGGGTCACTATGGGGAAAGCCGATGTGGGGTGCCTGGTGGGTCTGGGATGCCCGGCTGACATCAATGCTGATCCTGTTCTTTTTCTATGTTGCCGTGATTGCGCTGGCGAATGGCTTTGACAGGGTGGAGCGCGGCAGCCGGCCAGCCGCATTGCTGGCGCTTGTCGGGGTGCTGAACGTGCCAATCGTGAAATTTTCCGTTGATTGGTGGAACACATTGCATCAACCGGCGAGCCTGATCCGTAGTGGCGGTGTGTCGGTCGATCCGGCGATGCTGACGCCGCTGTTGCTGATGCTTGGTGGATTTCATCTGTATTTTGCCGCCGTGGTCATTTTGCGGATGAAAACGCTGTTGATCGAACGACGCATCACCAGCCTGCAGCTTCGGCAAAACCGCACCCCCGCACCCGCCCGCGAGACCGGACAATGACCGCGTTTTTGTCAATGGGTGGCTATGCCGCCTTCGTCTGGCCGTGCTACCTGCTCACTGCGGCGGCGATGGCCTGGATTTTCTACACGAGCTGGAAAAAAGCCAAAAGAAGCGCCAAAACGCTGGCTTCGCTCAGCGATCAGGATCAGCAGAAATAGGCGCTCAGGTGCGCCGGCGGCCGCCACGGCGGCGACCACCCTCGATGGCCGGAGCATCCTCGGCAGTCAGAATGCGCTCAGGCAGCTCAACTTCGGCAGCGAGTTTTGCATAGGGGTCGCTTTTGTGCGGGATCGCCATCGCCTTGACAAAATGGTCCTGAAACGATGGTTCGATGGCTGTTTCGATCTTTTCAATGTCACGGACAACAGCCTCAATCTCGTGGCGGGCCTCACGGTTTAACAGCGCCATCCGTGCCCCAGCCCCGGCTGAATTGCCAGCAGCACGGACATTTTCCAGCTGACAATCAGGGATCATGCCAAGCACCATCGCATATTTTGGGTCGATATGTGTGCCAAAGGCCCCTGCCAGAACAACCCGGTCGATAGCTTTGATCTGCATTTTGTCCATAAGCAACCGAAAACCGGCATAAAGAGCGGCCTTGGCAAGCTGAATCGCGCGCACATCGTTCTGGGTGACCGTCACATTCTCGGAAATGCGATAGCAGAAGGTTCGGCCATCCGCCTCGATGCGGGGTGATTTTTCGGCCTGCTGGCCATCCACAACGCCATCCATCGAAATAATCCCGGCAAGATACATCTCGCCCAACACCTCGATGATGCCCGAACCACAAATGCCGGTAATGCCGGTTGCTTTCACCGCTTCGTCAAAGCCTTCCTCATCCGACCATTGGTCGACACCAATGACCCGAAACCGAGGTTCAAGCGTGTCCTTGTCAACGCGAATACGCTCAATCGCGCCGGGCGCGGCGCGCTGGCCGGAAGAAATCTGCGCGCCCTCAAAGGCTGGGCCTGTGGGTGACGAGGCAGCGAGCATCCGCTGCGAATTGCCAACAACAATCTCGGCATTGGTGCCAACATCGACAACGAGTGTGTATTCATCATGTTTCTGCGGTGCCTCGGCCAAAACCACCCCGGCGGCATCAGCGCCAACATGGCCAGCGATGCAGGGCAGAACATATACGCGGCCGCCCGGATGAACGTCAATGCCAAGCTCGCTGGCGCGAATTTCAACAGAGGTATCAACCGCAAGCGCAAACGGCGCACCGCCAAGTTCAACCGGGTCAATGCCAAGCAGCAGGTGGTGCATCACCGGATTGCCGACAAGCACAATCTCCAGAACATCCTCATTGGTCAGGCCAGCCTGTTCCGCGGCACCCGAAATCAGGGTTTGCAACCCCTCAATGACAGCGGCTGTCATCTCGCGGTCGCCACCGGGATTCATGATCCCATAGGAAACACGGCTCATCAGATCCTCGCCAAAGCGGATCTGTGGATTCATTGCACCGGTTGAAGCCAGAACCTCACCCGTGACCATGTCGCACATATGCGCCGACATCGTTGTCGACCCCACGTCAATGGCAACGCCGGCAATGCGCTCTTTCAGGAAGGGCCAGATGCCGACAATATGGTGTCCGTCACGAAGCGCCACCGTCACCTGCCATTTGCCAGCCCGCAACACCGGTTGCACCGATTGCAGGATATTCAGATCACAGCTTATTGCGCCGGTCACACGATCCGGCCATTGCGCCTCCAGCGCCTCTACCAGACGGCGGAAGTCACCCGAGGGTTCGTGCATATCGGGCTCGCGCACCTCGACAAGGCACAGGCGCACAATCGGGTCCATCTCGATCTGACGGTCATCTGCCGCCTTGCGCACAAGCTGGTTGTGCACCTGACTTTCGGGAGGAACATCGATGACCACGTCACCACATAGCAGCGACTGACAGGACAGGCGTCGGCCGTTCACGAGCCCCTTTTTATCGGCATAGCGTGTCTCAACAGCGGTCACTTCGCCAAGACTGTCTGCACCTGAGGTTATACCATGTTTGGCAAACTCACCGCTGCCGGGCGTAATCTGACAGCGGCCACACAAAGCACGTCCACCGCAAACAGAGTCGATGTCAACACCGAGGGTGCGCGCCGCCTGCAGCACAGTTGTTCCGGCGGGAACATTGCCCTGTCTGCCAGATGGCGTGAAAACGATCTTCACTTCATCCGTCAATTTCTCAGATTTTGCGCTGCGCTCATCGGTCATTGGTCCAACTATAACGTGTCAATTTTGGTAACTTATCAAATTTGGTGGCTCAGGCGCTGCGGCGGCGGCGGGTCTGCCGACGCTCACGACCGCCCTCACCCTGTGCCGCAGGTTCGCGGAATTTCTCAATCCATCTCCGGCATTCAGGATCATTGCCATTCATCACGTTGGCTCCCATGATACCTGTCATTTCCTCGGCGTGAAGCGGATTCATGATTGCCGAGGTCATGCCGGCTCCTGCAGCCATCGACAGGAAAGCGGCATTGAGCCCATGACGATTTGGCAAACCGAAGGAGATGTTGGATGCGCCGCAAGTGGTGTTCACTTTCAGCTCGTTGCGCAGACGAATGATCAAATCAAGCGCCGAACGACCGGCAAGGTTAATCGCGCCAACAGGCATGATCAGAGGGTCAACGACCACATCCTCACGCGGGATGCCATAATCCTCGGCACGTTCGACAATCTTCTTGGCGACCTCATAGCGAACATTCGGGTCTTCTGAAATTCCCGTCTCATCATTTGAAATGGCAACAACAGCCGCGTTGTATTTTTTCACCAATGGCAACACGACCTCGAGGCGCTCCTCCTCGCCGGTGACCGAATTGACCAACGGCTTACCCTTGTAGACGGACAACCCAGATTCGAGCGCAGCCACGATCGAACTGTCGATGGCAAGCGGCACATCGACCACATCCTGAACGAGCTTGATCGCCTCAGCCAGAATGGCAGGTTCATCGGCCATCGGAATGCCGGCATTGACATCAAGCATCGTCGCGCCAGCTTCAACCTGAGCGACAGCATCAGAGATCACCCGGCTATAATCACCCGCAGCCATTTCGGCGGCAAGCAGCTTGCGACCGGTAGGGTTGATCCGTTCACCAATCACGCAAAAAGGTGAGTCAAAGCTGATGGTGATTTCTTTTTTATCTGATGAAATCAGGGTTTTGGTCATGTTGTCTGCCTCCGTTTGTGCGGCCCCTCTAGGCGGCGATAACCTCAAAGCCGCCTTTCGGCAAAGTTTCAATTTTTCCATCGGCGATTGCCTGAGCATAGGCTGCGGTTTTGGCAAAACCACCGAAGGGGTAGAAATGGAAATGGCGGATCAGACAATCCGGATCCTCGGCCATTCCCTGCGCCAAACCGTCAAGCAGCATGTGCGGTGATTGTACCGTCATCAATTTGGCAACATTGCGTGCCTGTTTCGAGATGAAACGCATCGATGGACCAATCCCTGAAATCTGGGCAAAGCGAAATAATGTCTTGATCGTCGCTGGCCCGGGAATGCCAATGCGGATGGGCAATTTGTTACCAGCGGCACGCGCCGCTCTCTCCCAATCAAGAACAATATCAGCCTCAAAACAAAACTGGGTTTCGATATACAGATCCAGCCCCTCGCGCACCGCGAGCGCATTCTTTGCCGCCATAGCCTCGGCAATCTCGTCATCGCTGATATCGGGGCTTCCCTCGGGATGGCCAGCAACGCCAATGGAGCGAATGCCATGTTTCTGGATCAGCCCCGTGTTCAGCACCTGCATGGTGTCGGAGAATTGGCCAACTGGATTATCGACGCCGCCGCCGATCACCAGAACCTCGCTCACCCCTGCTTTGGAGGTGAAGGCTGACAAAAGATCATCAAGCTGATCCTTATCACGCAATGACCGGGCGGCAAGATGTGGCACAGGCTTCATGCCATCATCATGCAGACGTTGCGCCACGGCGATCGTGTCAATTGGGTCGCTACCGGGAAGAAAGGTCACATTCACAGTGGTTCCCGGAGCAAGACAACCCCGGAAACTCTCAATTTTGGTGGCACCAGTCGGCGTTACCTCGATTGACCATTCTTCCGCTGCCTGACGAATCTGCTCAATGGTAGCTGCCATAATACCCTCGCTTGAAAAATCAATTAAGGGCAGCGCTTGCGCATGCAAGCGTTCACCCCATTACCTCGCTCCCCGCAGAATGACGAGTTTGCCCATCATCGGATGGTTTGCCTACGCCTCACTATCTCCCGATTGCGACATCGGCCTGAAAACCGCTGGACAGGCGTCACCTAGGTTGGCGATCTGCCACCATTTTCCACCAGTGTGCGCACCCGATCTGCAGGATATTCCGCCTCCAGCGCAGCGGCACGCTCAGCCGCGACAGCGTCAAGATCATCACCACATTCGACTGGCTCACCACGGCGCCACTCAGCCAGGTAGTCATCTGTCTTGTCAGCACCATCACGCATCGCTGCCTCGTCAATGGCGATGGCAAAGCGCCGTGACAGCTCGATCTTCGCCTGTTCGCGCTTGCGGCCACGGCCACGCTCGGCAATGACCTGCGCCGGGATATCACGCCAATATAAGGTAATTAACTGAGCCATTGTTTTTCGGTCCTGTTGCTGATTCTATCGCGGTCTGATCACCTGTTAAGTGGGCGCAATGGATGAGTTTCGCGCACCGGCAAGCGCCTGTTCAACAAAGCCCGGAAAGGCACCATAGCCTGCCAGGCGATATTCATAGGCCAGTCCCAGTTCCTGCGCCGCTCGTTCCGCTTTGACGCGCAATGCCGAATCGTCTGTCTGGGCAATGTAGAGAACCCGCGTGTAATGACCGAAATACATGTCCCGAAGCTGTGGGTGTTTGCGCAACCCCATCCCCTGCATAACGATCCGTTCAAAATGCCTGACCATATAATCGGTGAGGAAAAAAGTTCCCAGCGTGTGTTCCATTTCATCGTCAAAAACAGGTTTGCCAAGAAACATCTCATAGCAATGCGGCCCCGGAATGCGGGGAACGCCAACCTGGTCAAGATAGGCATCCAATTCGCCCCCTGTCCCACAATCACCATAGACAACAGCAACGCTGCGTTGGTCACGCAAAGCTGCATCCACTTTGCGTCTAACCCCGGGGACAATTCTTTCCGGATGATTGTGCCACGACGCGGGAAGGCAGGTAATTTCAACCACACCATCCGGGAATTGGCGCTGGATATCGACCAGTTCTCTGGCCAGAGCCCCGCACGCAACAAGCAGTAGGCCGCCCTGCCCGGCCGACCCGGCAGCGTCCGCCACACTTTCCTGCCTAGCCAGCGGCTTGCGCCTTTTCACGCTTTGCCGCGATCATTTCCTTCGCAGTCTCGACAGCGACAGCCGCATCACGGCAATAGGCATCGGCACCGACCGAGTCGGCAAATGCCTCATTCAGCGGCGCCCCGCCGACAAGCACGATGTAATCATCGCGGATGCCTTTTTCGACAAGCGCATCAACAACCACCTTCATGTAGGGCATAGTTGTTGTCAGCAGTGCCGACATGCCGAGAATGTCAGGCTTGTGCTCCTCAAGCGCCTCAAGATAGTTTTCAACAGGGTTGTTGATGCCGATATCGACAACATCAAAACCGGCTCCCTCAAGCATCATAGATACCAGATTCTTGCCAATGTCGTGAATGTCACCCTTGACCGTTCCGATCACCATGCTGCCAACACGAGGCGCGCCGGTTTCGGCAAGCAATGGGCGCAGAATGGTCATCCCCGCCTTCATTGCGTTGGCCGCCATCAACACTTCTGGAACAAACAGGATGCCATCGCGGAAATCAATGCCGACAATGGTCATTCCCTCTACCAGCGCCTTGGTCAGAACTTCATAAGGTGTCCATCCGCGGCCAAGCAGGATATTGACGCCCTCTACTATTTCTTCCTGAAGACCATCATAAAGGTCATCGTGCATCTGCTGCACAAGTTCGTCATTGTCCAAATCGGCGAGGATAATTTCGTCTTCATCAGCCATCTACGCATACTCCGCATTAGCTAGGGTGTCAGGGCAGGCATCTAATGCCTTTGTAATTTAGAAGTGTTGCTGCATCCGCAATGCGGAATGTGAAGCGCGCCCGACTGAATCTATGCTAGGGGCGACAATGAACGTGTGGAATCACCAAAACAGGCATTATTTCTCAATCTGCTGTTTGCTGAGCACCGGAAAGCTGGCCACCATGAAGATCAGGGAAATGCCAGTAATTCCAAAGGCTTTAAACGTCACCCAATCATCTGTAGATAAAGCACGCCAAGCGATTTCGTTGGCAATCGCCGTTGTTGTGAACATGGCAACCCAGAGCCAGCTCATCTGCCGCCAGCCAATGTCGGTCAAATTGATCTGGCTTCCCATGATGGCGCGTAGCGGATTGCGCCCAATCAACCGGCCACCAGCGATCAGAAATGCCAAAAGGCCGGTCAGAATGGTGGGTTTGACCTTGATGAATATCTCATTGTCAAAATAGACAGACAATCCTCCAAAAAAGGCAACGGCAACGCAGCCAACGGCCGCCATCAGCGAAATACGACGCTCAGTCAGCCAGCCAATGATCAGGGCAATGATCGTCGCGCCAATCAGCACCTTGATGCTGAGCATGAAATCCTTGGTCATGTAGTTGGTACCAAAGAACAGCACCAGAGGGCCAAGGTCGAGCAGCAATCTGCGACCGGGACGCTCAGCATCTTGTGTTTGTGCAGTTGGATGATCGGGGGTCTGTTTATCTGACACGCTATTGCTTTCCTTGTTCTATCTGGCCCTACTTTACTCGGCCTTGCTCTATTTGGCCTTGCTCTAATGACGGTCTTGGGATCGTTGTTCTTGAGGGTTTTTGGTCTCTTACAGGGCTCTTGTCTCTGCACTGCCAGTCAATACGAGCTTATAGATGTCTCGTTCAGGCGGCCCAGGATGTTGCCATTTCCTCGCAAACACGCGCAGTCTCACGAATCAGCGCGCCACCACGTCTGTCTTGTCTTGCCTCCTCGCCAAGCGTGCGCCGCCAGTATCTGGCACCCCGCTGCGAGGCATATAATCCCAGCATATGCCGGGTCACTGCATGCAACGGGATGCCCCCCATTTGATCAGCGTAATCTGCCATCGCCATGGCCGCCTCGAGGCGGGTTTTGCCAGCGCGGCCAAAAATGGACTCATTCAGTTCGCCGAGCAGCATAGGTGTCTTGTAGGCAGCCCGGCCCAGCATGACCCCGGCAAAGCCCGGTAATTCGGTCAGGATGGTCGCGGCATCAACAAGACCACCATTGAGATGGATCATCAGATCCGGACGACGCGCGGCAAGCCGACGCGCCCGCGCATAGTTCAACGGTGGAATATCCCGGTTTTCTTTTGGGCTGAGTCCCTTCAGCCAGGCTTTGCGGGCATGCAGATAGAACACCCGGACACCAGCCGCGCCAAGCGCATCGACAAATAGGTCAAGTCCGGCCTCCTCATCCATATCGTCAATGCCAATACGGCATTTGATCGTGACCGGAAGATCAGTCTCGGCCTGCATCGCGGCAACACATTCGGCAACCAGATCGGGCTCGGCCATCAAGCAGGCACCAAAACGACCGGATTGCACTCGGTCTGAGGGGCAGCCGACATTGAGGTTGATTTCCTGAAAGCCATGGGACGCTGCTATGCGCGTCGCTTTGGCCAGCCTGTCGGGATTGCTGCCGCCAAGTTGCAGGGCGAGCGGGTGTTCTGCCGGGTCATGACCAAGCAACTTCTCGACATCACCATGCAAAATGGCCTCAGCCGTCACCATCTCGGTGAACAACAGCGCATCAGGCGCGAGCAGACGATGGAAAAAACGACAATGCCGGTTTGTCCAATCCATCATCGGCGCCACCGATAGGCGGCGGTCAATTGCATCTATTGTCTGCTTTTGTGTCATTCGCCTTTTATAGAACAAGCCCCTGCAAAACGCCACCGATCACGTGCCATATCAGGTAACCGGTCCAAGGAATGGATTTCGTTCCCTCTTGTCAGCAACCGCAATGACAAAAGCGTCCGGGTCCATGGCCAGTTCACGATCAAGCCTGCTGGCCACCGTCTCAGCATCAACCCAGCCAGTGCCATCAGCGCCATCACCGGTTATGGAACGCCAGCTGTAGACACCATCGAAATCGAGGCTGCGAGCCAGCAATTTGTGGCGTCCATCCAGTACGTCCATATGCAGTAATATGGCGCCAGCATCGGCATCGCCGCGCCGCACCAGAACACAGTCGATCAGCTCTGCCGCCGCATAGCGCATGGCAGCACTGACCAGCATTTCAGATTTAAGCCTCGTCATTTGGAGGACGCCTAGAAATCAGTACAGCGGCCCTTTTGTTCCCAGTCGCCATACCGTGTTGGCTCTGGTCCCTTCGGCCCATTTATTTCTTTTGGAGACGAAGGTGGGCTGTCATCCTGTTCTGTCGTGGTGGCCGTCTCCTCAGCCTTTGATTTGTCGGAGTTTGTCTTGTCAGCTTTCATGTTTATCTATATGCCCGCTGATACCAGCAAAAACAAGCGGGGACGGAATGCCGGCCGACAGCACCACACCAAAGAGCAAACGCACACAGCTGACCAACCGGCCGAAATTATCGCTTGCGCCCGGAACCGACAGTCAGCGACCGAAGCCAAGGGCGAAATCGGCTGGCAAAACCGGCACCGGGCCGCGTCACGACAACCCCAAAAAACCACGCGGCGTGCCACAGGGAGGAGAGGGTGCAGGCAAAGCGCGACCGGCCACTGCGGCAAGACCAAAATCGAAGCACCCAGCACACAAATCTGGCAAGCCGGGGCAAAAGCGCGTCGTTGCCGCCCGCCAAGTCTGTTTTGATATCCTTGTCGCCGTTGCCGAGGGCGCACAGCTCGACGCAGCGATGAATGCCAACGCCGATCTGGGTGATCTGGATGACCGGGATCGCCGCTTTGTGCAGCTGTTGGCGGCGACCTGCTTGCGGCGGTGGGGGCAGCTGGAAAAAACCATAGCCCCCCTGATGGCGCGTCGCCCTTTTGGTGCACAGGAAAATGCCAATGTCATATTGGTGATGGGCGCCGCGCAGCTGTTGATCCTGAAAACCGATGCGCATGCCGCCGTTGACAGCACTGTTGAATTGATGCGGCAAGCCGGTTTTGACAGGCTGACAGGCATGGCCAATGCCGTTATGCGGCGCCTGACGCGCGAGGGTGAGGCTCGGTTTGCCACCACCAAGGCGACCGACAATCTGCCCGAATGGCTGCAAACCAGTTGGCACGCCGCGTATGGTGCTGATGCCACCGCATCTCTGACCAGCCTTTCGATGAATGTTCCACCGCTTGATATTACGCTAAAGACATCACCCGAGACGTGGGCGGAACGGCTACAGGGCAAAGTGATCAACAATTTGTCGATCCGGCGCGAATTCGATGGTGATGTGACCCAGCTTGACGGGTTTGCCGAGGGTGAGTGGTGGGTTCAGGATGCCGCCGCCGCTCTTCCCGCCACCCTATTTGGCGACATTGCCGGAATGCAGGTGATCGATCTGTGTGCGGCCCCTGGTGGCAAGACCGCACAATTGATTGCCGCTGGCGCAAAGGTCACGGCAATCGATAATGGGCGCAAGCGCATTGACCGGTTGCGCCGCAATTTGAAGCGTCTGAAACTTGATGCGGACATCGTCTATGGCGACGGTCGCACCTATCGGCCAGACGCGTCGGTTGACCATGTTCTGCTCGACGCACCCTGCTCGGCCACCGGTACGATTCGCCGCCGACCGGATATTCTGGGACGCCGAACTGCCGAGGACATCAGCGCATTGCAGGAGGTGCAATGGGATCTCGCGACAACGGCGCTTGGCTGGTTGAAACCCGGCGGCAGCATGGTCTATGCGACATGTTCGCTTCAACCCGAGGAGGGTGAGGAGATGATCGCAGCAATCCTGGCGAGAGCCGATGGAAGCTATATGCTGGACCCGATTACCCCCGAACAGGCTGGAACATTTGCCCCCTCAATAACCGAGGAAGGAGCGATCAGGATTGTGCCAAGTGACTATGCCGCGATCGGCGGTGTAGACGGGTTCTATATTGCGCGGTTAAAATCAGCACAGTAGGCCGCCAACCGCGGTGCCAGGGAGACAAATCAGGCAATGAGCACAGGGCAGGCACAAGCTGGAAGGCCGATGCCAAAATGGCATGTCGGTTCGCTGGAAAAAATTTTCCGGCGTAGCGGCCTGTTTCGCTGGCCCCTGAAACGTCACGAAAAACCGATGGTCCGTTCCGGCCTGCAAGATCCATGGCGAGGCAACGCCGCAGCCGGGGCGATCATCCTGGCCAACGGCATCGATTGGAACAATGACGCGGTTGATGGCAATGATTTTTCATGGATCAGACATCTGCGGGCGCATAGTGGCGGCAAGGCCCGTCAGCAGACAAGAGCTCTGATCAGCAGTTGGCTGGACAACAATACATCCTGGCATATGCAGCGCTGGCGCCCCGACGTGATGGGAGAAAGGCTGACCAATCTTGCGCAGAATTATGGCTGGTACGGCGAATCAGCAAGCGAGGAATTTCAGGCATCGCTGGCGCGTTCAATGGCTGTTCAGGCGCGCTGCCTGGCGCTCGACTGGCGACGCATGCGGACCTCGGATGACAGAATCAACGGCCTGCGCGGTCTTGCAGTTGCCGAGACCGCGCTTGGGGCCTCTCGCGGTGATCTGCTGTCGCTCCTCGATTTGGCGATACCCGTTGTGCGAACCCTCATCAATGAAGATGGTGGCCATGTCAGCCGCATGCCCGACAGGCATATGGTGCTGCTGCGCCAGCTTGTTGAACTGCGGAGTGCAGCTGCCTTTGCCGGTGTGGGGATCGAAGAGCGGCTTGATGAGATCATCCGGAAAATGGGATCTGTTGGCCGCATGTGGCGCCATGGTGACGGGAAAATGGCGAATTTCAACGGCGCTGGCATGATCAATGCAGCCCATGTCGAGGAGGTTTTGAACAGGACCGGAACATCCGCCAAAATTCTGCAACAGGTACCGCAATCAGGCTTTCTTCGCTTTGCCAGTGGACGCACGACATTGATCATTGATACCGGTGCGCCAGCACCCCGCGATGCAAGTGCAGACTTCACCCTCGGCTTTGGTACCCTGTCCTTTGAGATGAGCATTGGCAACACTCCCCTTGTCGTCAATGCCGGGCAGACGGCCGCAGAGCCGAATTTGCGGCACCTGCTTTGTTCAACGTCAGCACACTCGACCATCAGTATAGATGACCAGAATTCATCAGACCCAGAGTCTGGCAGGGTGGCAAAAATTTCGAATGTTGAGGTGGGTCCGGCGACCGGCGGCATTCTGGCAACAGCGTCACATGATGGCTATGAGAGCTCCCATGGCATTCTGCATCATCGCAAACTCTATCTTGCCGCTGGCGGCGGCAATCTGCGGGGATCGGATGAGTTGGAATATACTGGCGCACCGGGGGAGATCCCCCGATATGCAATCCTCAGATTTCACCTGCACAACCGGGTCAGTGCCGCAATGCTCGGCAATGGTCAGGTGCTGATGAAAATCAGGGGCAATAAAACCGGCTGGCTTTTCAAGGCGGCTGGCGGTGAGGTCGGGCTGGATAACTCGGTCTATTTTGATGCCGGCATCCGCCATTCCTGTCAGCAGATCGTTATCCGCGCCCCCCTCAGCGAAATCAGGACCCTTGGTCGGCATGAGCTGAAATGGGCTTTCCGCCGCAGCGACAGCTAGGGCGACCGGACCATGCGCAAGGTAAAATCTGCTGATCAATCACCAAAGATTAATCTCGGCGATCTTGGTGTGTGGCTGAAGATTGGCATTTTATCCTTCGGCGGACCGGCCGCACAGATCGCCCTGATGCACCGCGAAATTGTCGAAAAGCGCCAGTGGTTGAGCGAACAGCAATATCTGAATGCGCTCAGTTTCTGCATGTTGCTGCCCGGACCAGAAGCCATGCAGCTTGCCACCTACGCCGGATGGCGGCGGGCCGGCTTGGCCGGTGGGTTGCTGGCCGGTCTCAGTTTCATCATGCCGGGCGCACTGATCATTCTGGCACTCGCGCTCATATATGTATCCTTCGGGCAGAACCTGTTGCTGGCGTCGCTGTTTTCTGGAATCAAAGCCGCGGTGATTGTGATTGTCCTGCATTCACTGCTGCGGATTGCGCGGCGGACGATGAGGGGCATTGCCGATTGGTCCATTGCAGTGCTTGCCTTCATCGGCATCTTCTTTGTGGACATTCCCTTCCCGCTGATCCTGTTAATAGCGGCAGCTTTCGGCTATTTTGCCACGACAACTGGTGATGAACGCACATCAAGCCAGCAGCCAAGCACCACTCAGCTAATTACCGGCCAACCAAGCGCAACCAGAACATTGATGATTGTTGCGGCTGGTCTGGTCATATGGCTTCTGCCATTGCTGGGATTGGCACTTCTTGCCGATCAGACAATTCTGCCGCAGCTTGCGCACTTCTTTGCCAAACTGGCAATTGTCACCTTTGGCGGGGCCTATGCCGTGCTGGCCTATATGGGCCAGGAGGTTGTGAGCCAGTATAACTGGCTCAGCACGCCCGAGATGATGGATGGTCTTGGCCTTGCCGAGACCACGCCCGGACCCCTGATTCTGGTAACCGAGTTTGTTGGTTTCATTGCCGCCTATCGTGATGCACTCGCCACCTCCGGAGGCGCAGTCAATGGTGCGAGCCCATTGATTTTTGGCTGTGTCGGGGCGCTGGTAACGCTGTGGGCCACTTTTGCGCCCTGTTTTTTGTGGATTTTCAGTGCCGGCCCCTATGTCGAGTGGATTGTTGCCAAGCCACGATTGAATAATGCGCTGGGCGGCATTACCGCGGCGGTTGTCGGGGTGATTGCCAATCTGTCGGTCTGGTTTGCAATGCATGTATTCTTCGGCGAGGTCGAGATGGTGGAAAGAGGAATGTTCCAGATCCTGATACCCGATCTCACCAGCGTCGAATGGGGCATCGTCCCCATCGCGCTAATTTGCGGTTTGTTGTTGTTCTGGCGTCAGTGGGACAGCTGGAGGATCATTGCCATTGCTGCAGCGTTGGGAGTTGGCCTTTATAATTTCTGGCCTTCATGATTTCTCGTCTTCATGAAATTTGGCCACCCCCAACAAGCAGAAAAAAGATCATCACAATTTGCCTTTATGGCCATGCTTTGCCATAACAGCGCCAGCTAACCAACACCATAACTGACCACCCATTGAGATGAGCAGGAACCCCGTCATGTCCATTCGCCGCGCGTTATTATCCGTGTCTGATAAAACCGGGTTGGAGGATTTCGCCCGCCGCCTTGAGGCAGCCGGTATTGAGATACTCTCGACAGGAGGTACCGCACGTCAGCTGCGTGAGGCAGATATCATGGTTACCGATGTGGCGTCTGTTACCGGGTTTCCCGAGATTATGGACGGCCGGGTAAAAACCCTGCATCCGAAAATCCATGGTGGTCTGTTGGCCCGAAGAGACAACGAGGACCATCTGGCAGCAATGAAGAACGAGGCCATCCGGGGCATAGATCTGCTGGTGGTGAATCTTTACCCGTTCGAAGCCACACTCGCGACAACACAGGATCGTGCAACTTTGATTGAGAATATCGATATTGGCGGACCTGCCATGCTGCGCGCGGCAGCCAAGAATCACGAGTTTGTAACGGTTGCCTGTGATCCCTCCGATTATCAAAAGATCGCCGCTGAGATTGATGAAAAAGGGGAAACCAGTCTCGCCACACGGCAGATGCTTGCCGCCAAGACCTTTGCCAGAACAGCCGCCTATGATGCCGCGATTGCCAGCTGGTTGGCCAATGAAAAACTGCCAGAAAAGGTGAGTTTTGCTGGCACGCGCACGCTGGCGCTGCGCTACGGCGAAAATCCGCATCAGGAAGCAGCCCTCTATAAAAGTGCACATGCGCGCACTGGTGTTGGCACTGCCGTGCAGGTTCAGGGCAAGCCGCTTTCCTATAACAATATCAATGACACGGATGCCGCGTTTGAGCTTGTTGCCGAATTTGAAGCACCGACCATCTGCATCATAAAACACGCCAATCCCTGTGGAGTCGCGTCCGCCACCAGCCTCAGCGAGGCCTGGCAGGCAGCTTTGGCAGCCGATCCGGTGAGCGCATTTGGCGGTATAGTGGCAATGAACAGGTCACTCGATGAGCAGACAGCAATGGCGGTAACCAATATCTTTACCGAGGTTGTGATCGCGCCAGAGGCGAGCGATGCTGCGAAGGCAATCATGGCGGCCAAACCCAATCTGCGGTTGTTGCTAACAGGCGGCCTGCCCGACCCACGCGACAGTCTCACCAAGATCAAATCCGTCGCCGGTGGCTTTTTGATGCAGTCGCGCGATGGTGGCATGATCGGACCGGATGATCTCAAGATCGTGACGAAGCGTCCGCCGACCACCGCCGAAATGAGCGACATGATGTTTGCCTGGAAAGTTGCCAAACACGTCAAGTCGAATGCCATCGTTTTTGTCAAGGACGGCAGCACGGCAGGCGTTGGTGCCGGCCAGATGAGCCGCGTCGATTCGGCCCGTATCGCTGCACAGAAAGCCCGCGACATGGCGACACATCACGGCTGGCCCGTCAGCCGCACGATTGGCTCTGTTGTTGCCTCGGATGCGTTTTTTCCCTTTGCAGACGGTTTGGAAGTGTTGATTGAGGCAGGTGCCACCGCGGTGGTGCAGCCGGGTGGCTCAAAGCGTGATGACGAGGTTATCGCCGCCGCCGACGCCGCTGGCATTGCCATGGCGTTTACCGGAATGCGGCATTTTAATCACTAATGTCGGGCAATCGCTTGTATGGTACAGTTGCTAGCGCACCTCAATGACCTGTGCTGGCCTTGCCCGGTCCTCACATGGCTGTCTGTGCTGCCTTCCAGACCTTGCGCATCAGGCTGGGCAGGTCTGCCGGCCTCACTGACCTCCAGTCACCCGGGATGGTGAGACCTGCCACGTCTGCTTTCGGGTCAATGTCTGCTACCGCCACCTCCATCTCCACGGCAAAATGCGTAAACACATGCTGGACACTCGTGTCGAGGCGTCGCCATGCCGCGGGAAATGGCGCTGCGGTAAGCGCGGCTTCGCTATCAAAGATTTCGCCCCGCGTTGCCCACCCAGTTGACGGAAAGGCAAGCATTCCACCAAGCATGCCGCTATCTTGGCGGCGAATCAGAAAGGCCTCGCCGGAGTGTGAGCGTGCGACAAAGGCAATGCCCCGGCGAGTCTCTTTGGCTTTCTTTGCAGGCTTGACCGGAAAGGCCTCAACCGTTCCGGCGGCGAAGGCTGCACAGCGATCGGCAAAGGGGCAGGATTGACAATTCGCGCCCTTGGGTGTGCAGACGGCATTGGCAAAATCCATCAGCGCCTGCGGAAAATCCGATGGTCGCTTATCCGGCATAATGGCGGCATAATGGCGTCCGATTTCTGTTTTTGCCGCTGGCAAAGGCGTGGAAACGCCAAAGAACCGCGCCATCACCCGCTCAATATTGCCATCAACAACAACACTGCGCTGGCCAAAGGCAATCGCACTTATGGCACCAGCTGTATAGGGGCCAACACCGGCAAGCGTGCGAAGTTCATCACTGGTCTGCGGGAACTCGCCACCCCATTCATCAGCAACGAATTTGGCCGCTTTGTGCAGATTGCGGGCACGGGCGTAATATCCCAACCCAGCCCAGGCAGCAAGGACATCATCCAATGGTGCGCAAGCCAGATCCTCGATCCGTGGCCAGCGGCGTATAAAGTCCAGGAAATAGGGAATGACCGTGGTGACAACAGTCTGTTGCAGCATGATCTCAGACAGCCAGACATGATATGCGGGTGCCAACTCCGGCCAGCGTCGCCGCCATGGAAGATCGCGCCCATGCTGGTCATACCAGGAAAACAAAGCAGTAGATGCAAAAACACGCTCAGTCATGCCCCAGACAGTCTCACAAGCGCCATTCCAAATCAACCTGTCGCCAGACTGTCGGGAGGCATCGCCAGCCGGGCAGATTTCGTGCTATGATCAGCCTTGAAGTGCAGGAACATATCAACCGAAACAGTGGATCATGGCTGACGACCCAACGCGCAAAAAATATATGACCCGCCTCTCGAAGCTCGTTGATCCGATGATCGAGCCGAGCGCACGGGCACGGGGTTTTGTTCTCTCGCGGCTAATTTCACATTGGCAACAGATCGCCGGTGACATGGCCAGCTGGTGCCAACCGGTTGAGCTGAAGTTTACCAAGGGTGAGACAAGCAATGGTATCCTGAAGCTGGCGATCGCCAGTGGGCGTGGCCCCGAGGCAAACCAGCAAACCGAAAACCTCATCAGCCGCGTCAATGCCGCCTTTGGTTACGCCGCGGTTGGCAGATTGGCCTTTGTTCAGACGCTCCAGGCAAAGCCCTCGCGCCCAGAACAGCCGGAAGCCAAACCGCATGATACGCAGGCGCAGACCAATCAGTCCATCTGGACGCTTGATGAAAAACTGCAGCAGATAAAATCTCCTGAATTGCGGGCTGCATTGCGCCGTCTTGGCACGCCTCAGGACAGGTGATCCTGCCCGTTAGGGACATGGCCTAATGGCAAAATGGCATGATGACGCAATAACCCAAAGTAACGGGGGAAAAACCATGTGGATGACAGATTCACGCATTGCCCCGAAAACTGGCTTCGATTATGGTAAGACTTATGACACATTTTCATTTCATCACAACGCCTGAATCGCGCCGGCACTTCATCAAAGGCATGACAACGGCAACACTTATTGCGGGGATTCCGCAGATTGCCCTTGGCGCAAATATCAGCCTCGAGGAGTCTGTTGCACCGCGCATGCTTGGTAAGAGCGACGCACCCGTACAGGTGGCTGAATATTACTCGATGACCTGCGGTCACTGCGCGGATTTCCACAACAACATCTTCCCTACCGTCAAATCTAAATTGATCGATACGGGTATTGTGCGATTCGAAATGCGGCCGTTTCCGCTCGATGGGCTGGCGCTGCGGGCGCATGCGCTGGTTCGCAGCGTACCCCAGAAGAAATTCTTCCCCCTCGTCAAGGTATTGCTGGCACAACATCCGGTCTGGGTGCGTGCTGAGGATCCGCTTGCTGCTTTGATGAAAATCGCCCGACTTGCCGGGGTAAGTGCTGAGGAATTCAACGCAATCATGCGGAACCGTGAATTGCTGGAGGCCATCGTTGCCCTAAGACAGGAAGGGACTGATGATTGGCAAATCGCCTCAACGCCAAGTTTTGTAATCAATGATGATGAAGTACTCTCGGGCAATATGACTTATGAAGATTTTGCCGAAAGGCTCAGCGCGTTTGGCGCCTGATCGTTCCCTCTTGACGAATTTTCATTCCAGCTGCTGGGGGCATGATCTTTGATTTTTCGAAGCCTGAAAATGGCCGGCTTCAAATCCTTTGCCGAAATTGCAGAGGTTGAGATCGAACCTGGAATGACCGGCATTGTTGGCCCGAATGGCTGCGGCAAATCAAATGTCGTTGAAGGGCTGCGCTGGGTTATGGGTGAGAGCAACGCCCGCCAGATGCGCGGCGGCGAAATGGATGATCTGATTTTTTCCGGAACGGATCAGCGGCCAGCACGCAACCTGGCTGAAATCACGCTGAATTTGGATAATTCAAAGCGGGTCGCACCGGCTGAATTCAACAATGATGATGATATCGAGATCACCCGTAAGATTGAGCGTGGGAAAGGCAGCAGCTATTTCGTCAATGCCAAACCAGCCAGAGCCAAGGATGTGCAACTTCTGTTTGCCGACTCGGCAACTGGTGCCCGATCATCGGGCATGGTTAGCCAGGGAAGAATTGGCGCAATTGTAGGGGCAAAACCGAATGATCGGCGTGCCCTTCTCGAGGAAGCGGCGAACATCACTGGTCTGCACTCGCGCCGTCATGAGGCAGAATTGCGGTTGCGTGGCGCAGAAACGAATTTGGAGCGCCTTGATGACGTGATTGCTGGCCTGATCGAACAGCGCGACTCACTCCGCAAACAGGCGCGCCAGGCAAGCCGTTACAGGTCCGTGGCTGACCGCATTCGCAAGGCCGAAGCCCAGCTTCTGCTCGCCAAATGGACCGCTGGCGAGACAAGTCTTGGCAATTGTGAGGCCGATTTGCATAGCATTCGGCTCAACGTTGCCGAAAAAACGGAAGCAGCGGCGAAAAGCGCAACACGCAGAGCCGAACTCGCCGCCACTCTGCCTCCCCTGCGCGAGGCCGAGGTTGCCAAGGCGGCGGAATATCAACGCCTGTCAATCGGCCGGGACGAGCTCGACCGCGAGGAAGAGCGTATCCGGGATGCGTTGGCAAAGCTGCACACACAACAGGAGCAGATCGGGCGTGATATGGCGCGTGAAACCGAACTGCGCGACGACGCAACAGCCGCCAGTGGCAGGCTTGGTCAGGAAATCATCGAATTACAAAAACAGATTGATGAAGCAACACCTCAGCGTGAAGCCACCAATCTGGAGCTGGAAGTCGCCCGTGAGAGTGTCCGTCTCACCGAGGCTGCTCTCGCCGAGGCCAGCGCAAAGCTGCGCGCGGCAGCGACAACACGAGCTGCTTTGGCCAATCGCATTGCTGATCTGCGTAACCGGAAAAATGCTTCCGAGAACGCGCTTGCTGCACTCGATATCACCTCTATGGCTGAACAGGCAAAGACAGCACAAGCAGCATTGGTGACTGCGGAGATCCTGTATGAGGACAAACGCGGCGCACTGGAAAGGGCTGAAAATGCGCTGTCTGATGCGCAAGCCAGCACCGAGACTGCGATCAACGCGCAGCGGGATGCGGAGGCCAATCTGACCCGCCTTCAGGCCGAGATTGACGCTTTGCAATTCTTGCTCGCCGACACCGGAAATCCGGATGAGGTCCCGGTTGCCGATCTGCTCAGCGTGAAGGACGGCATGGAGGACGCACTCGCCGCCTATCTTGCCGATGAGTTGGGCGCTCCCATCGACGCCGGCGTTCACAGCTATTGGCGCACACTTAGCACCAAATCAGACCTCAATCCCCCAGAGGGCAGTTTGCCGCTGGCAAATTTCATTGAAGGCACCTCAGGATTGAACGCGACGTTGGCTGGTGTTGGCGTGGTCGATGATGCAGCACAGGCGGAGTCGCTGCAGGCCGATATGCGCCCGGGCCAGGCACTGACCACCCGCAATGGCGGCTTGTGGCGGTGGGATGGCTTCGTTCGCAAGGCAAGCGGCAATGATAAAAGCGCTGAACGGATCCGCCAGCGGCAACGGCTTGATGTGTTGCAGAAAAAAGCCATGCAAGCGGCGAGTGATGGCACGGCGCGCCAAGAAGCCAAAGCCGACGCTGAGAAAAATCTGGCAAAATGCCGTGACGATATGACGACAACTCGTGCCGAGGCAGGTGCGGCAGAACAGGAATTTGCTGCCACCCGCCGCACCGCCGAGTCCGAATCACTGAAACTGCAATCCGCAAAGGACCGTGCCAGCGATTTGCAGACCGCCCTTGATACGATGTCCACGGAGTTGCTGTCCTGCGAGGCTGAAGCCGCGGCTATGGGTGATGATGCAGCGCTGAAAGAGGCGGAGACAGGCGCCCGCTCCGCTGCAGAGGCAGTGCGCGAAAATCTGAGTGAGGTGATGCAGACCGTCTCGCGCCTGAATGAATTGATCCGCAGCACCACGCAGCGCATGGGTGAGTGCGAGCGTGAGCGCAAAGCATGGCAGGACAGGCTGGATGGGGCAGCGAGGCGCGTCACGGAAATGCAAAACAGGCTTGGCGATGGCGAACGCGAACAGGGGCGGCTTCAGGCTCTGCCTGCCGATCTGGAACGTCAACGCCATGAGATGGCTGACCGGCTGGAAGTGGCCGCAGAGAAACGGCAGCAGGCCGGCGACGCCTTGCAGCAGGCCGAAACCGCCCTTGCCAGCGCGGAAACGGCGCAACGTGAGAGCGATACAGCACTGGCTGGTGAGCGCGAGACATTGATCCGGACTGAGGGACAGTTGGAGCGGGTGCGCGAGACCATGAGTGCACTGCGGGAAAACATTGCCGAAAAACTCGGCTGCGAGCCGCAGGATGTGGTAACAATCGCTGAGATTAGCGATCCCGTATCGCTGCCGGATGTGCACACCCTTGATGACAAGGTCCAGCGGCTGATTCGTGAGCGTGACAACATTGGGCCAGTCAATCTGCGCGCCGAGGCAGAGATGGAGGAGGTTGCAACGCGGATTGCCAGCATGGAAGAGGAGCGGGATGATTTGCTCGCTGCCATCGCCAAGCTGAGAAGTGCCATCAGCCAGTTGAACCGAGAAGGACGGGAGCGACTGCTGCGCAGCTTTGCCGAGGTGAATGGGCATTTCAAGGCATTGTTCAAACAGCTGTTTGGCGGTGGCAATGCGGAGCTACAGCTTACCGAAGCGGATGATCCGCTTGATGCCGGGCTTGAGATCATGGCAAGTCCCCCCGGCAAACGCCTCCAATCGCTGTCATTGCTGTCCGGTGGTGAGCAGGCATTGACAGCACTGGCCATCATTTTTGCGGTGTTTTTGACAAATCCGGCCCCAATCTGCGTTCTTGACGAGGTCGATGCACCCCTCGATGATTCGAATGTAGTGAGGTTTTGTGATTTGCTGCGCGACATCTGTTCAAAGACAGATACCAGATTCCTTGTTGTCACCCATCACCGAATGACAATGGCGCGCATGGATCGGCTATTCGGCGTGACAATGGAGCAGCAAGGCGTGTCAAAACTGGTGTCGGTCGACCTGCAGACGGCTGAGCGGATCCGCGACGCTGCGGTGGCCTAATTTGGGGTCAATCCGGGCCAACTTCCAAAGACATTTTTTCTGTGGAATCCAAGCCTCACAGACAATCTTTACTGCCCGTCATTTTCACTGCTCGGCAAAAGGATTGAAGGCTTGACAAAGACTAAGGCAGACCCCTATGTTGTGCGCGTTTCTGGCAGGGGGTTTGCGGTCACTTTTGAGGGCGTAAAACACTCTACCGAGCGATAGAGGAAACAGCACACAGGACGGACCAAACCATCTTCTATTTCCGTTAGCCATGATGTTGATTTCATGAACAGAAATCAGCGAACATCCGGACAGGGCGAATGAGCGATCAGGATCCAGACGGCGATAAGCGCCTGGCAGATATTGAACGCCGTATCTCTGTGATGCAGGTAAGGCAGAATCAGGACGGGAAAAGAAAAGATGATCGGGGCCTGCCTGTCGGTGCTGGTGCCATTATGGGCCGCGTCGCGACTGAATTGGTCGCCGGGGTCATTGTGGGAGCTTTTATCGGCTGGATGCTAGATAACTGGCTTGGGACATCGCCCCTTTTTCTGGTGCTGATGTTTTTTCTGGGCGCCATGGCAGGCATGTTGAATGTCTGGCGAATGTTTTCAGGCCGCGGTCTTGCGGTAGGTTATTTTGATGAGCATCGAGACTCATCGGAGAAAGAGTGAGGGACTGATCTGAAGATGGCATCTCAAGGCATGCATTCACCCGTAGAGCAGTTTGAAATCAAGCCCCTCATCGAGCTTACCGCCGGCGGCTATGATATTTCCTTCACTAATTCCAGCCTTTTCATGCTGTTGGCAATTGCGGTCAGCGGCGTTTTTCTGGTCACGGCCATGCGTCAGGGGGAGCTTGTTCCCGGGCGGATGCAGGGCGCCGCAGAAATGATGTATGAGTTTGTTGCAGATATGGTCCGCAGCAATGTTGGCAGCGAAGGTCGCGCCTATTTTCCATTCATCTTCACATTATTTGTCTTTCTGCTGTTCGGCAACATGCTTGGTCTGATCCCCTACTCCTACACTTTTACCTCACAGATCATTGTTACCTTCTTTATGGCAGCCTTTGTATTTGTTGGCGTGACCGTGATCGCACTTTTTAAGCACGGGCTGCATTTTTTCAGCTTTTTTGTGCCAGCCGGGGCACCGAAGGTGCTGATCCCGTTCCTTATCGTGATTGAAGTGATCTCCTATTTTGTCCGTCCCGTCAGCCTGTCTGTTCGTCTGTTTGCCAATATGTTGGCTGGTCACACGATGCTGAAGGTGTTTGCGGGCCTTGCCGTTATGATTTCTGGTGCTGGTGGCATTGCCATGGCCGGATCGCTGCTGCCATTTCTGGCGCTGATCGGTCTTACCGGGCTGGAGGTGCTGGTGGCAGCGCTTCAAGCCTATGTGTTCACGATTTTGACCTGCATGTATTTGAACGATGCTTTGCACCTGCACTAGGCAGTGAGCTGAGCCGCGTGATCCGCTAACGCTTTTGAATCGAATTGAAATAGCGGTGTTTGTTTAGACCCTAACTGTCGTTAACTCGGAAGGACTTAAAAATGGAAGTAGAAGCTGCAAAAATGATCGGTGCCGGCTTGGCTGTTATCGCTCTTGCTGGTGTTGGTGTTGGCATTGGCAACATCTTCTCTGCTCTCGTCACATCAATCGCCCGCAATCCAGCCGCCAGAGGCGAGGTTTTCGGTATTGGCATTCTCGGCTTTGCCCTGACTGAAGCGATTGCGCTGTTCGCGCTTGTTGTTGCTTTGCTGCTGCTGTTCGCACTGTAATACACCAGCACTTACTTCATACTCCTGCCCCTGCCCCCACCTATTTCCGGCGGGCAGGGCGGAGCGTAAAAATGGTATGTAAGATGGGAACAGACATGGCCAAAAGCGGCATGATGCGTTGCCTGGCGCTGGTCACAGGCACTGGCCTCAGCCTCGCTGTGACAGGTGGACAGGCATTGGCAGCCGGACCAAGTGAACCTGGGCTGCCTCAGCTGGATATCAGCACCTGGCCTTCACAGATTTTCTGGCTGGTTGTCATTTTCGGCGTCGGCTATGTGATGATGGCGAAGGTCGTCACGCCTAAAATCGGCACCGTATTGGAAGACCGGCGCACCCGGCTCGATGGCGATCTCGGCAAAGCCCGTGAGGCAAGCGCCGAGGCTGCAAAAATACGCGCCGAGTATGAAGCTGATCTCGAAGCCGCTCGCAATGATGCTGCAGCGTTTGCCCGCCAGGCAGCAGCTGAGGCCGCAGAAAAAGCTGCCGCCGTTGAGGGCAAGGCCGACAAGAAACTTGCCAGCAAGGTAGCCTCGGCTGAAAAGAAACTCGCCGAGGCCAAGGCTGAGGCGATGGAAAATCTCAACACCGTTGCGGCAGAAGCCGCGCTTGACGCTGTCAAGGGATTGACCGGACTGAAGGCAACAAAGGCACAGGCCGATAAAATTGTTAAGGCAACCGCCAAGGCAATGGCTCCACAGGAGGCAAACTGATGGAAGGCATTGTAATGGAGTCAGTCTGGGTTGCGGTTGGTTTTGTCGTATTCGTCGCGCTGATCTGGCGCCGGGTGGGGGCTGCTGTTGGTGGCATGCTTGATGACCGCTCGCAAAAGATCAAGCAAGATCTTGATGAAGCTCGTGCCCTGCGTGAGGAAGCGCTTGAGGAACTGCATCAGTTTCAGCGTTTGCATCGGGAAGCGGCTGAAGAAGCTAAAACGATGCTGAAAAATGCAGAGGCAACAGCAGAGCGCATTCGCGAGAATGCCGAAAAAGCCGCTGCTGAGACAGTCAAAAGGCGTGAGGTTCAGGCTTCAGCCAAGATCAAGGCTGCAGAAGCTGCCATGGTGAAGGAATTGCAAGAACGCGCCGCCAATCTTGCGATCGCCACCGCGACGGAAATCATCACATCCAAACTTGATGAAAAGGCCAGCCTGGAGCTGGTCGATACGGCTGTCGGTGAAATTGAAAAGCTGAATTAAAAGCTGGACCAACCGACGCCACACTAATGTTGAATCAGGTAACGCCGGCTCTCGTCAGAGGGTCGGCGTTAACATTAGGACCACACGCTGATCTGCATCGACAACAAAGTCGAACTCGGCAATCGGATAATTTGCGCGCACTCCCTTGCCGAACCCGATCCGATAGCCGAATGCTTCATTTGAAACCACTTTGTCATCCGGGCCCAATATCGCCATCGCCATGCTGACGATAGCGACATCAGCCTCGCCTTTGTCGGCGAATGTCCGGACAGCCTTCAGGCCAGCAGCAACCTGCATGTTTATTTTACCGTTGCGCTTTTTAGTGCAAGACGTGCTGACGCCGTTGAAACGCACATCAACAAGATGCCCAAGCGCATCTGTCTTGATGAACGCCTCGGCTGCTTCAGGAAGGGCTGTGATCTGAGGACAGTCAACGACTTCCTTGCTGACAACACTGCATCCAGAGAAACTGATCGCTGCGAGCGTCAGTCCAGCCATAAGTGAGAGGGCTTTATTCGGTTTCATGCGCGCATCCTAGCCTGTTTTTAGAAGAACGGCAATTGACCTTCGGGCCTTTATCGCGCATGAACTATGGCATGAGCAAGACAGCAAAACATCTCAGACTCGCCGCGCCACGTGGCTTTTGTGCGGGTGTTGATCGGGCGGTAAAAATCGTCGAGGCGGCTTTGGATAAATTTGGCTCGCCCGTTTATGTGCGTCACGAGATTGTGCACAACAAGACAGTTGTCAATGAACTTGCCGACAAAGGTGCCATTTTCGTTGAGGAGTTGCATGAGGTGCCGGTCGGTGCGCCGGTGGTGTTTTCCGCCCATGGTGTCTCCCGCGCTGTTGTCGATGAGGCAAAAGACAGAAAAATGATTGCTGTCGATGCCACCTGCCCGTTGGTGAGCAAGGTTCATATCGAGACCAAACGCCACGCTGCCCAAAAGCGACATATTCTGTTGATCGGCCATGCTGGGCATCCCGAGGTGGAGGGCACAATGGGGCAGGTCGATGATGGTGCCATCACGCTGATCGAAACAGCTGCCGATGCGCACAATGTGACGCCACCCGAAGATTGCGATCTGGCTTTTGCCACACAGACGACATTGTCGGTTGACGATACAGCGGAGATTATTTCAATCCTGCAATTCAGGTTCCCAGAAATCACCGGCCCCCGCGGTGAGGATATCTGCTATGCAACGACAAACCGGCAAAACGCCGTGAAAGCCGTGTCGGAGGGTTTGGACCTGATGCTTGTTGTCGGCGCGCAGAATTCATCCAATTCAAAGCGCCTTGTCGAGGTGGCACTGCGCGCGGGTGCTGGTGCAGCAGCACTGGTCGCCGATAAAAATGATGTTGATTGGCAGGCCGTTGAGAGGGCCAACATAATCGGCATTTCGGCAGGTGCCTCTGCGCCCGAAGTGGTGGTCCGTGAGCTGATTGACGAGATACAGGAGCGGTATGATGTCGAACTCGAAGAGAAAGCTCTGGTTGAGGAGAACATTACCTTTAAGTTGCCCAGCATTCTGACAAATTGATGGGGTGAACCATGGCCGTTTACACAATTGTTGACGACACTGCCCTTGAGACATTTCTCGAGCGCTACGCCCTTGGCAATGTGCTGAGTTTTGCCGGTATTGCCGAGGGGGTTGAAAACTCCAACTATCTGCTTCGCACCGATCAAGCCAACTATATTCTCACATTATATGAAAAACGTGTCGATCCAACGGATCTTCCCTTCTTTCTGGAACTGATGGAGACGCTAGCCACTGCGGGCATGAACTGTCCATTGCCGGTTATGGCAAGGGATGGATCAGTACTGCAGGAGCTTGAGGGACGCCCCTGCGCCATTTTCAGCTTTCTCGACGGTACCTGGTCGCGTTTTCCCAACAAGGAAAAATGCCGTGAATTGGGAACAGCGCTGGCAACAATGCATTTAGAGGCAAAGGTGATGCGCCGACATCGTTTGAATGCTCTCGGACCCCTTGCCTGGCAGCCACTTTTTTCCTCAGTAAAGAGCGAGGCTGATACCATCGGCGTGGGTATGACACAGCAGATTCAGGACAGGCTCGATGCGATCATCGAGAATTGGCCAACCGGTTTGCCCGAGGGGGTGATTCATGCCGATCTGTTTCCCAACAACGTGCTGTTTATCGGTGACAAGCTGACTGGATTGATTGATTTCTATTTCGCCTGCGATGATATCCTCGCTTATGATCTCGGAATATGTCTGAACAGTTGGTGCTTTGAGGCAGATGGCAGTTTCAACCTGACAAAATCGCGGGCGATGTTGAAAGCCTATGACAAGGTAAGACCGCTGTCAGATGCCGAATTCAAGGCCATCCCCGTACTGGCAGCGGGCTCTGCCATGAGGTTCTTCCTGACGCGCCTCTATGACTGGATCCACACGCCGACAGACGCCCTTGTCAGCCCAAAAGACCCGATGGAATATTGGTCAATCCTGCGCTTCCATCAATCCGTTTCCGGCACCGCCGCCTATGGGATTGATTTGTAGCGCCATGAGTTCGCCGGTGATCCTCCATACTGATGGTTCCTGTCTGAATAATCCCGGCCCTGGTGGTTGGGCCGCCATCCTGGAGTGGAATGGCAATGAAAAAGAATTGTCCGGCGCAGTGCCAGATACGACCAACAACCGGATGGAGTTGCAGGCTGCAATTGAAGGTCTAAATGCGCTCAGCCGGCCAATGAGTGTCGAACTTCATACCGACAGCAAATATGTCATGGATGGTGTTACGGCGTGGATGCCAAAATGGCGACTTAATGGATGGAAAACGGCAGCAAAGAAACCCGTTGCCAATCAGGATCTATGGCAGCAACTCGACGAAGCCCTTGCTCGGCACAACGTCAGTTGGCACTGGGTCAAGGGCCATTCCGGTGACCCGTTGAACGAACGCTGTGACGATCTGGCGCGAGCCGCCGCCATGAGCCTGTAGCCGGTTGCAGCACAGTAACCGGGTTTTAGAGCTCACCAAGGACGTGTGATGCGCTGGATACCTCAAAGGCGCCAACGTCTTCCATCAACATCTTTGTCACCACACCATCATCAATGATCACCGCGCACCGGGCCGCACGGACACCGAGGATAGCCCCCATATCCCGGTCAAGACCAAGAGCTTTGGTCAGAGCAAAATGCGGATCAGCAAGCATATCGATCTTGTCGCCAACATTATTCGCATCGCCCCATGCCTTCATCACATGTGCGTCATTCACCGCCAGACAGGCGATCCGGTCAACACCTGCTGCCCGAAGTTCACTGTACTTTTCCAGATAAGTTGGAAGATGACGGGCGGAACAAGTGGGCGTAAATGCCCCAGGCAGGGCAAACAATATTGTCCGGCCTGAACCGAAATAATCGTCACTTGAATGCTCATCAATGCCATCTTCGGTCTTGATTTGGAATTTTACGGAAGGGATCGGCTGCCCCGCTTCAATGGTCATTATGTGAACTTTCTCATTTTGGTCTTGCCAGTCGCCACGTCAAAAGAGCAGTGCGACAGATCATTGGGTATCTATCATTTGGGAGATCTCGTGACCAATTCAAGGGCCTCAAGAACAGCAGAAGATGTGAGCAATTCAGGCAACAAATACCCGTCAGGCATGGCCGGACCATAGACGATGTTGAACGGAATTCCAAACCGGTTATGGGATGCGAGAAAAGTTGAAATCTGTTCATTCGGCCGCGTCCAATCAGCCTGCATGGGCACCAGAGAGCCAGCCTGCTGGAGTGCTGCCATCTTGCTCACGACCGGGTCCTGATCCAGGACAAAGGCCTTATTCGCTTTGCAGGTGATACACCAATCGGCAGTGACATCAACGAACACAACCTGACCATCTGCGAGATGGGCGGCCACCGCTTCCGAGGCAAAATCGGCCCAACTGATCGCGCCCAACCGTGCGGTGTCATCTATGCTGGCTTCCCGGTTTTCAGGCAAAAGCAAAGTGCTCAAGATCATCCCAAGCCACAGCATCGTTCCGACAAGCAACAGCGCAAGCCCCCGCCTAACCCAGATCATCCAGACTCCCGGGCGCGGCAACAGCGCTACCATCCCCGGAAATAAAGCAACAAGAAGCCACGGGCTGGCAAGCCCTGCCCCCATTGCCAGAAAAATGGCAAACAGCGTTAGCGTGTCACCCGTAAGCGCCACCGTTACCGCTGTCCCAACAAAAGGTGCTGAACAGGGCGTTGCGAGAATGGTTGCCAGCATACCGGCCAGAAAATCACCAGCAAGGCCATTCCTGCCCGTTGGCCCCGAGGGACGCGCCAATGACGCAGCAAAACGCGGCACCGGGATTGTCACAAGATCGACAAGGCTGAGGGCAAAAATACCGAGCAGTCCAATCATGACGCCCAAAAAAACAGGGTTTTGAAACTGAACACCCCAGCCAATCTGGCCTCCAGCTTGGCGTATCAAAACCATCGTCAACGCCAATAATGCAAAGCTGGTAATGATCCCCGCCGCCCCGGCAAGAAAGCCAAGCCGCAGCCTGGCGCGATCGCGACCAACCACCCCCAGAACAGCGGATAGTTTCAACGCCAGAACCGGCAAAACGCATGGCATCAAATTCAAGATCAGCCCGCCAAGAAAGGCGATTGCAAGCATGATCAAAGCGTCAGAATGCGCGGGGCTGGTCGATGCCGATGCTCCGGTTGGTGGTGGAATGGCCAGATGAAATTCCGCCATTTCACCGCCAGCGATGACGGTCAAAATCGCTGGTCCACCATCAAAACCTGTTCCCTTCGCCGTGCTGATGGGGAGGTGATAACCGTCACTTGACAGCACCGGTGCCTTGAAGGCGACACCATCAAAACCCTCGACAAGAATGTCATCAATCGGTGGTGCACCGTTGGCAAGCTGTACTGCAAGATCGCTGTCTTTGATCACAGCGGAGACAATAAAAAGATTTGGCCCGGTTGCAGCGCGCCCTCCAGATGGGGCGATGCGGGGCACCATCGAAGAGGCCCGGGCAATCATCTGTGCGTGGGGCGAGGCCGTGGCTGCGCCATCGGGCAGAACCAGATCAAGCTGTGCCATCACCGGAACACAGATATCGGAACAGGCCAGCGCCTCCAACTGGGCGACAATCTGCACCGGCGCGCCGACGTTATGTCCCGTGAGATCAAGCGGCAAAGTGACCTGTGATTCGTACCCGAAATTATCAAAGCCAAAGACATCAAACCGCTTGGGAACAGGCCAGCGGATTGTTGCTTCGAGACTGGGCGAGGCGCTACCAGACACATCGATCGTTGGTGGCAGCCCCGCCTCACCCGGGGTGCGCCAATAAATTTTCCAGCCGGGCGCTATTCGAAATTCCACCGCCAGTGGAAGCGTTGTCAGATCACCCGTTCCCTTGACGGCAGACAGCAACCTTGCTTCGGCAATTGTGGGATCGCCCTGCCAGTCGCTCTGCAACGCCATGGCAGATGTGCTCATCACTACCACGCAAAAGAACGCACCAAAAAATACGACAAAAACCGATAACAGACGCATCAGCGGGCGCACAGCCATTAAATTAGCCACACATATGTTCAACTTTTGATCGGCGTTGGCCATTCTATCTTTTCGCCTGAGGGCTAAATGGGTGCTATCCGAAGTGTGAAGTTTTCGGGCTTTACCGAGAAGTGATTTCCTGTCTAGGCTAGGTAATGGGTCAGTTCAAGAAAACAAGCACAGTATCAAAATCAGATTTTGCCATCGAGTGTGACATGGCCGACAACATAAATTCGCTGCAGGGCCAGTTGCTAATCGCCAGCCCGCACATGGATGACACCAGATTTCAAAGATCGGTAATCATGATGTGCCAGCATGACGCGCAATCAGCGATGGGACTTGTGATCAACAAACAGGCAAGCCTCCTCAAGCTCGGCGATCTCTACGAAAAACTCGACATTGGTGCGCCTCGCTTTGCCGCTCAAGATCCGGTACATATTGGCGGTCCAGTAGACAGCAATCGAGGCTTTGTGCTGCATTCACAAGACCACATGCTGCCAGACAGTGTGGTGATCACCCATGAGATCGGCCTGACGGCAAGTGTTGAAATCCTGCGGGACATTACCGGAGGCGTCGGGCCATCGCACACCATTGTCTCATTGGGATGCGCCGGCTGGAGCGCTGGCCAGCTCGATCGTGAAATGAGCGAGAACGTTTGGCTCAATCTACCAGCATCAACAGATCTGGTTTTCGAGCATGACCGCGAAACCTTGTGGCAGCAGGCGTTTGATACCATCGGCATTGATCCCGCCTATTTTGCCGGAGATAGTGGCAGCGCCTAAATACCCAGATCAGGCTTCCAGATTAGCCCAAAAATCAGCCCAGAGACCAACCCCAAAATCAGGCAGCAAGTCTGGCCGCCAGTGCCTCATTTGACATAATCTCAAAAGACGGTCCAACCGCCGCGAGAGCTGGCGGGGCGGCGGCAATCAGACGGGCAGCAAGCTCCCCAACACGCTCGCCGGTCACATCATCAATCGCCGCCAGCAGCTCGACATCATCGCTTGGCTTGCCAAATAGCGTAATCTGGCGCGCCAGCGCATCGCCGCAGCCAGCAACCGACTCGCGCGCCATCAGCAATGACGCCCGCAATTGTGCCTTGGCCCTGTTGACTTCGGCATCACTGACACCGCTGGCAACATCATTGAGCTCATCACAAACGACACCGAGCATTTCATCAACCTGCTCAGCTGAAGTTCCGGCATAAATGGCAAAGTTGCCGCTGTCGGATTGCATGTTGGCAAAGGAAAAGATCGAATAGCATAGGCCACGCTTTTCACGGATCTGTTGGAATAGCCGCGAGGACATACCACCGCCAAACAGGGTGGACAATGCCATAAGCGCGAACCGGTCCTCATCATTTGCCGCAAGACCTGGCAAACCAAGCACGACATGCGTCTGCTCAAGATCACGCGTGATGATCTGGCGGCCCGCTGACCAGACAGGGGCTTTTCGGGTTGCATCGGTTGCCGTCTGTAAGCCGCCAAGCCGCTCCTCGATGCAGGCAACCAATTCATCCTGTGTCACCGCACCAGCCGCGCAGACAAGCATCTGCCCAGCGCCATAATGACGGCTTAAAAAGCCGCTGAGATCACCACGATCAAAATTGGAAACAGAGTCAATGGTGCCCAGAATTGGGCGGCCCAGAGTGTGATCGACATAGGCTGATTTTGCATATAGATCAAAAACCAGATCATCCGGTGTATCAACGGATTGACCAATCTCCTGAATGATCACACCGCGCTCACGCTCAATTTCAATCTCAGGCATCGTCGACTCGGTGAGAATATCGGCAAGAATATCAACGCCAAGAGACAGGTGTTCGGGCAGCAGCCGAAGGTAATAGGCGGTTTCCTCGCGGCTGGTATGGGCGTTCATGTAACCACCAACATCCTCAACCTCGGTCGCAATCGCCTGGGCATCGCGGCGTTTGGTTCCCTTGAACGCCATATGTTCGAGCATATGGGCAATTCCCTGTTCGGCGTCACGCTCATCACGTGCACCAGCTTTGACCCAAATACCGACAGAAACCGAGGTTGCTTGCGGCATGTGCCGCGTTGCAACACGCAGTCCATTGGTAAGGGTCGAGAGCGTCGCAACAGTCATAGGCTGCGTTTCCTTTCAAGAACAAGCGCCTTGACCGCACTATCACTCGCCTCGACAAGATGTGTACGCTCTGGGCGCTGCATCAAATCGGCGAGGTGTGCTGGCAGGGCTGGCAGTGTTCCGGTTGCCTGCTCGACCGCGTCCTGGAACTTTGCCGGGTGTGCACAGGCTAGCGCCACCACGGGTGTCCGATCCGGCAGCGTGCCATCGGCAATGGCCCGCCGCGCGGCAGAAACACCAACCGCACTATGCGGGTCAAGCACCATCCCGTCATCACGGCTGGTGTTGGCAATTTCTGCGATGGTGCCAGCGTCATCGAGGCGATAGGCTGAAAACAGCGAGCGGGCTTCCACCATCACTGCTTCTAGAAGGGAAAATTTTCCAGTTGCCGCAAAATCAGCCATGACACGGGCCGTTTCCACCCCGTCGCGGCCAAGCAGTTCAAACAACAGACGTTCAAAATTGCTTGATACCTGAATGTCCATCGATGGGCTGAGCGAGGGATTGACTGCCTCGCGCCGCATCGCCCCCTGTTCGAAGAACCGGGTCAGAATGTCATTTTGATTTGAGGCAACGATCAGACGTTCGATTGGCAGGCCCATTTGCCTCGCCACATAACCGGCAAAGACATTGCCAAAATTGCCAGTCGGCACCGAAAAGGCCACTTTTTGCTGCGGCGCACCAAGGGCGAGGGCCGCGGAGAAATAATAGACAATTTGTGGCATCAGCCGCGCCCAATTGATCGAATTGACAGCCGAAAGATTGACGCTGTCACGAAAATCATGCTGGTTGAAAAGCTGTTTGACGATCGCCTGACAATCATCGAAATCACCATGCACGGCGACAGCATGGGCACCCTCGGCAATCACCGATGTCATCTGGCGCTGCTGAACGGGAGACACCCGGCCCTCGGGAAACAGAATGAACACGTCGATCGCATCACGTCCCTGAAAAGCCTCAAGCGCTGCTGATCCGGTGTCACCACTGGTGGCACCCAGAATGACCGCCTGTTGTGCCGAACGGCGCAACGCCCGGTCAAAGGCGCGTGCCAGAAACTGCATCGCATAATCTTTGAAGGCGATGGTCGGGCCATGAAACAACTCGAGCACATGGATGTCGCCGGTCAAATGACGTAGCGGTGCCACCGCTGGATCATCAAAGCTGGCATAGGCATCAGCGGCCATCGCCGTCAACTCGTCAGCCTCAATCTCACCATCGGTGAAGCGCGCCATGACGAGACCGGCAAGTTCCGCGTAGGAAAGGCCGCGCATCGCCGCGATTTCCTTATCAGAAAAGCGCGGATAGGATGTTGGCAGATAAAGCCCACCATCGCGTGCAAGGCCGCTAAGCAAAGCCTCTTCATAGCCAAGCGGGCCATCATTGCCCCGGGTGCTTATATATTTCACTGTTGCGAACCCCCATCGTCATCCCGGCCCCGCCCAAAAGTCAGCCTGCCAGCCTGATGATGGAACGCCAGATACACGCCAATCAACGCAAGTGCGATGCCATACCACGTGATCGCATAGCTGAGGTGTGAATTTCGCAGGTTCAATTTTGTGCGTGCCGCGATTGGCAGTTTCACTTCGTCACCAGTGCGGATTGTTGCGGCATAGACAGATGTAACAGCAGCAGACGATAGTTCCAGATGTGCCACAATCTGCGCGGGCACGAGGGTGAACCAAAAGCCGTTTTCCGCCTCATTTTCGGGAACGAAATAACCCTTCTTTCCGGGGAAGCGCAGAATCGCATCAAGCTCAGTTTCGCCCTCAACAAGGGTGAAAGGGCGTTTGGCTGGATCTCTGTATGATTCGGATACCCACCCTCTATTCACCAGAACAATGCGGCCATCGCGAAGGGTAAAGGGCGTCACAATGTGAAAGCCGGCGTTGCCCTCGTAGGTGCGGCCGGTCATGAAGGTTTCCCTGCCGTGGTCAAAACTGCCGACAAGGCGCAGCCTGCGGAATTCAAGATCCGCAGTTACCTCGTCTGCAAGAGGCAGTTCGATCGGCGGCGCTGATGAGCGTTGCTCGAAGCTGGCAATCAGATCATTTTTCCACTCAAGGCGCTGCACCTGCCATGTACCCAGAGCCAATAGGACCAGTAGCGTTGGCAGGGCAAAAAATGTGGGCCATAACAGGGGTCGTAATCGTATCATCATCAATCCGCAGAGGTGTTTACCAGCTGGTACCGCATCAACTAGGATGCAGCAAGTGCCAAAAGGCAGGCCTGACGTAAAAGGGAGCGCCTGCGACAGGCGCTCCCCGGCGTTAGTTATAAGTAAGCGCTAAGCCAACCGGATCAACCGCCCCACCAATATACAGCGGCAAACAGGAACAGCCAGACGACATCGACAAAATGCCAGTACCATGCCGCAGCCTCGAAACCAAAATGCTGCTCAGGCGTGAAATGACCGGCCCGCCCCCGCAGCCAACAGACCGCGAGGAACAATGTGCCAACAAGAACGTGGAAACCGTGGAACCCCGTCGCCATATAGAACACAGACGGATAGACACCATCGGTGAAACCAAAGGGCGCGTGGCTGTATTCCAGCGCCTGCAGCGCGGTGAACAACATGCCCAGAATTACCGTCAGACCAAGTCCGTTCATGAAATCCCTGCGGTTACCATGTTGCAGAGCATGGTGAGCCCAGGTGACCGTACAGCCGGACAGTAACAGAACCAACGTGTTGATCAGTGGCAGGTCAAAGGGATCGAATGTGGTAATGCCCTCTGGTGGCCATACACCGCCGACCGGGAACAGCGCCCGGTCAAAAAACGCCCAGAAAAACGCAACGAAGAACATAACCTCGGAGGCGATGAACAGCATCATGCCATAGCGCATGCCAATCTGAACAACCGATGTGTGATGCCCCTGATATTCGGCCTCGAGGATGATATCACGCCACCACATATACATCGTCATCAAGACAAGCGCGAAGCCAAGGCCAAGCACTGCAACGCCATACTGAACCTCGTGCATGTACATGACGCCACCGACAGCCGCAGTGAATGCCGCCGCAGACCCCACGGCAGGCCACGGACTGGCTTCAACCAGGTGATAAGGGTGTTTGTTCTCACCACTCATTTTCGTCTCCTTTAAATCTGACTGGCAAGTGCCAGTCACCTCTCCACGATTTCATTTATCCTAACTCTTTGTCCCGGAAAGTGCGGGAAAGAATGTGTAGGACAGGATAATTTCTTTGATATTGGCTGTATCGGCGTTCTCAACAATCGCCGGGTCAATGAAAAACCGCACCGGCATCAGCATCGACTCGCCCGGCGCAAGCGTCTGTTCGATGAAACAGAAACAATCTAATTTCATGAAATGAGGGCCCGCCTTCACTGGTGTCACATTGAAGGTGGACGTGCCAATGGACGGTGTGTCGCCAAGGTTTGTCGCCCGGTAATTAATGATAACTTCCTCACCGGGGTTCAGCGTTACAGGCGCATCGACGGCTTCAAAGCGCCAGTTCAATGATGGATTGACGTTGGCATCAAACCGCACTTTGACAGGATGATCGATGATGATGGCATCCGCATTCTCAGTCACCACCTGCGTTGTTCCACCATAACCGGTAACACGGCAGAACAGGTCGTAAAGCGGCACCGACGCGTAGGCGAGGCCAACCATCGTCACGACAAGCAACGCCAGCACCGTCAAGGTACGGCGATTTCCCTGAGCACGCTGGTCGGTCTGCGGTGGGATTGTCCGCGTTGTCATGCTCCACTCCCGACCCTGACGATGGTCAGCGCGTAGAACAGCACGACCAACAGAACAATACCCCCAAGAAGTGCGAGATTGCGGCTACGGCGCATTTTCTGCATCTCTTCTGCAGTCTTTGGCTGAGGGCGCTCGGTCATGATGGGATCCCGACTAACAGAAACTGCTGAATGGCGCGATCGGCAACGAGCGCCAGGAACAAAACGAAAAGATACAATATCGAAAAGCCGAACAGCCGTCTTGCGACCGCATGATCACCGGAGCGGAACAACTGCCAAGATAGATAAACAAACAGCGCACCTGCAGCACCGGCAAGGCCAGCGTAAAAAACCGACGCCATACCGATAAACCAAGGAGCCACTCCAAGGGGCGCAAGCAGCACCGCATAGATCAAAATCTGTTTGCGTGTTTCCATCTCGCCAGCAACAACAGGCAGCATCGGCACATTTGCACGCGTGTAATCTTCATTCCGGAACAGCGCAAGCGCCCAGAAATGAGGCGGTGTCCACATGAAAATCAGGGCAAACAGCAACAATGGTTCAACTGAAAGGCTGCCAGTCACAGCGGCCCATCCTATCACTGGTGGCAAGGCTCCTGCAGCGCCGCCAATGACGATATTCTGCGGTGTGCGCCGTTTCAGCCAGATTGTGTAGACAACGCCGTAAAAGAAGATGGTAAACGCAAGAAGGCCAGCCGCCAGCCAGTTAGCGGCAAGCCCGAGAACAAGAACCGACAGAGCGGAAATGACCAACCCCATGGTCAAGGCTTCGGCGGGCTCCATCAATCCGGCGGGAATGGGACGGGATTGCGTTCGCGTCATCACCGCGTCGATGTCACGATCATACCACTGATTGATCGCCCCGGAGGCACCAGCACCAGCGGCAATGGCAAACAGGGAAACCACGAACACAAGTGGATGCAGGTCGCCCGGCGCAAGATACATCCCGGAAAAGCCGGTGAAAATCACCAGGCTCATCACTCTGGGCTTCAGCAATGACCAGAAATCACCAACCGATGACACCCGAAGCGCGTCGGCATCGGCAGATATATTCTGGTCTGTACTCACAGCCATTATCCAGCTCCGTTCACGAATGAGGAAGCGCCCAAACGGGCGCCTCCATGATTTGTTACTTGATCTTCGGCAATTCGTCGAAGGTGTGGTATGGCGGTGGTGATGCAACCTGCCATTCAAGTGTTGTTGCCCCCTCACCATACGGATTGTCTGCCGCGCGGCGCTTGGCAATAAACGCCTGCGCAATCACCACGAGGAACAACACTGCGCCCGCTGCGCCGATATATGAGCCGATCGAGGCAACCATGTTCCAGCCGGCAAACGCATCAGGATAGTCGATGTACCGGCGCGGCATTCCAGCAAGACCAAGGAAATGCATCGGGAAGAACGTCAGGTTAACACCGATGAAAGTGACCCAGAAATGCAGCTTGCCAAGACCTTCTGAATATTCGTAGCCGGTCATCTTCGGGAACCAGTAATAAAAGCCGGCAAACAGTCCAAACACAGCACCAAGCGACAGCACATAATGGAAGTGCGCAATCACATAATAGGTGTTGTGCAGAACCACATCGAGACCAGCGTTCGAGAGAACAACGCCCGTTACACCACCAACAGTGAACAGGAAGATAAAACCAATCGCCCACAGCATCGGAACACGGAAGGTGATCGAGCCACCCCACATCGTCGCAATCCAGGAGAAGATTTTCACGCCGGTCGGCACAGCAATCACCATCGTGGCAGCGGTGAAATAAGCGCGTGTATCAACGCTCAATCCGACGGTGTACATATGGTGCGCCCAAACAATGAAGCCAACGAACCCAATCGCAACCATGGCATAGGCCATTCCCAGATAACCAAACACTGGCTTTTTGGAGAAGGTCGAGATGATGTGGCTGACAATGCCAAAGGCAGGCAGAATCATGATATACACCTCTGGGTGTCCGAAGAACCAGAACAGGTGCAGGAACAAAATAGGGTCTCCACCGCCTTCAGGAATGAAGAATGTAGTGCCAAAATTGCGGTCAGTCAGCAGCATGGTGATCGCACCCGCCAGAACAGGCACTGCCAGCAAAAGCAGAAACGCGGTGATCAGCATGGCCCATGCAAAAAGCGGCATCTTGTGCAGCGTCATGCCGGGTGTGCGCATGTTGAAGATCGTGGTGATGAAGTTAGCCGCACCAAGGATCGAGGACACACCGGCGAGGTGCAGCGAGAAAATCGCAAGGTCCATCGACATACCCGGTGTACCAGATGAGGATGAAAGCGGTGGATAGATCGTCCACCCGACACCCGCACCACCATCCATGACCGCAGACAGCAGCAACAGAATGAAAGACGGGGGCAATAGCCAGAAGCTGATATTGTTCATTCGCGGGAACGCCATGTCCGGGGCGCCAATCATGATCGGCACAAACCAGTTACCAAAACCGCCAATCAACCCGGGCATCACCACGAAAAACACCATGATCAGGCCGTGCGCGGTGGTGAAAACGTTCCAGACATGGCCGTCAGCCATGTATTGAACGCCAGGCTCCATCAATTCCATACGCATATAGATCGACAGACCGCCACCAATGAAAGCGGCGAGAATGGCGAACACGATATACATTGTGCCGATGTCTTTGTGGTTGGTCGAATAGAGCCAACGGCGCACAAAGCTCTCTGGGGCACCATGATCAGCGTGGGCTTGAGCACTCATTTTATAATCCTCTTCGCTAACTGATTAATTGGCCGAGGCCAGTTTAAGGGTTTCAGGATCTACGAGACTGTCATCCATCGCGAATTCCTCCCGCGCTGATGAGAGCCACGCGTCATATTCAGCCCGTGGCAAGGCCCGGACCTCAATCGGCATATAGGCATGGTTGATACCACAGATCTGGTTACACTGGCCGTAATAGGTCTGTTTGCCAGTCGGCACGTCAATCCACACCTCGTTGGTGCGGCCGATGAAAGCGTAAACCTGAACGGCAAGCGATGGCACAAAGAACGAATGCATCACATCATTGCCGGTGATGAGCAGCTTGATCCGGGTGTTCTCTGGAACAATCATCGGGTTGTCGACAGACAGAAGCCTGATTTGGCCTTCCTGAAGGTCAGCTTCATCAACGAGATAGCTGTCAAAGGCGATACCATCATCTGGATATTCATAATTCCAGTACCACTGGTTGCCCGTCACCTTGATCACCATGTCCGTATCTGCGGTGCGGTCAAGATAATAAAGCAGACGGAAAGACGGGACCGCAATGCCAACAAGAATGACAACCGGTATGACGGTCCACAAAATTTCGATGACCGTGTTGTGCGATGTCTTTGATGGATTCGGGTTGGCGCTGGCGCGAAAGCGGATACCCACATAGACGAGCAATCCAAGAACAAACAGCGAAATCAGCGTTATGACAACGAGCAATAAATTGTGCAGGTCAGTCGCCATTTCAGCGATCGTGCCGGCCGGTGGCTGCAGATCCATCTGCCATGGCTCCGGCTTGGCGGCCTGAGCATTTGTTGCGCCCAGCAGCAGGCAGACTGACGCAAACACCGCAGCCGAATATCTGTGTGCCGCATCCAGCACAAGCGCAACCCAGCCTGAAATTGATTTGGCTAGAAATGCCATGGATTTTTCTCCCCCAATTCGATTGACCAACGCAATGGTCTTGCAGCGACGTCAAAGCGCAGTCTTCGGTCGCTTTCGAAGCCTTTAATTAGACTGATTCTTGAGAATAGAAAAGCCCCATGCGGCTACCTGTCGCTATAATTTCTATCTTTTTTTTTCTTTTTACAGGAGCACAGATTTTACCCGCAACAAACTTGCCCGGCAAATTGGATTATCATCTTGAAATCCTCGCTTTCTGCCCCCATCCTGTTGGCAGTGGCAAAGCACAGTAAATATTCGTAACCTATTGATATATCAGGAAACAACATGGATCATCTGGCGCAAACTGACGATATTTTCTTCACTGGAACAAATCTGGAGCAAGACAAGGCACAGCAAATTGTCCGGCAGGCACTTGCCGGCGCTGACGATGGCGAATTATTTCTGGAGATGCGCCATTCGGAAATGCTCGCCTTTGATGATGGCCGTTTGAAGTCTGCCAGCTACGATCAATCCAGCGGTTTCGGTCTGCGGGCAATCGCTGGCGAAGCGCATGGCTATGCCCATGCCGGTGAGCTGAGCGAGGCGGCCCTGCGGCGGGCGGCAGCAAGTGTCGGTGCCGTGACAAAGGGATATAACGGGGCCGCGGCCCTCGCCCCTGTTGCCGGAAGTAACCGCCCACTTTACGGCGATGGCAACCCGCTGAATGAGATGCCGTTTGAAGCAAAAGTGAGCCTGTTGCAGGAAATTGACGCCTTTGCTAGAGCGGCGGATCCCAGAGTGGTTCAGGTCAGCGCCAGCCTTGCCGGGTCGTGGCAAGCAGTGCAGATCATGCGCGCGGATGGTGAGCGCGTGGCTGACATTCGTCCCCTCGTGCGGATCAATGTGTCGGTCGTGGTCGAGCGGGATGGTCGCATGGAGTCCGGCTCTGCGGGAGCTGGCGGCAGGGTAATGTTTGATCAGTATATGCAGCCGGAGTCATGGCAGCCACAGGTTCATGAGGCGTTGCGCATCGCGACCCTGAATCTGGACTCAGTTGCCGCCCCAGCCGGAGAAATGGAAATCGTACTTGGTGCCGGCTGGCCCGGCGTCATGCTGCACGAAGCGGTAGGCCACGGTTTAGAAGGGGACTTTAACCGCAAGGGCACATCGGTTTTCAGTGGCCGCGTTGGCGAGCAGGTCGCCTCTAAAGGCGTCACCGTGGTAGATGATGGTACCATGATGGACAGGCGCGGATCGATCACCGTCGATGATGAAGGCACACAATCCCGACGCAATGTGCTAATCGAAGATGGCATCCTGCGCGGCTATATGCAGGACCGGCAGAATGCGCGCCTCATGGGTGTTGAGGCAACAGGCAACGGCCGACGTCAATCCTATGAACACGCGCCGATGCCACGTATGACCAACACCTTTATGGAGAGCGGCAAGGACGATCCCGAAGAGATTGTCGCCTCGATCAAAAAAGGTATTTATGCGGTCAATTTTGGTGGTGGTCAGGTAGATATCACCTCGGGAAAATTCGTCTTTTCAGCCTCCGAGGCTTATTTGGTCGAGAACGGCAAGGTCGGCGCGCCCGTCAAAGGGGCCACGCTGATTGGCAACGGGCCAGATGCAATGTCAAGGATTTCCATGATCGGCAATGACATGGCTTTGGATGATGGGGTTGGAACCTGTGGCAAGGCGGGCCAGTCGGTTCCGGTGGGCGTTGGTCAACCAACGGTGAAGATGGGCGGTGTTACTGTCGGCGGAACGGAGGCAGCTTAGCCTCATGCCGGGCGGCGAAGATATGGCACAAGACAGACCAAGAGTAATGTCACGCCGGCGCCAAAGCTAAAGGGAAATTGTGACCCGCCAAGATCATAGAGCGGTCCGGCAACGCTCAGCCCTATAACCTGTCCGAGCGAGCCGAAACCTTGGATCATACCCAACGATCCTCCCCGCATGGTCTCGCCCGCAATCTTGCTGACGGCAGCGGTGATTGCCGGTGTTGAGAGAGCAAAGCCAAAACAGATGGCCGTTGTCCCAAGAAAAGTCTGCACCAAAGGATAGGCATTGCCGACAAATAGCCCCATGACAATCAACACGGTGACAATTTGACCAAGCGCCAGCAGGCTGGCGCCAATGAGGGTTGTTGTCACTTCGCCAAAGCGGGACACAACAGTTTTGATCAGCACTGCCTGCACGATAATGATGCAGACACCGATATAGGTGAACAGCCACCCTGTCTCGATGGCACCAAAACCCAGATAGTCACGCAACACCAGAACAAAGGACGCCTCAACCTGAGCAAATGAGAGATTCAACGCCATCGAGGCGATTGCATACAGCGCCAGTGGCGAGGCCATCAATGCCCGCAGCCGAGAGACAGCCGTTCCAGCATCGCCAGGCTGTTCAGGTGTTAACCGGTCACGATCGACACCCTTGAGCCATGTGGTCATGAAAAGGGCGACAAAGGCAAAGCCTGCCGCCATCAAAAAGGGAACCTGATAGAGCGGGCCAGTGCCAAAATGGCTCAGCAAACCGCCAAGCGCCGGCCCGGCGACAAAGCCAACGCCAATAGCCGCACCCAGAAATCCCATATATTGCGCCCGCTTCTCAAGCGATGTGCGGTCGGTAATCATTGCCTGAATGACACCGGTGTTCCCAGATCCGATACCAGCCAGAATACGCGCCAGAAACAACTGCCAGAGCTCGTCCGACATGGCGAACCAGAAATGCGCAACCCCGGTCAGGGCCAATGAGACGAAAAGCACACGCCGCCGGCCAATGTGGTCTGACAACCGGCCAAGGATGGGGTTGGCAACAAACATCGCAAGGGCAAAAGATGCCAGTAGCAGCGTCATCACACTGGCTGGCTGACCCATCGATTCCAGGATCGTGTAGGGAAGAACGGGAATCAGAGCGCCGACGCCGACAAAATTGATACAGACAATCAACAATAAAACCGGCATTACAGCAGCCTACAAATTCCTGTCAGCAACGTCTAGCACCAATGACGGCCTAACCGGTAGAGTGAACACACTGACAGGCAATCTGCGCATCAAAAGCTGTTGGCGTTAAAAATCTGGGAGACATCATTTTTCCACTCACCATGCAACGCATCCAACAACATCTCCGCTGGTGTCCTCTGATTGTCCAGACAGTCCCTGAGAGGCGACAGAAACCCGGACTCATCACCACCACCAAGGTCGAGAATGCCGCGTCGACGCAACCCCTTGTTTGAAATTGACACCAGACGTGTTGCGAGGTCGTAAACATCGTGGGACCCAAGCCTGCCACTGAAACCGTCCTTTGCGACAGACAGACGGGCTGCCATCACGTCATCCGCCCGCAAATTGGACGCAAGGGAAGCCGCTTCCTCAAGCGCTTCGTCATCATAGAGCAACCCAACCCAGAAAGCCGGCAGAGCGCAGATGTTTGCCCACATGCCGCTGTCAGCACCACGCATCTCAAGAAACTGTTTCAGCCTGACCTCGGGAAAGGCGGTTGTCATATGATCCTCAAAATCCGCCATGGTTGGCATTTGCCCCTCAAAGCCAGCAAGTGTGCCTGCCATGAAGTCACGGAAGGAGCGCCCTGCTACATCGATGTAATCCTCGCCGCGATGGACGAAATACATGGGCACATCGAGTATGTAATCGATCCATTGCTCGTAGCCAAAATGCGCGTCAAACACGCAAGCAGGAACACCGCATCTGGCGGCGTCGGTATCTGTCCACGCATGGGCCCGGGTCGACAGGAATGGTGATGCCTGCCCTTCTTTGAAAGGTGAATTGGCGAACAATGCAGTGGCAATAGGCTGTAGCGCAAGGGATGTGCGGAATTTGCGCCGCATATCCACCTCGTCACTATAATCAAGATTGACCTGAACGGTGCAGGACCGCAGCATCATGTCAAGCCCGAGAGAACCAACCTTTGGCATGTGCGCGCTCATAATTTTGTAACGCCCCTTTGGCATGAACGAGATATCCTCGCGGCGGGCGGTGGGATGATAGCCAACGCCCAACATACCAATGCCCAGGGGATCTGCCACATTTCGCATATGCCGCAAATGGCGTCCTGTCTCGGCACAGGTCTGATGCAGATTGGCCAATGGCGCGCCGGACAGTTCGAGTTGGCCACCGGGCTCAAGGGTAACCGAGCCTCCCTTACCATCCTTCAGTCCGATGATTTTGCCCTTTTCCAAAATTGGCGTGGCTGCTGATCCAAGCTCGATCAACAAGTTGCTGAGCAATTGAGCCACCCCATCCGGCCCCTCATAGACGACCGGTTCCTTGGTATCGCAGCGATAGAGGAATTTTTCATGCTCGGTGCCGATTTTCCAGTCGGATTTCGGTGTCTCTCCATCCGCCACCCAGTCGATCATGGCCTGTTTGTCGGCGATCCGCATATTGTCGTCTGTCATGAATGGGGTCCTGAGAGATTGTCCGTTTGAGTCGTCGCGCGCGAGAGTACAGCAGACAGGCCATTAATAGAAAAAATAAATGAACTTACGTTATATTCGGCCAGTCACCATAGACCGATTGAAAGCACGTCAGCGCTGCTATTGCCGCAGTATCTGCCCGCAATATGCGCGGACCCAGTGAAACTTTCAAACAGTTTTCGCGCTGGTCGAGGATGCTCCGCTCATTTTCGGAAAATCCACCCTCTGGACCAATCAGAATGGCCGCACGTTGCGGCTTGGGGTGCGCGGCAAAAACAGAAACTGCATTGAGGTCACCCTTGGCGGCGCTGGCCTCATCACACCAGATCAACAATCTGTCCTCCGGCACCGCATCCAGAACATCGCCCAACGGGGCAAAATCGCGAATTTCAGCAATATCAAGGCGTTCCGTCTGCTCAGCTGCCTCAATCGCGTTGGCTGCCAGCCGGTCATCATTCACCCGCGTCACCTGACAGAAATCGGTACGGGTCGGCCAGATCACACTCGTACCCATTTCCGATGCCTTCTGGGCGATGAAATCCAGCCGAGCTTTTTTCACCGGGGCGAACAGAAGCCACAAATCAGGGCTGGCCCGCTGAGGGCGGGTCTGCGCGATCACATCCAGAGAACAGCTGCGTCTGCCAAGGCTCTGTATCGTGGCTTGCCACTCGCCATCAACACCATTGAAAAGAGCCACCATATCTCCCGTCACAAGCCGCATCACGGATGCCAGATAATGCTGCTGGCCTTTGTCTGGAATGATAGACACTCCGGTCGCCAGATTGCCGGGAACATAAAGCCGGGCTTTAAAAGCAGTCCTTGTCATGACGCATATCTACCCCGCCGCGCCAAAACTTTCAATCCATCAGCCTGTCTTCAGAGCCTGGCCAGAACTATCAAGTGATTTCCTTGTTATGCCGCCACATGGGGGAAATTGGACACAGCTTCATGGCTGCGGTATCTGTTGGCGATGACCAGAGAACAAACAGACAAACGCGCCGGCCACACTGACATTCAATTGATTGGATGGTGGCAAAAATTACCCCAGGCGTTGCATCCCTATCTCTTTCTGGCGCGATTCGACAGACCCATTGGCTGGTGGCTTCTGCTGCTGCCTGCGTGGTGGATCATTCCCCTTGCCGCCGAGACCACACTTCAAATGGTGCAGATGATGACGCTGTTTCTGCTTGGCGCGATGACAATGCGAGGCGCCGGTTGCGTGGTTAACGACATGTGGGACCGGCGCATAGACCTGCGTGTGGAGCGGACCAGTGGTCGGCCACTCGCCTCTGGCACCGTTTCACTGCTCCAGGCATTGCTGTTTTTAGCATTCCTATGTCTGATTGGGCTTGGCATTCTTGTGCAACTGCCGCAGACAGCGATCATGGTTGGCGTTGCCTCGCTGCCATTGATCATCATCTATCCGCTCGCCAAACGCGTAACCTGGTGGCCGCAGGCGATATTGGGACTGACTTTTTCCTGGGGTGTTCCTCTCGGTTGGGCGGCAGTGACCGATCAATGGCCAACCCCCGAAATTTGGCTGATTTATGCCGGAAGCGTTGCCTGGGTCTTTGGCTATGACACGATCTATGCAGTTCAGGATATGGCAGATGACAGACACGCCGGGGTGAAATCATCGGCTCTTGGTCTTGGTGACCGCCTGAATTTAGGGGTACACATTGCCTTTTGCCTTGCGATTGTGCTGATTTCTGCGGGCATCCAAGCGCATCAGGGACCCGGACTCTGGATGTTCGGTGTCGTTTTAATGGCGATACATCTGTTGCGCCAAGCACGAATGGTTAGCCACGATGACCCACAGGGCGCGTTGGCATTGTTTAAATCCAACCGCAATGCGGGCCTAATTCTAACATTGTTTCTGATTATCGATAGGCTGTTCGGCTGACGCTGTGTGGCGCTACAGATAGGCATCAAGATCATCAAGGTGTATCTCGATGATTTGCCATGGCGCCTGCTCGGCGAACAGCATATGGGCAGACAATCGCTCAAGGATAAGGCGGCGTTCAGCCCTGTCAGCCTGCATGTCAGCGACAAATTCCTCGAGGCTGCGATGATCATCATGACCGGTGAGCTGGCGAACCAATGCGGCGGCTTCCGCCTGGCTCATTGTTTCAAAAATCCGTTCTTTTGCCGGAATCCGAGACAAGCCTGCCGGCTGTCCGGCACCAATATCGAGAACGCCACCGCGCGCGGCGTAGCCAAACACCGGCTGATATCCAGAAATGATCTCACCGCCAGCGTCTGGCACAGGAAGATGCGTAACCGTCCCGCCATTGAAGCGAATATAGTCATAGGCAACACCAACAGCCTCAGTTCGGTGCATGATTTCAAGCTGCGCCTCGTCAAGCCAGGCAACATTCAGCCGCACCTCGCACCCGGCAGCCGGAAAAGCGGTGCAGGGAACCGCCCCGTAATAGCCAAGCTGCGCGGCATGAACGATGTCACAATCATGCAGGACAGCAGGAGTGACAGGAATGATTGCATCATCACCAAACTTACGGCGGAGTTGCACCGGCGCACGGTTTGACCCAACAGACAGCACCGCTGTTCTGTCATAGAGAATAGCTGCATCATCAAGGGAACGAAGCCGGCCATTGTCAAAAACGAACGCTGTGTCCGGTGCGTCATAGGGATAATTGACCGCCCGGTCAATTTCCGTTTGCGCAGGCAGAAAAAAGGTCTCGTCAAGCAAATCTGACATTACGCACCGCGGCTCAGGCCCATCGTCTCATCAAGCCCAAGGGCGATATTCATGTTCTGCACAGCGGCACCAGATGCCCCCTTGCCTAGATTATCGAGCCTCGCAAGCAACCAGAACTGGCTGTTATCTGGATTCGCAAAGACGGATAACTCCATATGGTCTGCGTTGACGAGACCATCCGCCGCCAACAGATTGTTAGCAAGCAACGCATCATCATTAGCCTTTGCAGCTGCCATGCGCACCAAACCCGGACCGTCAAAATGAGCGGCAAGGCAATCATGTAAATCCTGACCGGTGACAGATTTTGTCAACTGAGCCGAATGCAACGGCAGATTCACCAGCATGCCAGAATAGAAATCTGCAACTGCCGGCATGAAAATGGGCGCATTGTCGAGCCCGGCATAGGCTAACATTTCAGGGAGATGTTTGTGCGCCAACGTCACACCATAACTGCCAAATACCGGCAGCGCGCCATCAGCCTGCTGTGCAATCATGCCATTGCCACCACCGCTGAAACCCGACACTGCCGGCACGCTCAGCAGCGCGTCGCGCGGCACGATACCGGCATCGACCAACGGACGGGTCAGCGCCAGAAATCCGGTTGGGTAACAACCGGGGTTGCTGATCCGCGAGGCATCGGCGATTGCATCACGCTGTCCGGCAATCAATTCAGCAAATCCATAAACCCAATCAGCGTGTGTCCGATGCGCCGATGAAGCGTCGATCAGGCGCGCGTTTGTCTGCGCAGCCATGGCAGTTGCCTCACGCGCGGCGACATCTGGCAGGCACAGAATCGTCAAATCCGAAGCCGCCATCATCTGCTGGCGCGCTGCGTTATCCTTGCGCTCCTCATCGCTTAGAGCGCGCGCATCGACGCCCGGATGCCGCGCCAGCCTGTCAGCCACCTGCAATCCCGTTGTGCCTGCGGCGCCATCGATAAAAATGCTGTAAGTCATGGCCAAAGACATAAACGCATTGGATGGTTCTTGCAAGGATGGCTATAGTGTCGCGCTGGTGGTTGAAATGATCAGCCTAGTACAATATGTGAGACGCATGATGACACGCACAGAACAATCACTTATCTCCGAACTCCTTGATGCTGCCAAAGCGGCGGGGGCTGATGGCGCTGATGCCATGCTGGCCCGCGGTGAAGGCACTTCGGTCGATCTGCGGCTTGGCAAAGTTGAGGCGAGCGAACGCTCTGAGGATTTTGACGCCGGGCTGCGGGTTTTTGTCGGCCAGCGCAACGCTTCCATTTCAACCAGCCAGCTCGACAGTGACAATATCAAATCGCTGGCAGAGCGCGCCGTAGCAATGGCAAAAATCGCACCCGAGGACCCTTATGCACGCCTCGCTCGCGCCGATGAGTTGGCCACCCAGATTCCCGAATTGGACATGTATGACGAACATGTGCCCACGGTTGATGATCTGACCCAGATGGCACGCGCCGCCGAGGAAGCGGCATTGTCGCATGAGGGCATCACCAATTCGGAAGGCGGGTCAGCCAGCCATGGCGTTGCCAATATTCTGATCGCCACCAGCAATGGGTTTTCCGCAGACTATAAACGGTCATCCAATGGCGTTTCGGCGATGGTAATCGCTGAACAGGACGGCAATATGGAACGCGATTATGATTACAGCGCAGCCGTTTTTGCGGCCGACATGGATAGCCCGGACTCAGTTGGCAACAGTGCCGCCACACGGACGCTGGCGCGTCTTGGCGCAACCAAACCGCCAACAGGACAGTTTCCGGTGGTTTATGACAAACGCGTATCTGCCTCGCTTGTCGGCACCATGGCCGGCGCGATCAATGGCGCGGCCGTTGCCCGCGGTACCAGTTTTTTGAAAGACCGTATGGGCGAGCAGGTCGCCGCTTCCGGCCTGACATTTGTTGACGACCCGTTGCGTCCCCGGGGCATGGGATCACGTCTGTTCGATGGCGAGGGGCTCGCCGTAGAGCGCCGTGAAATGGTCAAGGACGGTGTTTTGCAGGGGTGGTTCCTTGACATCGCCTCAGCAACCAAACTTGGCTTGAGTTCAACCGGCAATGCCAGTCGCGGCCTTGGCGGACCACCGTCTCCGTCGACAAGCAATTTCTATCTGGAAAATGGTGACATTTCATTTGATGAGCTGATCGGCGATATCAACGCCGGTTTTTTGGTGACCGAGATGATGGGCAGTTCGGTTGATATGATCACCGGTGATTATAGCCGTGGTGCCGCCGGTTTCTGGATTGAAAAGGGCAAAATCGCGCATCCCGTGGCAGAGGCGACAATCGCCGGCAATCTCAAAGATATGTTCATGGCGATAACCAGGGCCAATGATATCGATATGCGCAAAAGCACCGCCGCCCCGTCACTGCGCGTTGACGGCATGATGGTGGCAGGTTCATGAGCTTTATCGCACCGGCTGTCGCTCGCCGCGGTGTTGTTGATTGGGCCGAATTGATCTTCAAGGACCACGGGTTCCTGAGGCTTTATTGGCATAACGAACATGAAATTGCTCCGGGCATGTGGCGGTGCAATCAGCCAAGTCCGGGGCGCATCAGGATAGCAGCCGACCGGGGCATAAAGACGATTATCAATCTGCGGGGCCCTCGCGCAGATGGCGGCTGGAGGCTGGAGGCCGAAGCCTGTACAAAATATGGCCTGACCCTCATGGATTTTAATGCACGCTCACGTGCCGCACCGGACAAGCAGATGCTTCACGCCGCAGAGGCGCTGTTTACCGAGATGAAACTGCCAGCGATGATGCATTGCAAATCAGGTGCCGACCGGGCCGGATTAATGGCCGCATTATATCTGCTGATCGTTGAGAAGCGCCCAGCGCGCGAGGCGGCGAAACAGCTTGCGTGGAAGTACGGCCACGTCAAACAGGCAAAGACCGGGCTATTGGATGCATTTTTTGCAGCCTATTTCCCCTATGAAGACCGGGGCATGGCGTTTTTTGACTGGGTCGATGAAATCTATGACCCCGATGCGATCACCCGTGACTTCAAGGCGAAGGGGTGGGCCGTCCGCCTGACCGACAGCATTCTTCATCGTGAGTGATCACGCACCGCCAAAGAATTGAAGATTGCATAAGCGCGCATAAAGGCCATTGGCCGCAGTCAGATTGTCATGCGTGCCATATTCAGTGATCTTCCCACCCTCCATCACCAGAATCTGTGAGGCATCGCGCACTGTCGCCAGCCGATGCGCCACCACCAGAGTGGTGCGGCCTTTTTGCAGGGCAGCCAACGCCGTCTGCACCTGCTTTTCCGACTCCGCATCAAGGGCTGCTGTTGCCTCATCAAGCAATAAGATGGGAGCATCCTTGAGCATCGCTCTGGCGATCGAAATGCGCTGCCGCTGGCCGCCAGACAAACGGTTACCCATCTCTCCAACCTCAGTATCATAGCCGTTCGGCAGATCACCAATGAAGTCATGCGCGGCAGCAGCCTTGGCGGCGGCCTCTATCTCCTCACGGCTGGCGCCCGGTTTACCAAAAGCAATGTTCGCCGCCACAGTGTCGTCAAAGAGGATGGCATCCTGTCCAACCAACGCAATATTTCGGCGCAGACTTTCTGTCGTGACATGGCTGATGTTCTGGCCATCAATCAGAATGCTGCCCTGCGTTGCGTCAAAAAATCTTGGCAGAAGATTGATGATGGTCGTCTTACCAGCACCGCTTGGCCCGACAAGTGCCACTGTCTGGCCCGCAACTGCCTGAAAGCTTATGTCATCGAGAATTTTGGTGTCGTTATCATAGCTGAAACTGACCCCCTCGAATGAAATCTCACCCTTGCTGACAGCAAGTTCAGGAGCACCAGCTGGCGAGGTGATCTGTCGGGGGATGTCGAGAAGTGTGAGAATGCGCTCAGCCGCGGCAAGGGCTTCCTGCGTTACCGCATTCAAGGTGCCGATGCCGCGTATCGGCTGGACCAACAGGATCAAGGTCGTGATGAAGGCAATCACATCTCCCACCTGCATGTCACCAGCGGCAACACGCCAGCTGGCAAGGGCAACGACACCACCAACCGCAATACCGCCAACCACCTCGAGGATCGGATCAATTTTTGCACGACCGGTCAACAGCCCCACAAGACGCTGGTAAAGGCCATCAAAGGCACCCTTTGTACGATTGATTTCGCTGGACTCCATCTGATAAGCCTTGACCATGCGCGCACCCTGCAGGGTCTCGGCAAGAAGTGAGGTCACGCCCTCCATATGGGCCTGAAGATTGCCGGAGGCTTTGCGCTGACGGTTGCCAATACGGATGATCGGCTGCATGGCCAGCGGATAGACCGCCATCACGACAAGAGTCATCAGCCAATCCAGCCAGAGCATTGCGCCGATCAGGACAAACACTGTCAAAACGTCACGAACAAGGTTATTTGCCAACCTGACAAAGGCCTCGCGCACCAAATTGAGATCATTCATGATCCGCGACATGAAAGCGCCGGCTGGCTCGCGCGTTACCACCGCCAGGTCAGCCTCGATCAAGCTCTTTGCCATGTCCTTTTGCAGGTCCGTCGTTACCCGCAGCGCCAGCGCATTGACCTGAACCGTCTGCATGAACAAGGCAACACCTTTGACGAGGGCAAGAACGATGATTGCCGGCGGTGCCAGCCAAATAACTTCTGCCGCTCTGCCATCTGCAAGAGCATTGAAAATATATCGCGTCAATAATGGATAGGCGGACGCCGTGCCAGCAACAATGGCCATCAACAAAAACGTCCACGCAAGTTTTGTGAAATAACGACGCACCCACCCTTGCCAAAGCCTACGGGTCAAATATTTGGGAGACTGGGTTGCCCTATCTTCAAAACTGGGAAACGATTCCTGGTCAGCTGGGGATTTTTCACGCTGTTGCGAGGTCATAAGACCATACCAGTCTCAAAGTTGAAAACGACATACGATACTATCTTAAACCAGGCGTTCATACATTATTTCTCAGAACAGCACGGGATTTCTCAGAACAGCACGGGATTTCTCAGAACAGCACGGGATTTCTCAGAAACGCGCGGACTTATCAAGATTAAATCCATCATGCCAACCAGGTAAAAAAATGATAACGTCCGAGATGCTCCATGCTCCGGTTGAATTAGACGTCTTAAACATCGCCTCAGTGAGCAAATATAGAAAAAAATTAAAAAATTTGTTACTAGTAGCCAAGTATGCGGCAGAGGCGAAGAATGAGTAACGTGAAAGCGTACATAATTAGCTTTAGAGACGACTCCAAGCGAAGGGACGTCCTGTTAAAGCGGTTCAATGCAACCGGGCTTGAAATTGTATTCGTTGATGCCGTTAGCGGCAAACATCTGACGCCAGAAGAGCGCGCACCATTTGATTTCAACAACCGGCAATTTAGGGCCGCACATGTGTTGCAGGACAATGCAATTGGGTGTGCGCTGAGCCATTACAAGGCATGGACCAAGCTTATAGAGAGTGACGAAAAATACGCTTATGTCTTTGAAGACGATGTCCAATTCCTGACAGACAAAAGCAGCTCCGTATTTTCAGAGCTGGATGCTCTGTCTGCAAATTTGGATATCGTTTGCCTTGCTAACAGAAGGCAAAGCCTAAAACGTTTTAAAGTTGCCGACTGTGGACAAAACTCTGATTTAGTTGTGTTGAAAGGCAATGATTTCGGTGCAGAGGGCTATTTTATCAGCAAACATGCTGCACAAACGCTTCTAGCACACCCCGACAGACATGAGTACGAGGTAGACTTTCTGATCCATCACTGGTGGCGTCATAACTGTAGTGTTCTTCATATAATGCCTCCCGTCTGTTCAGAGGATGGCAGAACATCATCCATTGGCTACCAGAATGTTCCTGTCTGGGACGATGACAAAATAAAACATCGTGTTGCCCGTCGGTTCAACAGACTTAAAGACTCGCTCAACAAAAGACTCCTGTTCCGGCGACGTATCAACAGTGTGAAGACAAGATTCTCGTGATCAAAGTAATAGAAATTTTATTAAGTAACATCTAGCCAATGCTGAAAGCACTCATCAGAAAACCTGTCGGCCTGTTTGTACTCAGCTGGCTGATAGCGGCGGTTGTGGCATTGACCATGGTGACCATTCGCTGGCGCACCCATAATCCCGAAAATGGGCAGGCAATTCTGGATGATCATGATGGGTTCATTCTGGTATTCTGGCACTCACGCATTATTGCCATGCCGTGGCTGTGGCCGCGTCGCCACGCCATGAATGCATTGCAGTCTCCGCATCCAGATGGTCGGCTATTGGCCCACACGGTCAATCACCTTGGTGTGCGCACTGTTTGGGGAAGTAGCAATCGTAACGCGATGTCTGGATTGAGGGGATTGAAGCGGATTCTTGATGTCGGTAAGGTGGCTGCAATAACACCTGATGGTCCCCGGGGGCCAGCACGCGTCTGCGCAACTGGACCAGTGGCCCTTGCCAATCTGACAGAGAAACCGATCATTCCTGTTGCGTGGGCGGTCGATAGATTCTGGCGGGCGCCAGGCTGGGACAGCATGATCATACCGAAACCGTTTTGCCGTGGCATCATGATTTGGGGAGATGCGTTACATCCGGAAAGCAAAACAGCCGGCAGCAGAAAAAATGGTGATAAGGGAAAAAGAAACAGAATGGAAAGCCAGCGCAAGGGATTGGAGGCCGCACTCAATGATGTCACTGATCGGGCCGACCGTTACTTCAAAGGCGAGGCAGAGGCAGATGGCGGGAAGATCATGACTGATGCCTAGACAAGGCACCAAGGGAGTGACGCCAGCTCTGCCTGCCTCCTACAATCTTACCTGGCGTCTTGTGAAGCCTATTCTGGGCCACATTCTTCGTCGCCGCGCAAAGCAGGGCAAGGAAGACCCCGATCGCCTTTCGGAGAGATATGGGCTGTATCAGACGCCTTTGCCAAAACAGGCAATCTGGATCCATGCTGTCAGCGTTGGCGAAGCGGTGGCAGGCCTGTCTTTGATTGAGGCACTTGCAGCACGAAACCCCTCCCAACCTTTCATCATCACCACCAACACCGTGACAGCTGCGAGACTAGCGGATGACTGGACGACAGGGGCAAATTTGACCCATCTTTACCAGCCATTGGATCACCCTCTCTATGTCGACAGATTCCTTGAGGAAAGCGCTCCAATGGCCGCCATTTTCATGGAGTCTGACTTCTGGCCTAATTTGATTACCAGAGCAGCCCGGCGTGACATTCCGGTTATTTTCGCCTCCTCACAGATTTCTGATGTTGCGGCCGCACGCTGGCGCCGCCGCCCCGGTCTGGCAGCCGCTGTTTTTGGCGCGGCTGAGCTTGTACTCGCGGTCAACGACAAACAGGCAGGCAGGCTGTGCAATTTGGGTGCGCGCGCAGAGACCACCCACAATGTGGGATCGCTGAAGCTGGCATCAGGAGGCATGAAAACCGACCCTGGCCTGATGGCCGCGCTGAAACAGGCCGCTGGCAAACGGCGTATTTTTTTGGCCGCCTCCACACATGAGGGCGAGGATTTGAGCGTGATTAAAGCCTCGCATGCACTAGGGGATGGATGGTTCACCCTGCTCGCCCCACGACATCCCAAAAGAGGCGGGAGCATCGCAGCCCTTTACCAGGATGTGATGCCCGGCGCAACGGCACCCACCCGCCGCGCCCTTGATCAGTCACCAGCCGCGGGGGAGATGATTCATATCGTTGATACGCTGGGTGAAATGGGCAGTCTTTTTGCCGTTGCCGATGTGGTGTTTCTGGGCGGCTC
>ERZ802830.196-NODE-196-length-58834-cov-18.5163_pt1 | contig 58834 bp, 49 predicted proteins | sample MGYA00345654_ERZ802830 | MGnify/ENA primary metagenome ERZ802830 (study PRJEB30503, sample SAMEA104212375) | marine metagenome | biome: Westerlies Biome; feature: [SRF] surface water layer (ENVO:00010504) within the epipelagic zone...; material: water...
CCGGCGTGCACTTCGGCCACCAGACCCGATTCTGGAACCCCAAAATGGCACCCTTCATCTTTGGTGCTAGAAACAAGATTCACATCATTAATCTTGAAAAAACTCTCCCTGCCTTTAACGAAGCGCTTGTTGAAGTGCGCAATATGGCATCCAAGGGCAAAAAAGTTCTGTTTGTTGGTACAAAGCGTGCGGCCGCCAAGGTGATCGCCGAGCAGGCATCTCGAGTAGGTATGCCCTACGTCGACCAACGCTGGCTTGGCGGCATGCTGACGAACTACAAGACCATCCGACAATCCATCAAGCGGCTAGTGGATTTAGAAACACAATCACAAGACGGCACATTCGACCTGCTGTCAAAGAAAGAAGCTCTGCTACGTACCCGTATGATGAACAAGCTGCAAAGCAGTCTTGGCGGCATCAAGGAGATGGGCGGACTACCTGACGCGATTTTTGTTGTCGATGTGCAGCACGAGCATATTGCCGTCACCGAGGCGAATAAGCTGGGTATTCCCGTCTTTGGCGTGGTGGATTCCAATACCGACCCAGCCGGCGTCGACTACGTCATTCCGGGCAATGATGACGCGATACGGGCGATTCGTCTGTATGTCACAGCGTTCGCTGATGCGGTAGCCGAGGGCAAGGCTAACGTGGCAACCGACGTAGACCCAGATGAATTTGTCGAAGTCGACGAGCCGACAGCAGCGCCAAAGGCAGAGATTTCAGAAGCGGTCGCAGCGAGCGTAAACGAGGCATTTGCGGCGGAGGACGAAGCTAAGGCGGCAGAAGCTGAAGCTCAGGCCACTGCCGAGGCGCCAGTAGAAGCAACCCCAGAACCATCCCCGGAACCAAGCCCAGAACTAACCCCAGAACCGACAGAAGAGACCGCTCCAGCGGAAACGCAAGCAGAAGCATCAGCAGCGGACAGTAATGTTGCCGAGGAGAAGGAGTAAGACATGGCGATTTCAGCTGCGATGGTCAAGGAACTACGTGAGCGTACTGGGCTTGGCATGATGGACTGCAAAAAGGCATTGGTTGAAGCCGATGGCGACATGGACAAAGCCATCGAAGACCTGCGCAAGAAAAGCTCTTTAAAGGCGGCAAAGAAGGCTGGACGAACCGCAGCGAACGGCCTGTTGGGCGTGAAATCCTCTGAGGACGGCACACGTATCGCCATGGTCGAAGTCAATATCGAAACCGATTTTGCCGCGAAGAATGAGAAGTTTATCGCTTTCGTTAGCAAGGTTGCGCAGACCCTGTTTGACAGCGCAGATATGGACGCGGTTGCCCAGTCACTTAACGCCGAGCGCGAGACGCTGGTGCAGGAAATTGGTGAGAATATGGCGATCCGTCGGGGCGCTGTGGTCGAGTCTGCATCAGGTGGTTTGAGTTACTACATGCATGGCGATCAGCGTCGTGGCGCCATTGTGCAGTTATCCGATAAGCAAGACGAACTGGGCCGAGACCTTGCGATGCATGTCGTCGCGATCAACCCCATGGTGGTCAAAAGCGACGATGTTGACGCGGACATTCTCGACAAAGAACGCGAGATATACATGTCCCAAGCGCAGGATAGCGGCAAGCCCGAGGAAATTGTGGTGAAAATGGTCGAAGGCCGCGTCAAGAAATTCTTGTCTGAGGTCAGCCTGCTGGATCAACCCTTTGTTAAAGACGGCAATACCAAGGTGGGTGCACTGGTGAAGCAGGCCAATACTGAAGTTGTGCAGTTTGTGCGCTACGAGGTGGGTGAGGGCATTGAGGTGGAAGAGGCCGACTTTGCCGCGGAAGTTGCAGCCCAACTAGCCGACAGCGAATAGTCATTTGTCTCGGCTACTGCTCAAGCTCAGTGGCGAAGCGCTTGGTGGCAGCACTGGCCAAGGCATCGATCCTACTGTCCTGCAGCATTTTTGCCGCCAGATAAAGGGCGCTGTTGACGCGGGCGTCGAGCTCGGGGTGGTGCTAGGTGGGGGCAACCTGTTTCGCGGAGCCGCGCTATCCCAAGCTGGCATGGATCGAGTCGTTGGTGATCGCATGGGTATGCTGGCCACCATCATGAATGCGCTGGTCTTGGGAGATTTCCTGACGCGGGAGGGGATAGCCAACCAAGTATATTCCGCGACTGGGATACCAGGGATCGCGCCAGCCTATGAGCGCGATCACGCGCTGTCGGCGATGACCCAAGGCACGGTAGTGATTGTCAGTGGCGGAACGGGCAATCCACTTTTTACAACCGATACGGCAGCATGCCTGCGAGGCATCGAACTGCGCACGGATGCGGTGCTCAAGGCCACCAATGTAGACGGTGTATACAGTGCCGACCCGAAGCAGGACCCGCAGGCGCAGCGTTATAGGTGCATTACCTTCGACCAAGTGCTAGAGCAGCAGCTAGGTGTTATGGACCTGACCGCGATGGTGCTGTGTCGTGAGAATGCGATGCCAGTCGTCGTGTTCGATGTAAGCGTAGAGGGCGCCTTGGTTGCGATTAGCCGTGGCGAAGAGGTGGGTACCCGAGTTGAGAACGCATCGGTCTGATATGACAACACACTGCAAAAATCGCTAGCGATAATCCGGCTAACGTCTATCTTGTGGTGTCAGGTGGCACAACTGCCTATGATCGACAGTCGGGGACGAGAAACACGAGGGGAAGACGGCGAAATCGCCGGTGGCAATCACATGCCGACACTTCGCGATGCTCGAGGATGAGATTGGGAATCACTCATGATTGATGAATTTTTACAGGACGCAGACGAGCGCATGGGTAAGACCTTGGATGCGTTGGCAAATACGTTCGGAAAAATACGGACCGGGCGGGCGAACCCATCCCTACTCGATGGCATCACCGTAGATTACTACGGCGTGGCCACGCCGCTAAATCAAGTGGCCTCCGTATCAGTGGAAGATGCACGCACTTTGTTGCTCGCGCCCTGGGAGCGGCCCTTGGTGGTAGAAATTGAGAAGGCCATTCTGCGCAGCGAGCTAGGCATTACGCCCGTCAACAACGGTGAAGTGGTGCGTATTCCGCTACCACCCCTGACCGAGGAGAACCGCCGTGATCTTGCCAAACGGGCAAAGGGCGAGGCGGAGAACAGTCGTGTGTCCATTCGCAATATTCGTCGCGATGTCATTGCCGATATTCGCGAGTTGGTCAAAGAAAAGGAGGCGTCAGAAGACGACGCTCGCCGCGGAGAAGACCGCGTACAAGAACTGACCGACCGACGCATAGCTCAGGTAGACGGTGCCTTGGCGGCCAAAGAATCGGAATTAATGGAAATCTGAGCACCGATACCTGTTCATGCAAGATTTATCCAAAGATTCAGCCCCGCAGGCCTCTGCCTCGACGGTTCTGGAAGGCGAGCCAGAGACCAAGGATGTGGCAGTCGAAGTGTCCCCAGAGCATGTGGTCATCATTATGGATGGCAACCACCGCTGGGCCAGCGCCCGCCACTTGCCTGGCGCGGCAGGGCATCGAGCCGGTGCCAAGCGCCTGCGCCCGATCGCCGAGGCGTGTGCAGAGCTGGGCGTCAAACACTTAACGGTGTTCGCCTTCAGCACCGAAAACTGGTATCGACCCGACGCCGAAGTCGGCTTGCTCATGGATTTGATGCGCCACGTCATGCGTACCGAGATAGATTATCTGCATGAGCAAGGAGTACGTCTGCGGGTGATCGGCGAACGCGAGCAGTTTGCCGCGGATATCCAAGACATGATGGCCAGTTGTGAGGCGTTGACCGCGGACAACACGCGGCTAACCCTGTCCGTGGCGGTAAATTTCGGAGGGCGCTGGGATATCGTGAACGCGGCCAAGAACCTAGCGCAACAGGTGGCAGATGGCGCGCTACGTCCTGACGACGTGGACGAGACCCTGTTCGCCAAGGCCATGAGCCTAACCGATATTCCAGAGCCAGACTTACTGATTCGCACGGGTGGCGATCATCGCATCAGCAATTTCCTGCTCTGGGATTTGGCCTATACCGAGCTCTACTTCACTGACTCATTCTGGCCAGACTTTGATGAAGATGCCTTAAAGAAGGCGGTCGCAACCTATGCCCAGCGCAAACGCCGCTTCGGTCGGCGTCAGTAGCATGCTTCGCAATCGGGTCTACACGGCTTTGGCCCTCGCTGCAGCGGCGGCCATGACGATCTTCTGGGCACCGTTTTGGCTTTTCGCGGTGATCTTTGGTGTCGCTTGCTGTTTTGCGGCCTACGAATGGGCCGCGCTGGCGGGCTGGCAAGCACAGGGCGAACGACTTTATTACGTGGCAAGCCTCGTGGTTTTGATGCTGTTGTCCCTCGCTCAACAAGCCTATTGGTTTGAAATCGTAGTGCTCAGCTGTTTTGTCTGGCTTGGTGGGTTCCTCAGCATACTCGTGCACCCTCGAACCTCAGCCATCTATCAAAGTCGCTGGTTTATTGCCTCTTTGGGCTGGATTTTGCTCTTGTGTGCGTGGTTTAGCTTGCTCACACTGTTCCAGATCGACAACGGCAGACTCTGGGTGTTTTGGCTATTTGTGCTAACCACGGCTACCGATGTGGGTGCTTTTTTTTTAGGGCGTGCGTTTGGCCAGCACGCTCTTGCGCCTAAGATCAGCCCCGGCAAAACGCGAGAAGGTGCAGGCGGCGGACTGATGCTGGCCTTGATCGTCTGTGTACCTTTGTTATTTCTGAGCGGGGCGCTGGATTTCTATGCGTCCATCGGCCTGACCATCATGATGAGCATCGTCTCGATCTTTGGCGACCTGTTTGAAAGTTTGTTGAAACGTGTGTCAGGCATCAAAGATTCCGGCGCACTATTACCTGGCCACGGTGGCTTGTTGGATCGGATTGATTCAATTATCGCGGTCGTGCCCTTTTTGGTATGGAGTGTGGCTTGATGGAGATATTGCTGTATCCCCTAGCGTTTTTGCTGCTTTTGGGCGTCATCGTCGTATTTCACGAGTTCGGCCATTTTATCGTCGCTAGGCGCTCTGGTGTGCATGTCGTGCGATTTTCAGTGGGATTCGGTAAACCGCTACTGCGCTGGTCCGACAAATACGGAACGGAGTTTGTGCTGGCTGCCATTCCTTTCGGCGGCTACGTGCAAATGTACGACGACCGTGACCCCGTCATAAATGCCGTGGATGACAGCGCCATCCCCAAGGACGCGGTGGGCTACACCTTTTTATCGCCACAGTGGCGTATCGCGATCTCACTCGCCGGGCCTGCGGCAAATTTTCTGCTCGCCATTCTTATTTACGCGCTGTTGTTTATGGTGGGAACTCTGCAATTCACGCCGACCTTCGATGGCGGCGAAGCTGACTCTATGCTCGCCAATGCGGGTGGCGACAAACCGTTTGAGGTGCTCAGTGTCGATGGCGACGCGGTGCAAAACTACCAAGATGTCGCCATGGGTCTTGGGGATCGTTTGGGCGAGAGCGGTGAGATCGTGCTGGGCGTTGTGGATCTTGAATCCAGCCAACGTCTCGATATTGCACTACCTATTACGCGCTGGCATGAGGGCGTCGGGGAGCCCGATCTGTTCGGTTCGTTAGATTTGCAGCCCATACGGCTGAGCGTCGTCGGACAGGTAGTCGAAGGGTCCGCCGCGCAGCGCGCGGGACTGCAAATCGGCGATTGGATTGTCGCCGTTGACGGTGAGCGCGTGCGCCGCTGGTCTGAGTGGGTCGAATATATTGTTGCTTCTCCCGGCCGCGCCATGGTGTTTGAGGTGTTACGGGATGGTCGACGGATCTACATCACTGCGGTGCCCGACAGTGTCACCTTGGAGGATGGCCAAGCGATAGGTCGCCTCGGTATTGCCCCGGTAAAAGAAAAAGTCCAATACGGACCCTTTGATGCTCTGACACTGGGTGCCGCAAAAACTTGGGATATGACCTTCATGACCTTGGCCATGATGAAAAAGATGATCCTTGGCAGTGTCTCGGCGGAAAATTTGGTTGGCCCTGTGGGTATCGTCAAAATCGCCGGCGATTCCGCACGGGTGGGGTGGTACTTCTTTCTCAACATCATGGCCCTGATGAGCGTATCGCTAGGCGTGCTCAACCTGCTGCCCATTCCGATGCTCGATGGCGGTCATGTGGTTTTTACCAGCATCGAAATGCTACGCGGAAAACCGCTGCCAGATCGACTGCAGATGTCTGTCATGCAGATCGGTATTGTACTGCTAGGCGCCATGATGATTTTTGTCACCTACAACGATTTGACTCGACTGTTGTAAGGCGCACGTTTACCCTTGCGCCTTCTCATTTCAGGCTATTGTGCAACTGCTGCAAGTAGCGCACCTAGCAGGGCGAATTTCGGGGACGCCTTGCGTTGGATGGTATGACTAAATTGGAACGTTACATGCGATCGCATTTGAAAAAGATCCTTGCCAAGGCGACATTTTGGGGCATGGCGATCCTCCTTGGCACTGGCCTGCTAAGCGTGAGCGCAGTGGGCGCTGAGCAGTCCTACAACCTCAGCCAAGGAAATGAATTCGTGGTCGCCGATGTGCGTCTGCAAGGCCTGCAGCGGGTCTCCGCAGGTACGGTGTTCAATATTATTCCCGTTGGCGTTGGCGACCGTGTCGACAACGTGGCGGTCAGAGCTATTACGCGAGCCCTGTTTGCCTCGGGATATTTTAATGACATCAAGATCGCCCGAGACGATGCCGTATTGATTGTGACGTTGACCGAAAGACCGGCAATCGAATCCATCGAGCTTGACGGCAACAAAGCCATCGAATCAGAAGCGTTGCTGGAGGGTCTGGCAGACCAAGGCCTGCAGGAAGGCGAGATCTTCAAACAGGCAACCCTGGAACGTATGGGCCTGGAGCTGGAAAGACAGTACGTTGCCCAAGGCAGGTATGGAGCGTCTATCGATACCGAGATCGAGGATTTGCCGCGTAACCGCGTCAATATCAAGATTAATATCGAGGAGGGTAAAAGCTCGGGAATCCGCCATATTAACTTCGTCGGCAACAATGCCTTCAGTGAAGTCGAACTCTTAGACTCCTTAGAACTCAAACACCCGTCGCTGCTGTCGTTTTATCGCAATGACGACAAGTACGCGCGGGAAAAACTTTCCGGTGACCTAGAAACCATCGAGGCGTTTTACAAAGACCGCGGTTATGCGGACTTTCAACTGACCTCGACCCAAGTCAGCATTACCCCAGATCGTCAGCAGGTCTACATCACATTGACGGTAGACGAGGGCGATGTATTCACCGTCAACGACGTTAACTTGGTTGGCGAGCTCGGCGATGTCCGGGCCGAAGACCTGCAGAGTCTCATCATCGTTGAAGAGGGCCAGACCTTTTCCCAGGCCCTCATCACGGCAACGGAAGAGCGGTTGACCGGTGCCTTGGGTAACGGTGGCTTCACATTTGCCACCGCCAGCGGTGTGCCAAAGCTCAATGACGACGATACGGTGGATGTCGAGTTCTTTGTCGATGCGGGCAAACGTGCCTATGTCCGCCGCATCACGTTCACCGGTAATGAGTTGACCCAAGACGAGGTGATGCGTCGTGAGGTGCGTCAGATGGAGGCGGGTTGGGCTTCCACGGCCCAGATCGATCTTTCTAAAGTGCGTCTCGAGCGCTTGGGCTACTTTAAAGGGGTTGAAGTCGAAACTCCTCAAGTGCCTGGTACCGATGATCAAATAGATGTGGAGTTCGCGGTTGAAGAGCAGCCCTCAGGGGCAATTTCTGGAACCCTAGCCTACTCCCAAGGTTACGGCTTGATCCTTGGCGCTAACTATCAACAATCCAACCTGCAGGGCAGTGGTAACTCGCTCTCGGTGGGCCTGAGTTATTCTGAGTATCAGCAGTCGGTTAACTTTAACTACTTCGATCCCTATTTTACGTTAGACGGCATCAGCCGAGGCTATAACGTATTCTTTCGGCGTCTTGACTATGACGCTAGAAACATCGCGCGTTATAGTACCGACTCAGCTGGTGGTGGCGTGACCTTTGGTTTCCCAATAGGCGAGACCCAGCGCATCAATTTTGGTCTGAACGTCGAGCACACTGAAATTCGCGAAGGCTTTGCCGCGGCCCAAGAAATATCTGAATTTATCGAGCGTAATGGCCCAGACGCACTGAATTTTAAGGCCAATCTCTCGTGGATTCGCTCCACCCTGAATCGAGGCGTGTTCGCGGACCGAGGCTCCTCGCAATCTATCGGTGTGACTTTTGCCGCCCCTGGCAGTGACCTCGAGTTTTACCGGCTGACCTATCAAGGCGAAAAATACTTTCCGCTGACCCAATTGTTCACGCTGAAGCTTCGTACGGAACTTGGATATGGCGATAGCTACGGCGATACGCCTGCGCTGCCGTTCTACGAGCACTTTTTTGCCGGTGGTTTTGGTTCCATACGAGGGTTTGAAAACTCAACCCTAGGTCCTCGCAGTACGCCGCCGCTTGATGAAAACGGCAATCCCATCATTTTCAGCTCGTTCGACAATGACGGACGGTATGGTCAGCCCTTCGGCGGCAACCTGTTGTTGGAGTTTTCTGCAGAACTGATCTTCCCTCTGCCCTTCGTTGAGGATAATCGTCAATTTCGGCCAGCTTTGTTCTTTGATGTGGGTAACGTTTTCAACACGGAATGCCCAACGGTCAGCACCAACTGCTTTGATTTTAGCACCGATGAATTACGCTACTCTGCTGGGTTCGGCTTGAGCTGGTTGAGCGGGTTTGGGCCGCTAACGTTTGCGGTATCGAAGCCGATGAACACCAAGTTCTTCGACGAAGAAGAAAGCTTCCAATTTGAGCTAGGCAAGACATTCTAAGCACGCTGTTGGTTAGAAGTCGTGGCGAAGTAGGATAGAATAGCGCGCCCGAATGGGCCGGATATAACTTAGGAGACACTCATGTTTAACAAACTTCTCAGCACCCTTGCAGTGGTACTTGTGATGACAGCCCCTGCCGCTAGCGCAGAGATGAATATTGTCGTCCTAGATCCGGTTCGGGCGATTCTGGAGAGCGATGAAGCCAAGGTTCTGGCGGAAGCGGCCAACAAAGAAATGGAGCCTGAGATAGAGGAACTTCGCGTTGCTGCTGAGGAGTTCCAAGCGCTGCAGGCCAAGCTGCAAAAAGACGGCGAAGTCATGAGCGAGTCAGAGCGACGCAAGGGCATCAAAGACCTGGAAGACATGCAGACGGATCTCCAGTTCGGTCAGCAAAAGCTGCAGAAACAGACCCAAGACAAGCGCCAAGAAATACTGCAGGCAATGGCGCCGAAGTACGAAAAAGTGCTCAATGACCTGATACAAATCGATCAAATCGACTTAATTTTGTCGCCGAACCAGCTTCAGTATGCAAATCCGAAGCATGATATTTCGCGCCGTGTCACCGAGAAGCTGAACGAAGCATCCGACTAATATCGGATCATCGTTTATCGTTAAACGTGTCCGAAAATAAAAAGTCTTTTACGCTGGCGCAAATAGCCCAGCACATTGGGGCCGACATCGTCGGCCCTTTTGCCAGCAGCGCCCCCCGCGAAGACGACTACAGACAAACCCTCGTCAGTGGCCTTGGCAGTCTCGGCACAGCCAGCCGTGGGGACTTGAGCCACTTGTCAGGTGCCAGCTATCGGCCACTGCTCGCAGCCACCCAAGCGACCGCCGTGATTCTGAGCGCAGAGGATGCGCCACACTGTCCAGCGCCGAGCCTTGTTGTCAGCCAACCCTATCTGGCCTTCGCCCGTGCATCGCAGCTATTCGACCACTCGGATCGTTTTGCGCCGGGCATTCATGTCAGCGCGGTCATCGCAAGCGACGCTATCATCGATGAACAAGCGCATATTGGCGCCCATGTGGTCATCGAGTCTGGTGTCCGAGTAGCGGCTCACGCCATCGTTCAGGCCAATACTACGATCGGTCAGGATTCGGTCATTGGCCCGCGCTCACAGATTTTCCCTAACGTGTCGGTCTACCCAAACGTGCAGCTGGGAGAGGGCTGCACCGTACACTCGGGTGCCGTGTTGGGTGCAGATGGCTTTGGCTTTACACCCAATGAACAAGGTCACTTCGAGCCCATCGCTCAGCTTGGTGGCCTGCGCATCGGCGACCATGTATCCATTGGTGCGGGAACGATGATTGACTGTGGCGCTATTGACGACACCATCATTGGCAGTGGCGTGAAAATCGATAACCTAGTGCAAATCGGTCACAACTGCAAAATTGGCGATCACAGCTTGATTTGCGGCTCGGTGGGTCTCGCCGGTAGCACAGAAATTGGACGCCACTGTGTGCTGGCCGGTGGCAGCGGTGTGGCCGGTAAGCACCCGGTGAAGATTTGCGATCAGGTAGTGATCAGCGTGAAAACGACGGTGACTCAGTCGATCGACAAACCCGGCATCTACTCTGGCTCAACCATTGCTACGGACCACGCGACTTGGTTACGCAATGCGGCTCGATTTACCGCCTTGAGCGATCTGTTCAAGCGCGTCAAAAAACTAGAAGGTAAAAGCTCATGAGCGAAGTGAAAACGATTAACGAGTTATTCGATTTTTTGCCTCATCGTTATCCGTTTTTGCTCGTTGACCGCGTCACAGAAACGGTGGCCGGGGAACGCATCAAGGGCTACAAGAACATCACGGCCAACGAGGAGTTGTTCAATGGCCACTTCCCGGGACAACCCATCTTTCCCGGTGTGTTGATCTTGGAAGCGATGGCTCAGTTGTCGGGCGTGTTGGCCTTCGAGACGCGGGGCGTTCGGCCAGCGGACGGCACTAACTATTTGTTTGGTGGTGTTGAGAAAGCGCGCTTTCGCCGACAGGTCATACCTGGCGATCGTTTAGATTTGGAGAGCACGATCATCGCTGATCGCAAGATGATGATGAAATTTGAATGCGCGGCCTTTGTAGATGGGGCGATGGCTTGTTCAGCGGTGCTGACGGTTGTGGAGCAAAAGGCATGATTCATCCCACAGCCATCATCGACCCAGACGCAGTGCTTGGCCAAAACGTCGAGGTGGGGCCCTACTGTGTGATCGGGCCAGGGGTAGTGCTCGGCGATAACGTCGTTTTGAAATCCCATGTGGTGGTAAGAGGTCCCAGCAACATTGGCAATGGCGTGCAGATCTACCAATTCGCGACGGTGGGTGAAGACACTCCAGCTCTTGCCTATGAGGGTGAGGAATCGGTTCTGGAGGTGGGCGAGGGCACCATTATCCGCGAAGGCGTCACGATCCATCGCGGTATGGCCAAGCGCGGCATTCAAAAGACCATCATCGGATCGAATTGTCTGTTGATGGCCTATGTCCATGTAGGTCATGACTGCATCGTGGGCAACAACGTGATCATGGCGAACAATGCCTCTCTATCAGGCCATGTTGAGGTGGGAGACTTTGCGAATTTCGGGGGTTATTCCGGCATTCCGCAGTTCCGCAAAATCGGGGCATGTACGCATATTGCTGGCATGAGTCTTGTCACGAAGGATGTGCCGGCCTACATGACGGTTGCGGGTAATCCTGCCTCGGCAGTGGGGTTGAATGTGGAAGGCATCAAGCGTCGGGGTGTTAATAGCGAAGGTCGCCTGGCCCTCAAGCAAGCCCATAAGCTGGTGTATCGCAGCGGTCTGCGCGTGGCTGAGGCCATTGCACAGATGGCTGAACTTCGTATCAACCACCCAGAAGTCGAGGTATTTGCCCAGTCCATTGAGGCTTCTGATGTGGGCATCATTCGCGGCAGCGGACGCGGTGACTGAACCCAGTTCAAGGGATCCCATTGTCATAGGTCTTTTGGCCGGCGAACCCTCCGGTGATTTATTGGGTGCTGGTTTGATGACCGCCCTGCGTGCGATGCTGCCTGATCGGAAGGTGACGTTTATGGGCGTGGGTGGGACGCGCATGCAGGCCGCCGGACTTGTTTGTTTGGCCAACTTCGACACTCTATCTGTTAACGGCTTTCGAGAACCAATACTGCGCCTGCCACAGCTTTATCGCCTGTACCGAGAGCTTGCGGCGGCATTGGCTGAAGCGCGCATCGATGCCTTTGTGGGCATCGACTTCAATGTCTTTAACTTTCTGCTCGAAGCGCGCCTTAAACGCCAAGGCATTCCCACAGCACACTACGTAAGCCCCTCGGTTTACGCATGGCGTCGAGGACGAACCAAAAAAGTCGCGCGCAGCGCCGACAAACTTTTCTGTCTGTTTCCTTTCGAGCCGGCTTTCTATGAACACCACGCTGTCGATGCCCGCTTTATCGGTCATCCGATGGCCGCAGATATTGCCTTCGATGCGGGCGACGACGACGCGCGTAATGCAGCACAGCAGCACCTTGGGCTGGCCGGCGAAGACATCGTTTTGGCGGTGTTACCTGGCAGTCGAGGAAGTGAGGTCGCACTCATGCTGACGCCCATGCTGCAGGCTGCCCAAGGGTTCGCAGACGCGATGCAATCTCAGCATCGATCTGTTCAAGTCATCATTCCCTGCGTGGACGAAGCCCGTCTCGCCCAAGTTGCCCATATTGCTGACTCTTTTTCGGGCCTGAAACCGCGGCTTTATTTGGGTGATGCACGCCAACCCTTGGTCGCCTGCGACCTCGCCTTGGTGAAGTCTGGTACGAGCACCTTGGAAGCCATGCTCTTGCGCAGGCCAATGGTCGTCACCTATCGATTGGGCTATTGGACTTACCTCATCGCCAACTCCCTGCTCAAAACACCCTTCATCGCGGTGCCGAATATCTTGGCCGGTCGCCTGCTGGTGCCCGAGCTGGTGCAGCAGGCCGCAACGCCTGACGCGATGTGCATGGCGCTGATACGGGAATTCGAAAAGCAACGCACCAGCCCTGAGCAGCGCAAGACGTTCGAACGGCTGCATAGGACACTCGCCAGCGGATCAGGCGGTATGGGGCCTTCCGCAGGGGCGGCCCAAGGGGTCATCGACCTGCTCACAGAGCGAGATCATCGGCCTGCCGGTATGTAACTTGATGTGCAAGGTTTTCAGGTTGCAGCGGTCAAGGTAATGTTGACCCTCTAGCCCAGAGAGTTCCGCAACCCAGCCTCGATGCAAAAAAACACCTCGAATCCATCTGTCCCATCGACTCCCTCAGCGCATGTTGCCGGTGTTGATGAAGTTGGTATTGGCCCGCTTGCCGGACCCGTGGTCGCCTGCGCAGTGATATTGAATCCCGCGGACTGCATTGAGGGCTTGGACGACTCCAAAAGCATGAGCGAAAAGCGCCGTCAATTCATGGCGAAAGAGATTCAGGCTCGCGCACTGTGTGTAAGCGTCGGTCGCGCCAGCGTTGAAGAAATAGATCGTCTTAACGTGCTACAGGCAAGTCACTTGGCCATGCAGCGGGCTGTCGCCGGACTGTCGACTACGCCAGATCATGTACTCGTGGACGGCAACAAGGTACCCGATCTTGGTATCTCGACCGAGGCCATTGTGCAGGGAGACAAGACAGTGCCCGCGATTTCTGCTGCCTCCATCGTCGCCAAGGTGACGCGAGATGCAGAGCTTGTTGCGCTGGCAGAGCAGTACCCAGAATACGGCTTCGAGTCGCATAAGGGTTATCCAACGGCAAAGCACCGGCGAACCCTGCGGGCGATAGGTCCTTGCCCCGCCCACCGACGTAGTTATGCACCGGTGCAAAAGGCGCTGGCTTGGCAGTCGCGGGAGGATTGGGAATGAATCTGCCTGCATCAACCGCCGCAGGCGCCAAGTCTGCAGAGATGTCTGCCCAATTCGTACACCTGCACATCCACAGCGAGTTCTCACTCGCAGAGGGCTTGCTCAAAGTGAAAAGCGCGGTGGGTGAAGCAACCCAGCGTCATATCCCGGCCATGGCGTTGACTGATCGGAACAATCTGTTCGCGCTGGTCAAATTCTATGAAACCGGTCTTGCCAAGGGCGTTAAGCCGATACTCGGCGCAGAGCTCTGGATCTCCTCACCGGGGCAGGAGCCTGCAGGCCGTATCGTCGTGCTGGCGCAAAATGCCGAGGGCTATAAGAACTTACTGGCGCTTATTTCCCACAGCTATACCGACGCTGAGCGACGAGGGGAAATAACCGAGCAATCCCTGTTTGATCATCAGCAGGGACTAATCGTGCTGTCAGGCGGTGTGGGCGGGCACCTATGGCATAGCGTGGGCAACGCAGACTACCAAGCCGCTCTAGCGACACTGGCGCGTTGGCAGACGGTGTTTGCTGATCGGTATTACTTGGAGTTGACCCGTACCGGGCGACCCAATGAAGAGGTGTTTATTTCCTGGGCGGTCGAACAGTCCCAGCAGCGCGGTATCGGTGTGGTTGCCACCAACGATGTGTGCTTTTTGAACCCTGATGATTACGAAGCCCATGAAACTCGCGTTTGTATACATCAGGGCCGCGCTCTAGACGATTCTCGTCGTCCCCGACTACACAGCGCGCAACAGTATTTGCGTAGTGCGCAGGAAATGTGTGCGCTCTTTGCGGACATTCCCCAGGCCATCGACAACGCGGTGGAAATTGGCATGCGCTGCAATGTGCAGGTGTCCTTGGGCACCTACTATCTGCCCGACTACCCGATACCCGACAACAAGACGCCGGAGGTTTATCTCAAGGATGTCTCTCTTGAGGGCCTCAAGCAGCGATTGTCGGTTCCTAGAGAAAACGCCTTTGGTGACGCCTTCGCTAGTCCGCAGGTCTATAACGAGCGTCTTGAGTTCGAGCTGAACGTCATCAATCAGATGGGCTTTGCGGGCTATTTTTTAATTGTGATGGAATTCATCGCTTGGGCCAAAAGTAACCACATACCCGTGGGGCCCGGTCGAGGTTCCGGCGGCGGTTCCTTGGTCGCCTATGCGCTGGGTATTACCGATCTCGACCCACTCGAGTACGACTTGCTGTTCGAGCGGTTTTTGAATCCCGAACGGGTTTCCATGCCGGATTTTGACGTGGATTTCTGCATGGAAGGGCGCGACCGCGTGATCGCCCACGTCAGTGAGATGTACGGGTTTGAGGCGGTCAGTCAGATCATTACTTTCGGCACCATGGCGGCGAAGGCCGTCGTGCGCGATGTCGCCCGTGTTCAGGGTAAGCCTTACAGTCTGGCGGATAAGCTCTCCAAGCTGATTCCCTTCGAAGTAGGCATGACCCTCAACAAGGCCATGGAAGACAGCGAGGAATTACGTAGCTTCGTTGATGAGAACGAGGAAGTGGGCGAAATCATGGATATGGCCTACAAACTCGAGGGCATCGTGCGAAACGTCGGCCGCCACGCTGGCGGGGTGGTCATTGCACCCTCGGCGCTGACCGACTTTGTACCGCTGTACACGGAAGATGCTGGTACCGGGTTGGTCTCTCAGTACGACAAGGATGATGTCGAACGTGCGGGCTTGGTCAAATTCGACTTCTTGGGCCTGAAAACGCTGACCATTATCGACTGGGCGGTAAAGAGTATTAATGCTCAGCGCGAGGCCCATGAGACGACGCTGCGTATCGAGGACCTACCCTTGGGGGACAAGGCGACCTTCGAACTGCTGCGTCGGGCTGAAACCACGGGCATTTTTCAGCTTGAAAGCCGAGGCATGAAGGATCTGATCCGCCGCCTGCTGCCGGATAGCATCAATGACATTATTGCCCTAGTGGCGCTGTTTAGACCCGGGCCGCTGCAGTCTGGTGCGGTAGACGACTACATCAACCGAAAGCACGGCAAGGAAGCAGTATCGTTTCCCCATCCCACCCTCGATACGGTGTTGGAAGGCACCTATGGCGTGGTGCTCTACCAAGAACAGGTCATGCAAATTGCCCAGGTACTCGCTGGGTTTAGTCTCGGCCAGGCTGACTTGTTGCGCCGCGCCATGGGTAAGAAGAAAGCCGACGAAATGGCCAAGGTGCGAGCGCAGTTTTTGCAGGGCACCGGCGAGCGAGACGTCGATGCGGACCTCGCTAACGAGATTTTTGATCTCATGGAAAAGTTTGCTGGCTATGCCTTCAATAAGTCGCACTCTGCCACTTACGCCTTGCTGAGCTTCCAAACCGCCTGGCTAAAAACGCACTATCCCGCTGATTTCATGGCCGCGAACTTGTCGGCAGATATGCAGAACATTGACCGCGTCGTAGTGCTCATCGATGAGGTCAGGCGCATGAAGCTCGATCTACTGCCGCCGTCGGTGAACAAGAGCGAATTTCGCTTCTGCGCCCAAGACGGCGCCGTCATCTATGGGCTGGGGGCAGTGCGCGGCGTGGGCGAAGGGCCTGTGGAAGCCATTGTCGCTGCTCGCCAGTCAGCGCCATTTAAAGATCTCGCAGACTTTTGTCAGCGTCTTGATACGAAGAAGGTCAACAAGCGTGTGCTCGAGGCGCTGATTAACGCCGGTGCCATGGACGACTTCATTATCGATGGTGAAAATCTGAACCAACATCGGGCTCGGCTCCTCGCCCAAATGCCCCAAGCCATGCAGGGCGCCGAACAAGTGGCGCGAGACGCTGCTGCAGGCATGACCGATTTATTCGGTGGTATTGCCGAACCTGCTGCGGAGCATTGTTCGACGCCTGTTCACGTGCCGCCTATGAGCGCCATGCAGCGTCTGCATGGTGAAAAAGACTCGCTAGGCCTATTTCTGACTGGCCATCCGATCGATGGCTACGAAACCGAGATCCGTCAATTTTGTCGCACCCCCATTAAGGATTTGCGCACAGGTAAGCAAAGTCAGTGGGTGGCGGGCATGGTGGTCAGCCAGCGAGTCATGAAAACCAAGCGCGGCACATCCATGGGTTTCCTCGTGCTGGATGATAGAACGTCGCGATTGGAAGTATCCTTGTTCAGTGAGGCCTTCGAGCAGTACGGTGGCAAGATCAGCAAAGACGCTCTGTTGGTTGTCGAAGGAGAAATACAGCATGACGAATACAATGGCGGCATGGCGCTTCGGGCCAGCCGCATTTTAACCATCGACGAAGCGCGTCAGCGCTTCAGTCGCGTCCTGCATCTGGATTTCTCCACGGTGCCTTTGCCAGAGAATTTTAATGCTCGCTTTAAGCAGGTGCTCGAGAAACACCGCGCCACACATCAGGTGACCACTCAGGAATGCCCCATCTTGCTGTCTTATCAGCATGCAGGCGCAGTTGCCAAGATCACCCTTGGCGAACAATGGCGGGTGCAAGTCTGCGAGAGTCTGCTCCAGTCGTTGGCCCACTCCTTTGGTCAAGATCGCGTAACGCTTCAGTACTAAATTGTTTAAAAACAGTTTTTTGTGCAATGTTTGAAGAATTAGCTGAAAGTATTGAGCAATCCCTTGAATCGGTGCAAGTTCGACCGTCATGGACCAAGGGGCGTGTCTTTGTGGCCTTGAGCGGTGGCGCAGACTCGTGCGCATTGCTGCATAGCGCCTACATGTCGCTCAAGGATCGCTGCGAGCTAATCGCCCTGCATGCCGATCATCAACTGCATCGCCAATCCGCTGACTGGCGAGCCCATTGCCAAGCACTGTGCAATTCCCTTGGCGTACCTTTGATTGCCGAGACGTTGTCGGTATCCACTCGTGGCAACCTAGAGGCGGAGGCTCGGCGGGCACGCTACGAGTTTTTTTCTCGCCACCTGCAAAAGGGCGATCTGTTGCTGCTCGCCCACCATCAACAAGATCAGCTCGAATCGATACTGCTGCGGCTGTTTCAGGGCAGGGGGGTGATGCCAATGCGTGCTCAGGGGGCGCTGGGCGAAGGGCATTTTGTTCGCCCGTTTTTGCGTTGCGACAAGCATCAGCTCATCGATTACCTAGTCAGTAAGGACATTCAATGGATTGAGGACCCTAGCAATCGGGACCTCGACTTCGATCGCAATTTCCTCAGACAAAGGGTGACCGGCGAGATCCTTACGCGCTGGCCTAAGGCGCTTGCAGCGGTGCAGCGTGCGTCCGAGTCTGCAGTTGCGCAGCAACAGCTGCTGCAGCACCTGGTCGGTTCCTTGGGCGATACGGTGCCATGGAGCGAAATGCCCCAGACTTTGGAGCTGGCGCAGGCTTGGCTGCGTCTCTATTTGAACTTGCGCGGCCATCACCATGTAACAGACGCCGCCTTGGCGGAATTTTTGCGTCAGCAGGTCGTAGCAGGCAAGGCTCAGCTCGCGCTGGGCTCGGAACAACTCTACGCATGGCGAGGTACTCTCTACTTTGAGCGGGCGCTGCCAAGCATGCCGACATCCTCAGATCGGCTGGCAGTATGCGTGCCATCGGCAATTGACTGGGGGCACTACGAAGTGGCCTTTGTCGAGTGCGCGGCCAATGCCACCAACGCCATCACCTACACCGGGGAGCTAGTGCTGACCTGTCGTGATCGGCTGCGGGAGGCTGAGGGGCTCAGCTTAACGTCGCTCAAAAAACGCTTCCAGCAGGCCAACGTACCCCCTTGGCGAAGGGGTACCTATCCGTTGTGCATTGATACTGAAGGCTTGGTGGCCATTCCGGACATCTGGCAGCGCGGGGCATCAAAACTTTTACCGTCCAGCGCTACGGACCCCTCCAGTCAGGCGCGGCATTGCACGGTCAGCTGTCGGCGCGCTGGCGTTAGCATCGCTGTCGCCTAGGCGAACCCCGTAGGATTTTGTCGCCAGAAGATTGAGCTTGGCGGGGTGACCTGCTAAGTTATTCGTCCATCTTGCCCAGCACGTTGGCGCTCTGATTTGAGACGCGCAATGCGCTCTGTGGCAACACTTTGTGGTCACGCCAGCAGCGCTCGGCAAAAGATGGGTTCCAATGACGCGATATATTTTTGTTACCGGTGGTGTGGTTTCCTCCTTGGGGAAGGGCATCTTGACCGCCTCTTTGTCATCTCAGCTGGAATCCCGAAAGCTGCGGGTCAATGTCCTGAAGATGGACCCCTACATCAACGTTGACCCCGGTACCATGAGCCCGATTCAGCATGGTGAGGTATTCGTCACGGCGGATGGTGCGGAAACCGATTTGGACCTTGGCCATTACGAGCGGTTTTCCAATATACGCATGAGCCGTAACAACAACTTTACCACCGGCAGCGTTTACGCAGAGGTGCTGCGCCGGGAGCGCAAGGGTGAATATCTCGGTGGCACGGTGCAGGTGATCCCTCATGTCACCGACGAGATCAAGCGCCGCACCCGATTGGCCGCCGAAGGCGTTGACGTACTGATTGTCGAGGTCGGCGGCACAGTAGGAGATATTGAGTCTCAGCCTTTCCTCGAGGCGATTCGCCAGCTGCGCATGGAAGCTGGCCGCATGCGTTCAGTCCTAATACACCTCACCTTGGTGCCCTACCTAAGCAAGGCTGGTGAGATTAAAACAAAGCCAACCCAGCACTCGGTCAAAGAGCTGCGCTCTATCGGGCTTCAGCCGGATATTTTGGTGTGCCGCTCGGAGGCGCCCATTCCAGAGTCCCAGCGCGGCAAGATCGCGCTTTTCACCAATGTGGAAGAGCGTGGTGTGGTGGGTATGCGCGATATCGACACGATTTACCAAGGCCCCCTCGAACTGCACGAGCAGGGCCTCGACGCCTATGTTGTAGAGCTACTGCAGCTGGAATGTGATGAAGCAGACCTGAGTGACTGGCGTCGGGTAGTACAGGCCCAACTCGCGCCGAAACGCTCACTGAAAATAGCCTTTGTCGGCAAATATTTGGAGCTGCTCGATGCCTATAAGTCTCTTATAGAGGCGATTACCCACGCGGGGATTCAGACTGAGACCGCGATCGAGATCGATTACATCGACGCTGAAGACATTGAAACTAACGGTACCGCGAGGCTACAAGGGGCTGCCGCGATCTTGGTGCCCGGCGGATTCGGTGGCCGAGGATTTGAAGGCAAAATCCTCGCCGCCGGTTATGCCCGCGAAAATCAAGTGCCTTACTTGGGAATCTGTTATGGCCTGCATGCAGCGGTCATAGACATTGCTCGGCACTGTGCCCACCTTGACGGTGCTCACACCACTGAAATCGATAGTGCGGCCAAGCATCCAGTAATCGCATTGATTACGGAGTGGACGGATCAATCAGGCCAGGTCGAAACCCGCTCGCAGGACGGAGATTTGGGCGGCACCATGCGCCTAGGAGAACAGGCCTGTGTGCTTAACCAAGGTAGCCTTGCGGAGCGGGTTTACGGCAGCCCGGTCATTAGTGAGCGACATCGCCATCGCTTTGAGGTGAATAATAATTACGTCGAGCGATTAGTCGCCTCTGGCTTGGTCGTTGGTGGACGCTCCGAAGATGGCGAACTCGTGGAAATGATCGAGTTTAAGGGCCACCCATGGTTCTTAGCCTGCCAGTTCCATCCTGAATTCACCTCCTCACCGCGGCGCGGACATCCATTGTTTACTGGCTTCGTCAACGCCGGCCTCGAATACGCCGAGCAGGGCACCTAATCGCGCATTGGTTTGTGCCTGCCCAAGCCAGCATAATGCGCCTGCCAGGTCAGCAACGATTGAGCCGCGTCCGTAATCAACGAAGATAAGCCATGCAGCTAGCCAATATGAGTGTCGGAGATGGACAGCCCCTTTTTGTTATCGCGGGGCCCTGTGTGATTGAGACTGAAGCGTTGATCATGAGCACGGCGGAAATTCTGAAACGAGTGGGTGAAGAGCTGGGCATCGGTCTGATCTTCAAAAGTTCTTTCGATAAAGCCAATCGCTCGTCCATTGGCAGTTATCGAGGGCCCGGCATCGAGGAAGGTCTGCGCATTTTGCAGAAAGTCAAAACAGAGCTGGATATGCCCGTGCTCACAGACGTCCACGAAGATACGCCACTGGATGAAGTCGCTAGCGTCGTAGATGTCATGCAGACTCCGGCGTTTCTTTGTCGGCAAACGAATTTCATCGTCAGCGTTTGTGAACAGGGTATTCCCGTGAACATCAAGAAAGGGCAATTTCTGGCGCCGCTGGACATGCTGCACGTGGCTAAGAAGGCACTTTCTACGGGCAATCAGCAAGTCATGGTTTGCGAGCGCGGGGCGAGTTTTGGCTATAACAATCTTGTTTCTGATATGCGGTCGCTGGCGCTGATGCGTCAGACCGAATGCCCGGTGGTTTATGACGCGACTCACTCTGTGCAGATGCCCGGTGGTCAGGGAACGACCTCCGGTGGGCAGCGTGAGATGGTGCCGGTGCTGGCGCGGGCCGCTGTCGCCGCTGGCATAGACGGGTTGTTTATGGAGTGTCATCCGAATCCAGCTGAGGCTAAGTCCGATGGACCGAACTCTTGGCCGTTGGCGCTGGTTAGCCAACTGCTCCAACAACTTAAGGCTATTGATGCGACGGTGAAAGCCTCGCCACGCTTGGAAGATGAAGTCGGTTAAACCCGCAACAGGGAAAAAAGATGAGCGCAGACAACGCAAAGATCACCGAGATTTCAGCATGGGAAATTCTGGATTCTCGAGGCAACCCAACCATCGAAGCCATGGTGCGAACCCAAGATGGTAGTGAAGGCCAAGCAGCGGCCCCATCGGGAGCATCAACAGGCAGCCGCGAGGCGTTGGAGCTAAGGGATGGTGACCCTGAGCGCTACCTAGGCAAGGGTGTTGGCAAAGCCGTGGACTTCGTCAACACCGAGATACGGGATTGCCTGCAGGGTGTAGATGCCACAGACCAGCTCGATCTGGATGCCCGCATGCTCAATTTGGACGGTACCGAAAATAAGGCGCGGCTCGGAGCCAATGCGCTGCTGGCGGTCTCGCTGGCGGCTGCCAAGGCTGCGGCTACCAGCCAGCACATACCCTTGTATGGGCATATCAACGCCTTGGCTGGCGGCGGCGCTGTGAGCATGCCCGTGCCGATGATGAATATTCTCAACGGCGGCGCCCACGCCGATAACAACGTGGACATTCAAGAATTCATGATTCAGCCCGTTGGCATGGCGTCCTTTCGTGAAGCCCTGCGCTGCGGGGTCGAAATTTTTCACCACCTCAAAGCTGTGCTGCAAGGGATGGGCCTGTCCACTGCGGTGGGTGACGAGGGCGGTTTTGCACCGAACCTCGCGTCAAATGCACAAGCCTTGGAGGTCATTGAGCAAGCGGTTTCACGGGCTGGGTATCAGTTAGGAAGCGATGTGACGCTGGCACTTGATTGTGCGGCCTCTGAATTCTATCAAGCAGGAACCTACGATTTGTCCGGTGAGGGCAAACGCTATGACGCCGCTGGCATGGTCAGTTATCTCGCGGACCTCGCCGAGGCATTCCCTATCGTTTCTATCGAAGACGGTATGGATGAAGCCGACTGGGCAGGTTGGAAGTCGCTTACAGACCGATTGGGCGACAAGGTTCAGCTGGTGGGAGACGACCTGTTCGTCACCAATACGTCCATTTTGCAGCAAGGCATCGATCAAGGAGTCGCCAACTCGATACTGATTAAGTTCAATCAAATCGGCACGCTCACCGAGACCCTGCAGGCCATTAATTTGGCGAAGCAGGCTGGTTTCACCAATGTCATATCCCATCGCTCCGGCGAGACCGAAGACACGACGATTGCCGATCTTGCCGTGGGCACGGGCGCAGGCCAGATCAAAACCGGGTCACTATGCCGCTCGGATCGTGTGGCTAAGTACAACCAGTTGCTGCGTATTGAAGCTGCTCTAGGCAGTGACGCCCACTATCCAGGACGCAGCGCGATTTACGCGCAGGGCTAGATTGACCAATGAGTGCTAGGTCATGAAATATGTTATCGGCATCATGTTGTTGGTCGTCGTACTGCTGCAGCAGCAACTTTGGTTTGGGCAATCGGGTTATTTTGAACGCAAAGTAATGGCGGAACGGCTGGCAGAGCAAAAAGTTCGCACAGAAGCGCTGGCCTTGCGCAATGCCAAAATGACCGCGGAAGTGCTGGCCTTGAAAAGCGATACCTCCGCCTTTGAATCCCGTGCACGCAGTGAGTTGGGCATGGTCAAAGAAGGCGAAGTGTTCTACCTCACACCCGAGCCTCAAGAGTAGTGGCCATCGGCAGTCCAGTGACTTTGAGCCAACTGCAAGGTCTTGCTCGCCCGGCGGCGCGAATCAAGGTGCTGCCTGAGGATTGGCGAGTCACTGAAGAACTCGAGCGGTCCTTTGCGGATTCTGGGGAGCATTACTATCTTTATGTGCGTAAACGCTGTCTAAGTACGATTCCCGTGGCCAATCGGCTCGCCAAGGCCTTCGATGTGCCGGCCATGGATGTGGGCTTCGCTGGTATGAAGGATAAGCACGCCGTGACCGAGCAGTGGTTCAGCGTGCGCCAGCCAACGAATGACAAAGACCTCGACCTCAGCGGGCTGAATCAGATTGAGGGTGACGAAGAGATTCAGGTGCTCGACAGTCGTCGCGACACCCGAAAACTGCGTCGCGGAGAACATCAGGCGAATCATTTTTCCATCGTGCTGCGTGGGTTGGGGGCTGATCTTGATCTGCCCCTGCTACAGCGACGTTTAGAGGCTGGTTGCCCCAACTACTTTGGACCGCAGCGCTTCGGTCGGCACAACATCACAGACGCATTGCATTGGCTGCGACACAGGCGTGACCCGGGCAAATCGCGCCGCGTATCCCAACAACAAAAGGGCTGGCATTTGTCGGTGTTGCGCAGCTGGGTCTTCAATCAACTGCTGGCGGGGCGCGTGCAGGACGGCATTTGGCAAACCTGTATCGACGGAGACGATGTGGCGCTGTGCCAAAGCCGCCAAACCAATGTGCCCTTTGGACCTTTGTGGGGCCGCGGTAGAAACACCTTGTCGGGCGAGGCCTTGAAGTGCCAACAACGCTGCATGACTTCGGTGAGCACCCCGGATGAAGAGCAGACCCTGGCCGAGGTTTGCCAGGCCCTTGAATTTGCTGGTGTCGACCGTGGCCTGCGGCCGCTGGTCGTCACGCCGTGGAACGTCAGCGTGACACATGACCCGAGCGAGGACGCAATTTCCTTAAGGTTCAGCCTGCCAGTTGGCGCCTATGCCACAGTACTGCTAGGCCAGTGGTTTGATCTGCAAGATTGCAGTTTGGTGGCCACTGGGTGAGTCAATTTGATCTTCAAGGTATTGGCATGACATCCCAGCGCACGCGGGATCGCTTGGTTGCTCGCCTGCGCGAGCGGGGAATCGAGGACGAGGTTGTGCTGCGTTTGGTTGGTTCGGTACCACGGCACATTTTTATCGACGAAGCCTTGGGGCATAGAGCCTATGAAGATTCCTCCTTACCCATCGGACATAGACAGACGATCTCTCAACCATTCATCGTCGCGCTGATGAGTCAGCTACTGAATGAATTACCGCGTCAGCGGGTGCTGGAGGTGGGCACCGGTTCTGGCTATCAGACGGCGATTCTGGCCCAGATCAGTGAAAGGCTGTTCAGTATCGAGCGCATCGAAGCCTTGGTTCCTCGTGCGAAAGAACGGTTATCCGCCATGGCGCTGCGCAACATCACGCTGCGCTACGGCGACGGCTATGCGGGCTGGCCAGAAAAAGCCCCCTTTGACGGTATTTTGGTGACGGCTGCACCGCCAGAAGTGCCCGGGGCATTGCTTGAGCAGCTTGCGGTAGGTGGCCGCCTGATTGTTCCCGTCGGCACAGATCAGTCGCAGTCTCTGAAAGTGATTGACCGCACCGAGGAGGGCTTGGTCGAAACGATTCATGAACGGGTGCACTTTGTCCCACTCGTGACGGGAGTTGCCAAGCAGTAACCGCCGTAGTGAGGTTCCTGCGTATACTGGGCTGGCGACTTATGGACGCGCGTAAGCAGGGTTCAGCGGCCACTAGAGCAAGAATCTGAGCCAAGATCTACACAGGAAGCGGAGTAAATGGACGCTAACTCGGACGCATCAACTCGGCAATCTTCGACCCGCGAAGTGCTCGTTCGAGGCGTTTTGATGGGCTTGGCTGAGCTAGTGCCCGGGGTCTCCGGCGGCACCATCGCTTTCATCAGCGGTATCTACTACCGACTGATCGCAGCCTTAGCCGCCTTCGGCCCCAAGTCGCTGGGACTGCTACTGCAACCGCGCGAATTCTGGCGACACCATCAGCTGGATTTCTTGCTCGCGCTGGCGCTCGGCATGCTGCTTGGTATTTTGATGTTTGCGCGGTTGATCGGCTTCATGATGGAGGTTGCGGTACCGGTGCTGTGGGCGTTTTTTTTCGGTGTTATCGCCGTCTCGGTCGTGCAGATTGGTAGTGCTCGGCCGCGGCGACATCTTGTCATCTACGGCACATTGGGTTTGCTCGCTGGCTTGCTGTTTATCGCTCTGCCAGGTGTCGATTTTTCCGGCTCAATGCTCGCTCTGTTTGCTGCTGGCATGGTCGCGGTGAGCGCTTGGATTTTGCCGGGCATATCTGGCAGCTTCGTACTGCTGCTGTTGGGACTGTACGACGACGTGATTGTGGCTGTGAATGAACTGGACTGGGTATTTTTGCTGGTTTTGGCAGGCGGCTGCGGCAGTGGACTGCTGCTTTTTACCAGAGCCCTTAGTTGGCTGCTGGGACGCTTTCAAGATGCGCTGTTGGCGTTCCTTACCGGCTTTATGACGACAGCCCTAATCAAGCTGTGGCCTTGGCAAGCCGTGCAATCCCAGCCCACAGCAGAGGCCTATGGTGTGTTTTCTGCGCTTCAATGGCCGAGTCAGTATGCGGCAAACGGCAACGAGGCATTCTTGGGACTGTCCGTAGCTGCCGGCTTATTGGGAGGGGCAGGCATATGGTTGCTGTCCAAACTTTCCCCACAGTAGCGGCATCTCGCTTACCCCAGAGCACGAGTCGACGTCGGGCGTTCCTGCGGCTCGGTATCGTGTGGTTGGGCATCGTATGGGCAGGCCTGCTGGGCGGCTGCGCGTCACCGGGATCGCCAGTGGTTACCGACCGCTCGTTAGGTGACAGGAGTCAACAATCCTATGTCGTCGTTCGGGGTGACACGCTGTACTCGATAGCTTGGCGGTTCAACTTAGATCACCGCCGCCTAGCCAAGGCAAATGGTATTGGCGCGCCTTTCACCATATATCCCGGTCAAAAACTGCGACTCTCGGAATCGCCCATACCAGCTGCTCGCCAGTCGCCACAAACCGCGAGGGCGCCGGCAGACAAAGGCCAAGCGGGGCGTCGGCCGGTAGCGAAAACCGCAAGTACCGTCAAATCTGCACCTGCATCAAAACCCGCGACTAAACCCGCGACAGGGGCCCAACGCACCAGCCAACCTAGGACCAAGGCGCCAGCACCGAAACCAGCCGCACGCGCGGCGCAGGGCGGTCAAACCTGGTACCGACCTTTACCCCAACGCCCCAGCGTGCCGTTTGGCAGCAATAATAAAGGCCTCGACTATGCGATCACCGCAAGGTCGAGGGTTCGTAGCACGCGTAGCGGCGAGGTGGTTTATGCGGGCAACGGTATTGCCGGATTCGAACGTTTGGTGATCGTCAAACATACGACAGATCTGCTCAGTGCCTACAGCTTCAACGGTAAGATTCGGGTTGCTGAACAGCAGCGTGTAGCAGGTGGTGCGATCATCGCAGACATATTGCCCCGACCCGGCGTGGGTCAGAAGCTGCACTTTGAAGTGCGGCGCAAGGGCCAGCCGATTAATCCGGCGACGCTATTGCCGAAAGGCTAGGCCGCATCAGCGCTCGAGCAGCGCCAGTTTACCCGGTTTGCCTTCCCACTCTTCGGCATCGGCAGGCGATTCCTTGATCTCCGTTATATTTGGCCAAAGCTCTGCCAGCTCTGCGTTCAGTTCAATGAACGGCACCTGATCCTGGGGCACTTCATCGTCAGCGAATATCGCATCCACCGGGCACTCAGGCTCGCACAGGGCGCAGTCGATGCATTCGTCGGGATGAATCACCAACATGTTGGGCCCTTCGTAAAAGCAATCAACGGGACAAACTTCGACGCAGTCAGTGTGCTTACACTTGATGCAGTTTTCGCCAACGATGAACGTCATATCCAATACCTTAATGTCATCTAGAACAATTGGTTCTAAATCTTGTGCCAGACCGCCAATCAGGCGGTGGGTGAAAGCGCGGTAGTGTAACCGCCCGACGCAGACTGTCTAGTCAGCTACCGGTTTTGGTCAGCATTTTGCTCGGCAAGTTGCTGCAAGCGATCGAGCACGTCCATGGCCTGGCGCGGCGTCAGATCGTCGATGTCGACGCTGCACAATTCATCCAGCAAGGCCTGCGTTTGCTCGTTGGCAAATTCCGCGGCAATGGCACTTGCTGTTTCCGACCAAGTCTCTGACGGCGTCGAATCACCGCCAACGAACAGATCAGACTGTCCAGTGACAGCCGTATCGCCCAGCACAGCCTGCTGCTCAAAACCGCGCAGCCTTGCTCTGGCAATATCCAAAACAGGCTTAGGCACACCGGCGAGCTTGGCCACTTGAATGCCGTAACTCTGACTCGCCGCCCCTGACAGCACCTGATACAAAAATACGATGTCGCCCCGGTGCTCTTTAGCGCTCAGGTGAACGTTGCCGACATTGGGGCAGCGCGTGGGCAGGCTGGTCAGTTCGAAGTAGTGGGTGGCGAAGAGTGTTAGGGCGTGGCTTTTTTCCGCCAGATGCTGTGCACATGCCCAAGCCAGCGCGAGCCCATCGTAGGTACTGGTGCCGCGCCCAATTTCATCTAGCAAGACCAAGGAGTTGGGGCCCGCGTTATGCAGGATATGTGCAGTCTCAGTCATCTCGACCATAAAAGTAGAACGCCCGCCGGTTAGATCATCCGCCGCGCCAATACGCGTGAAGATGCGATCAATCGGACCCAACGTTGCGGCTTGGGCTGGCACATAGCTGCCCACGTAGGCGAGCAGGCTAATCAGCGCGATTTGCCGCATGTAAGTCGACTTGCCGCCCATATTCGGGCCGGTCACGATCAGCATGGTTTGGTGGGGCGACAGCGTGAGATCGTTGGCAATAAACGCGCTGGTAGAGCTGTTCTTAACAACCGGATGCCAGCCTTGGGTAATCTGCACACCACGTTGCTCGGTGAAGTTCGGAGCATTGAACCCGAGGCTGTAGGCGCGCTCGGCAAGACAGGCGAGCACATCACTTTGTGCCACGGCCTCGGCTGCACCCCTCAGCACTGCGGATTGATCAGCCAACTCAATCAGCAAATCACCAAATAATCGTCGCTCCAGCTGTAGTGATTGGCCCTGACTGCGCAGGGCATCCTCCTCAAAGGCCTTTAGTGCTGGAGTGATATAGCGCTCGGCGTTTTTTAGGGTCTGTCTGCGCACATATTCCGCGGGTACATCGTCCTTGGCTGCCTTGGATGTTTCGATGTAGTAGCCGTGGACACGGTTATAGCCGACTTTTAATGAGGTAATACCCGTGCGTTCGCGCTCGTCTCGCTCGAGTTCTGCCAGCCAATTTGCAGAGTGGCTGGTGACTTTGCGCAGTCGATCCAGCTCTTCGCTGTAGCCCAGCGCGAAAACACCACCTTCACGCAGCGTTACCGGCGGCTCCTCGACCAATGCCTCGCTGAGCTTTGCGTGTAAATGGGTAAAGTCGCCTAGGGCGGCAATGAGCTGCTGATTCAGTTCGCCGGCGATCGCGTTCAACGCCTGCTTGATGACCGGCAGTTGTGCCAAGGCGTCGCGCAACTTGCCGATGTCTCGGGGCGATGCGGAACCCAGATTGATCCGCGTCAAAATACGTTCTAGATCACCGACGGGTTTGACGCTCCCCCGAATGTCATCGCCAGCCCGGGCAGCAAGCACGTCACTAATCCACTGCTGGCGCTGGATCACCCGAGCAACATCGCGCAAAGGCTCATGCAGCCAGCGCTGCAGTAATCGGCTGCCCATGGGTGTGACGGTAGTGTCCATCAAGCTGAGCAGCGTGTGATCGGTTGCCCCGGTGCTGCGGACATCGATTTCAAGATTGCGACGGGACTGTGCGTCCATGCCGATGCACTGGTTATCCTGCTTGTGCACAACTTGTTGTAGAAAGTCCAAAGGCTGGCACTGGGTGCCTTGGACATAGGCCAGAGCTGCGGCCCCTGCTACTAGGCAGGGGTCGGAATGGCCGATGCCAGCAACCGCGGCGACATCGTGTTGAAAATGTTGATTCAGCGCCTTCACAGCGCGCTGGGCTTGGTATCTGTCGTCATCCAGACAAGTTACTGCGGCAAAGGCAGCCAAGGGCTCTTGCCACCTTGCAGCTTGGCTGGCGGGCAGCAGGATCTCGGCCGGACGAATGGCGGTAATGGCCTCCAGCAGCAGGTCTTGGGTGGGCAACTGCTGCAGTAACAATTGTGCCGATGACAGATTTAGCAGGGCAAGGCCGATCTGATCCTCGGTAAAATACAGTGCCGCTGTTGCGCTATCCGACTTGGTTTCAAGCAAGGCGTCATCGGTGAGGGTGCCCGGCGTGACAATACGCTGCACTCGGCGTTCGACGGGACCCTTGCTCGTTGCTGGGTCGCCGACCTGCTCACAAATGGCGACGCTGCGGCCCAGTTTTACCAATCTTGCTAGGTAGCCGTCCGCCGCGTGGTAGGGCACGCCGCACATGGGTATGGGTGCATTTCCCGCATGACCTCGGGCCGTTAACGTGATGTCGAGTAGGTCTGAGGCCACTTTTGCATCGTCGAAAAACAGTTCATAAAAGTCACCCATGCGGTAAAAAAGTAGGGCGTCGGCGTGATCGGCCTTGATGGCAAGATATTGCTGCATCATCGGCGTGAGTTTGTCCGCGTCGGGCAAGACAGGGTCGTGGGCAGAAGTCGTAGATCGCATGGGTGTTGAGTTCACATCGGCCCAGAAAGAAGGTTCAGTGAACTACAGGGGGTAAATCGTCGTCAACTGGCGGCGTGCCCTGAAAGTGAAAAATGAGCCTTGCGGCGACTACTGAACGAATATACAGTACTGTCCAAGGCTTACAACGAGTAGACACGAGGAAAGACAATGGCGAAGGAAAGTGTAAAAGCAAGCAACTCCGACAAGGCAAGCCCTGAAAAAGAGCGTGCCCTAAGCGCCGCGCTTGCACAGATCGAGCGTCAGTTTGGTAAGGGCTCCATGATGCGTCTGGGAGACAAAGAGCTGGTCACCATACCGTCGATCTCTACCGGTTCCCTAGGATTGGACGTCGCGCTGGGGATAGGCGGGCTACCTAAGGGGCGTGTTGTTGAGATCTACGGCCCCGAATCATCAGGTAAAACCACCCTAACACTGCAGGTTATCGCCGAGGCGCAAAAAGCCGGTGGCACCTGTGCCTTCATCGATGCTGAGCATGCGCTAGATCCGCTGTATGCCCAGGCTCTCGGTGTAGACACTGACAACTTACTCGTTTCCCAGCCTGATACGGGCGAGCAGGCACTTGAAATCTGCGACATGTTGGTACGCTCTGCTGCAGTAGATGTGGTCATCGTCGACTCGGTCGCGGCGCTGACGCCACGAGCTGAGATTGAAGGCGACATGGGTGACAGCCATGTGGGGCTGCAAGCGCGGTTAATGAGCCAAGCACTGCGCAAAATGACCGGTAACATCAAGCAGTCCAATACACTGGTCGTTTTCATTAACCAGATTCGAATGAAAATTGGCGTCATGTTCGGCTCTCCGGAGACCACTACCGGTGGCAACGCTTTGAAGTTCTATTCTTCCGTTCGCCTCGATATTCGCCGCATCGGCGCGGTGAAGAACGGCGATGAGGTCGTTGGCAACGAGACTCGGGTCAAAGTCGTGAAGAACAAAGTGGCGCCACCTTTCCGACAAACTGAATTCCAAATTCTGTATGGCCAGGGCATCCATCGCACCGGCGAAATACTGGAACTGGGTGTTGAACAGAATTTGGTGGAAAAGTCTGGCGCATGGTACTCCTACAACGGCGAGCGCATTGGCCAAGGACGCAAGAATGCCGCGGATTTTTTGGATGATCACCCCGAGCTAAAAGAAGAGATAGAAGCCCGCATCAGACAATTACTGATGCCAGCGCTCGGCGAGGGTGGTGACAACGTGGAAGCGCTCGCTGGTGATGCAGGCGAGGCGGGTTTGGGCGAAGGAAGCACACCAGAAGTCTAGTCAGGATAGCCGGTGGAGCATAAGCACAGAGCTGGCCTAGATTCGAAAGATGCCGCGAATCAGGCCAAATGCTATGGCGCGGCGGTGCGCTTGTTAGGAACGCGGGAGTACAGTGTTGTCGAGTTGTCCGGCAAGCTGCAACGCCGTTTTTTGCCTGACGTTGTCGATGGGGTCGCCACTGAGCTTCAGGCCTTGGGCTTGCTGTGTGACACGCGCTATGGCGAAGCCTTTTGTCGTAGTCGTGTTGAGCGTGGCTACGGCCCAGTATTTATCCAGCGCGAACTTGACCAGAACGGCTTGGATAAAGAGTTGATCGAAACACTGCTGGAGCCTTATGACGAGCAATGGCTGGCCAAGGCCATTGTGCAGGTTGAAAAGAAGGCGCGGATGCACAAGTCGTCCAACATGCTTTCATCGGAGCCCTGTGCGGTTGCATCGGATAACAGCGAAAACATCCATGCGGCAGAGCAGTGCGACTTGGTGCAGAGCATGGCTGGTGCAGTAATAGGTGATGCCGTAACCGACAAGATGCTTTCCCGAGACCAGCAGCGTGAGGCTTGGCAGCAGGGCCAAAAAGAGCGCGCGCGCATCGCGAGATTTTTAGCCAGACGCGGGTTTCCAGCAGGGTTAGCATCCCGCGCCATCAATCAGGTGATGCAGGCCACTGACCAATAGTCTGTTAGACATCGCTCGGTGTTAGCGGCAGCCGTTTCCCGAGACGACGACAGGCTTCACAGGCGATTTGGGTCTCAGTCCTGCCATTAGAGCCCTGAATGCTCTATCATTTCGCGTCTTTTTTGGGTCAGTCCTTACACCATGAAAACCGCTGATTTACGGCACGCATTCCTCGATTTCTACGAGTCGAAAGGGCATCGAATTGTGTCCTCCAGTTCTCTCGTGCCGCATAACGACCCAACACTTCTGTTCACGAATGCTGGGATGAACCAGTTTAAAGACCCGCTGCTGGGCAAGTCAGATCCGGGCTATACAAGAGCAACTTCCGCGCAACGTTGCGTGCGAGCGGGAGGAAAGCACAACGACCTAGAAAACGTCGGTTACACCGCAAGACACCATACGTTTTTCGAGATGATGGGAAATTTCAGCTTCGGAGATTACTTCAAAGAAGAAACCATCACTTGGGCGTGGGAATTCGCTACCCAAGTGGTTGGCTTAGACGCCGACAAAATCTTAATCACCGTGCACCCCACCGATGACGACTCGCGCAAGATTTGGCGAGACAAGGTTGGTATCGCCAACGAACGGATTATCGACCTCGAAGAGAACTTTTGGACCATGGGCGACACAGGTCCCTGCGGGCCATGTACTGAGCTGTTCTATGATCACGGTCCATCCATTGCAGGAGGTCCCCCTGGATCACCTGACGAAGATGGCGATCGTTTTATCGAATTCCAAAACCTCGTCTTTCCCCAGTTCGATCGTAGTGCCGACGGTAGCCTAGATTCGTTGCCGCAGCCCGGAGTAGATACGGGCATGGGTCTTGAGCGCATGGCCGCCATCCTGCAAGGGGTTCACAGTAACTACGAAATCGACTTATTTGCACGGGTCATGACCGAGGCGGGCAGGCATGCGGGTATTACTGATCCCACCCAGATACTCAACACAGCCTCTTTGCGAGTGATCGCAGATCATATCCGCAGCAGTGCCTTCCTGATCGCCGACGGTGTGCTGCCAGGCAATGAGGACCGCGCCTATGTACTGCGCCGTATTATCCGTCGCGGGTTACGCCACGGCTACAAACTGGACATCAAGGAAGCCTTTTTTCATAAGCTGGTGCCGGTGCTTGTTGAAGAGATGGGCGACGCTTATCCGCTGCTTGCCCAGCGCGCCGATGACGTTACTCAGGCCTTAGCCGACGAGGAAGCACGGTTTAGCGAAACTCTGAATCAGGGCATGGAACTGCTGAAGAAAGAACTCGGCGATGTTTCTGGGGACATCTTGCCCGGCGATGTTGCGTTTAAGCTTTACGACACTTACGGATTTCCCGTGGACCTCACGGCGGATGTCGCCCGCGAACTGAATATGTCTGTTGACCAAGCCGGTTTTGACGAAGCGATGGAAGCCCAGCGTGCGCGGGGTCGTGCCGCCACCAGCTTCTCTACGAGCCTAGGGCAAAAGATCAGTGTGAAAGAGAAGGTAGCGTTTTGCGGCTACGAACAACTCGTCAATCAAGCGACAGTACTCGCGGTCTTTGACGCTGAGGGCGAACCCGTTGAGCAGTTAAGCGATGACAGTCCAGCAGGGGTAATCGTTCTGGATCAAACGGCTTTTTATGCCGAAAGTGGTGGTCAAGTAGGCGACCGCGGCATGTTGCACAACGCAAGCGCTGGCTTCGACGTGACCGATACCCAGATAAGCGGTGACCAGTACCTCCACATTGGCCGTATGCTCAATGGCACCATTCAGGCTGGCGACACTTTGCATGCCGAGGTCGATAACACGACCCGCGATCAAACCCGCGCTAACCACTCCGCAACCCACCTGCTGCACGCTGCGCTGCGAGAGGTGCTGGGTGAGCATGTGCAGCAAAAAGGTTCCCTCGTTAACGCCGACAAGCTTCGTTTCGATTTTGCGCATACCGGCGCCATTAGTGCTGAGGAGTTAAAACAAACAGAACAGCGCGTTAACGGACAAATTCGATTCAATTCCAATGTAGATACCCAGCTTTTGAGCTATGACGATGCCGTGCAGCAAGGCGCAGTCGCGCTCTTTGGTGAAAAGTATGGTGACCAAGTGCGCGTGTTAACCATGGGTGATGGTTACTCCATGGAACTCTGCGGCGGCACCCATGTAAAGCGCACGGGTGATATTGGTCTTTTTAAAATCGTATCCGAAACGGGAATTGCCGCAGGTATTCGGCGAGTCGAAGCCGTCACCGGTGACGCGGCCCTGAGCCAGGTTTATGCAGATCAAGTGTTGCTCAACGACCTCAGCGAATCGCTCAAGGTTGGGCGCCGAGAAGTCGCCAGTAAACTCGAGCAGCTGATTGCTGAAAATCGCGCACTGACAAAACAAGTGGCGCAAATGAGCCAGCAACTGGTGGCAAATAAGAGCTCCGACTTGAGCACTCAAGTGGTCGACATTGCCGGTATCAGTTTCCTCGCCGCTCAAGTCGATGGCGACAACAAGGCCATGATGCAGACGCTGGATACGGTGCGATCGCAACTCCCCAGTGATGCCATGGTGGTATTGGCGTCGGTGGATAACGGCAAAGTCGGCATGGTCGCCGCCACGAGCAAATCCTTGTCCGAGCGTCTATCCGCAGCTCAGCTCATGCAAACCGTCGCGCCACTCGTCGGCGCCAAGGGTGGAGGCCGACCAGACTTAGCGCGCGCTGGCGGTGGTGATCAGGTTGATGCGGTGGCGCAGGCTCTGACCGCTGCCCAGCAGTGGGTTGAGGGGCAGTTGGCTTCCTAGGCCACCCCTGTATTTTTGCGACGCACCTTAGCGTCTCAATGGATGAATAAATGGCACTGATTGTTCAAAAATACGGCGGCACGAGTGTCGGTACGACTGAGCGTATCGCTCAAGTGGCCGAGCGTATCGCTGGGTATTTGGCCAAGGGCCACCGCGTTGCCGTCGTGGTATCTGCCATGTCTGGCGAAACCAATCGGCTGGTCGCCATGGGTCGAGAACTCGGCGGTATAAACGCCAGTCGTCGAGAGATGGACGTGTTAACAGCCTCCGGTGAGCAGGTCACCATAGCGCTGCTGAGTATTGCCCTGATGCAACGTGGCATCGCCGCCAAATCTTTTTTGGCAGACCAAATCGCGTTTCGCACCGATGCCGTCCATGGCCGAGCAAGAATTGAGCACATCGACACACAAAAACTGCAAACCGAACTCGATAACGGCGTAGTGCCAGTGGTGGCAGGATTCCAAGGGGTTAACGAGCATGGCGAAATCACGACCCTAGGCCGCGGCGGTTCCGATACCTCGGCGGTCGCCCTAGCGGCTGCTTTGCAGGCAGATGAATGTGAAATTTGCACAGACGTAGAGGGTGTCTACACCACCGACCCGCGCATTGTGGAGGGTGCCCGACAGCTGAAGCAGATTACTTTTGAAGAGATGCTAGAGCTGGCGAGTCTTGGATCCAAGGTGCTGCATCCGCGCTCTGTGGAATTTGCGGGGCGCTATCGAGTGCCGCTGCGGGTCATGTCCACCTTTGTTGATGGTCCAGGCACCCTAATTACGTTGGAGAACGACAACATGGAACAAGCATTAGTTTCTGGAATCGCCCATGCGATTGACGAAGCCAAGGTAACGGTCTCTGGCGTGCCTGACATTCCGGGTATCGCGTCAAAAATCCTAGGACCGGTCGGTGGCAGCAATATCGAAGTCGACATGATCGTGCAAAACACAGGCGTGGACGGCATGACGGACTTTACCTTTACCGTGAAGCGGCAAGACTATGATGCGACATTGCTGCTGCTTGAAAAGGTTGCCGAAGACATTGGCGCGCGCGAAGTCACCGGCGATAACGCCATTGCCAAGGTCTCCATTGTGGGTGTTGGCATGCGCTCCCATGCCGGGGTTGCCACCAAGGTCTTTGATCGCTTGGCCAGTGAAAATATTAATATTCAGATGATCTCTACCTCAGAAATCAAAATTTCCGTGGTGATTGCAGAGCGATACGTGGAATTGGCCGTGCGCGCTCTGCACGATGCGTTTGAACTCGATGCACTGCCTGCGGGCTAGGACTCGACGCCGGACGGCAATCGGTTGGGCGGCTGTGACAGAAGGTGAGAGGAGAACGATATGTCGAAGTGGACGATAGCCAAGGAGACGGTTGCCACACTAAGCGAGCAGGCCCCAGAGCATGGCGCGGATGCGGCTGGCATGCTCGAAGCCTTAATTTCGACAGCGATTGGCGCACTGGCGGCAGAGAAAGACGGCGCCTATGTAAAGAATTTTATCGACTACGAAGTTGGCTCAATCAACGTCCAGCACGTGGATGTACAAAGACTCACTTGAGTCCGCAGTTAAACAATGGTGCCAGCGCCGCTAGAGCATTTGATGGCCTATGCTGACTGATATACGGCATAGCGCCGATTACATCATTGTCGGCGCAGGCTCGGCAGGTTGCGTGCTCGCCAATCGCCTCAGCGAAGACTCCAACACGAAGGTCACGCTGATCGAGGCAGGCGGGCGGGATAACAGTTGGATGCTCGCCATGCCCTCGGCATTTTACTTGCCCATGGGAAAGCCGAAGTTTGACTGGTGTTATGCCAGTGAGCCTGAAGCAGCCATGAATAACCGACAGCTCGCCTGTCCTCGTGGCCGTGTGCTTGGTGGCTCATCATCGATTAACGGCATGGTCTACGTGCGTGGTAACGCCGCAGATTTTAACCGTTGGTCAGAGATGGGCGCCACCGGCTGGGATTACCAATCGGTGCTGCCGTATTTTAAGAAAGCCCAGTGTGCCGACGATGGACGAAATAGCGATGATTATCGTGGCGGCGACGGTCCTCTCGGCACGACCACGGGCGCCATGACCAACCCACTGTACGGCGAGTTTTTGCGCGCCTGTCAGCAAGCAGGCTATCCCCATACCGCAGACCTCAACGGTGCCCAGCAAGAGGGCTTTGGCCCAATGCCAATGACGGTTGCTCAGGGGCAACGCTCCTCCACCTCGCGGTCATACCTGCGGCCCGTCATGCAGCGCAAAAATCTGCGCGTGTTGACCGAGGCGCAAGTTCAGAGAATTCAGCTGCAGGACAACAGAGCAGTGGCAGTGGACCTGCTGCTGAGCGGCAAAGCCCAGCGTCTGACCGCCAATAAAGAAATACTGCTGTGCGCGGGAGCCATCAATTCCCCCCAGCTGCTCATGTTGTCTGGTATTGGTCCAGCGGCACACCTGCATTCGGTTGGCGTCGAGCCCCTGATCGATAGCCCACAGGTGGGTCAAAACCTCATGGATCATCTTGAGGTATATGTCCAACAAGCCTGCACGAAACCCGTGTCCTTGCATAAGCATCTAGGCCTGCTGGGTCGCGCCAAGATTGGCGCGCAATGGTTTGCTTCAAGAGCAGGCTTGGGTGCCACGAACCATTTTGAGGTAGGCGGATTTATTCGCAGTGATGCAAGCCAGGCCCAGCCAGACATTCAGTTTCACTTCTTGCCCACAGCCATGACCTACGACGGTTCCGCAAAGGCCCGGGGACATGGCTTCCAGGTGCATGTTGGGCCTATGTTGCCTAAGAGCCGGGGAGCGGTGACTCTGCGCAGTCCGCGGCCGAACGAAGCGCCGAGGATCGTTTTCAACTACATGAGCCACGCGGACGACTGGCGGGTGTTCCGTTCTGCGATTCGCCAGGCGAGAGAGATCTTTGCCCAGCCCGCGCTAAAGGATTTGCGCGGACCGGAGCTAAGTCCCGGCGCAGCACAGGTAAGCGATGAGCAACTCGATGCGTTCGTCGCGGCCCATGCAGAAAGTGCCTACCATCCCTGCGGCACCTGTCGCATGGGATCCGATGCTGCAGCGGTGGTTGACCCTGAAGGCCGGGTCAACGGCGTCACTGGGCTGAGAGTCATCGACGCTTCGGTATTCCCCCACATCACCAATGGCAACCTAAATGCGCCAACCATTATGCTTGCCGAGCGCATGGCGGATCTGATTCGCGGACAACTCAGCCAATAGCCACTTACAAAGTCTGCTATATCAGGCCGCTTCCTTGGGCATGTCAGACAGAAAATACGTACTGACGGTGCCAACGCCTTTCACTTCAAGCTCGCCGCGAAAGTCCAGATTGAATGGCTTACTGAGATGCTCGCGAAACGCTTCGCTGACCTGAATTTGATCGGGGATGCCGGTGGATTCCATGCGGCTGGCCATGTTGACCGTATCGCCCCAGAGGTCGTAGATAAACTTACTGCTGCCCACAACACCCGCGACCACCGCACCACTGTGCGCGCCCACGCGCATCTTCAGGTGAGTCCCATTTTGTTTATTGAAAAACTGTAGTTGCTCTAGAATTTTTAACGACAGCGCGGCAACCTGGTCTGCATGTTCAGGATTTGCATAGGGCAGACCGCAAACTGCCATATAGGAATCGCCAATGGTTTTGATCTTCTCCACACCGAGATCAAGAGCCGCCTGATCAAAGGCGCCGAAAAGGTCATCTAGCATGCGCAGAATGGTAATGGGGGGCACCGCCCGAGACATCTCAGTAAATCCAACGATATCGGCGAATAGCACGCTTACGCTCGGAAAAGCGTCAGCGATTTTTGCTTCGCCGTTTTTCAATCGGTTGGCGATGGGCTCGGGAAGTACATTGAGCAGCAACTCGTTGTTCTCATTGGTCTGGCGGTCGATGGTGATCTGCTGCTGGTGCAAGTTGTCGACCATTTGATTGAATTGGTTGGTCAGCTCGCCAATTTCGTCGGACGATTGCTGCTTCAGAGGTTCGACGTTGCCGCCAGCGCCGACAACCTTGGCTGCCTCCGTGAGCGCGATCACCGGCTGAGTGATCTGCCTAACGTTCCAAATACCCAAGAAGATGACAAGGGCTGCAATAGAAAGTGTCCAGAGGGTAATGGTGCGCTGCAGCGATGCGACCGGTGCGAATGCTTCTGAGGCATCAATCTCCGCGATGACCGCCCAGCGGTCTAAACCAAAGTCGATGGGCCCGTAGGAACTCAAAACATCTACCTCGCGATAATCCTCAATAATTTTGGTACCGCGCTGCCCACCTAGTGCCTCTAGTGCGGCATCGGTATTGATCGTCTGATTCAAGATCGATGTGTTGTAACGCGCAAGCCGCGCAAGCTTGTCCTCGGGATAACCGAGGTTGTCTAGTGCGGTTAAGTAGCCAGCGGGATCTTCAATAAAAAACCGTGAAGCGCTGCGCATCGTGAAATCTGGTCCGACGAGGTAGGTCTCGCCAGAATTCCCAAGGCCATGCTCTGACCATTGGCCGCTACTGGTCATGACGTCATTTATCCGATCAACGGGGATTTGGAATATCAGCACACCAAGCTGCACGTCGTTTTTAAACACTGGGCTGGCGATGAACGCAGCAGGGGCCTGGAAAGAGGGTTGATAGGGCTCAAAGTCGACAAAGTGAACCGCGCCGGGTGCCATCGCCTGGTCTGCCAAGCTAAATGCCCTGGCGATATTGGTATGCCGGTAGGGCCCCGTCGTTAAGCTGGTGGCAAAGTCCGTTTCCTTGAACACTGAGTAGACGATGTTGCCATTTAGGCTATCCACCAAGAACACATCGTAATAGTCAAATTTTTGCAAAAAGCTCCGAAAAACTGGGTGATAGACCGCGTGTGCTTCTGCGTAATCGCTGGAGTCTGTACTGCTGCGAGTCAATAGATGCTTTTCGCCAGAGATATGCGGATTGTCAGCGATATAGTGCTGCTGCAGGTACAGACCGGCGGTTTGTCGAGGCATCAAGGATGACAGCGCGGAAGCCAATTGCTGCGACTCAGCGCCCCCCTCGGCGCTAGCGCCAGAAGGGGCAGTGGGGGCAGAGTAAGTCGCGGAGGTAGAGGCAGAAGAGAGCAGAGAAGCCGGCAGTTTTGGCAGGATTTCATCACCATAAAATTGCCTCAAGGATGGTTTGCTTTCCAGGGCCGTCAAATCACCGGGAGCATCGTTTAGCGTCGCGTAGGCACTGGAAAAATCCTCTAGCGCACTCACCGTGTTGGGGTTTTCCGCCACTGTTTGAATCTGGTTAGCAAGCTGCGCGAAGTACCGCTCGATCTCTGCGGTTTTTGCCGTCTGTAAGGCAGTCAGGCGGTCGAAAGTTTGTGCCTCAAGGGCGGCCTTACTGTTGATGTAGCTGATCCATCCGACGGTTAGACTGGTCGATAAGCAGATCAGCAGTAAAAATAATGATGACTTGGTCGCGAGATTGAAGTGGGGCATGGGCAGTGCTTATTCGTTGCAAAGTAAATCGATAACGCGGCTTCGAGCCGCGACATACCACTTGTAAACTTATGGTTAACAAAAACGAACCCATGCAGATAAACGGTATTAAAAAACATACAGACGGTAGTTTTGGCTTGTGAGCATCACGATGCTTAACCGAGTTGTCGAACGAGGCAGGCGTCATGCTTGGCTACTCGCGAGCATCTGTGTGGTGGGCTGCGCTGACCCCCAACAGCCTGAACCGAAGCCCATACGGTATACCGAGCATCTGGTCTGTGTTGTAACGAACGAGGGCGCGCGTCTCCAGCATATGTACCGAATAGACCTTGAGTCGGCTCAAGCGGAATTCGTTGGTGGATTCGGTGGCAGGATCATTTCCCTTGAATCTCGACAATTGCTGGTGGCGCCTGACGAGGTGCGAATAGCCTTTGCCATCGATGACGCCCAGTCCCGGCAGGAGTTCGAGGTGATCATTCACCGCCAACGTCTATCTTATGCGGTGGTTCGTAACCAGAGCCAGAACCAGGACCGGGCGAGGTTGTTTGGCCAATGTTCCGTGCTTGATGGACAGCAGCTGCACTCTCGACCGGCCGGGGGTAAGCCTGAGCGTGTCGGCGTAGAAACGTCGTGATGCCAACTGGCAAACACGGCGACGCCGTCATGCGCTGCGCAACGCAATGGCGTCGCTGTCGGTGTTTTTCTACCCTAGATTTAGCCTTTGCAGCCAAGCAACGCTGACAGCGACGACCACGCCGAACTGAACTGCCCGTGTCCCCAAAGCACCCGTGGCTTCTGCGTTGCCGGTTCTCGGTGCGGATCGCAACTCGAACGCTGCGACCACGACTGCTACCGCTGCACCTAAGCTCAATGCCTCGGCGCCGGGCCATGAGAACCACGCAGCCAAGGCTGCCAAGCCATGCCATGACGGATCCAGTGCAGGGTAACTGGCCTGCTCGGCGCTCGATCCCTTCCTGCGCCGCATAAATGCCACGCTTGCTGTGGTCAGCAAAGCCAACACATATACGGCACAAACCGCGAGGATTCCTTCAGTTAGCGTCGTGCTGGCACGCTGTAGATTCGCGATTAAACCTAGCCAAAGTAGGCTCTGCCACAGTGCTTGAGTATCTATGCTGCTATGCCAGAGCATTGCGGTAATGGCCATCAACCACCAGACCAGTAACAAACTGGGTAGTAGCTCCGTAGTCAACTGGTGCGCATCGAGGTGTTGGTTGAGTAACCACAGATAGATCAAAACACTCAGCAATCCTGTGGCAACTTCTGTCACCGCGTAGCGCCGGTTGATGGGTTTGCTGCAGCAGGCGCTGCGTCCACGCAGCCATAGGTAGGACACGACGGGAAGATTGTGCTGCGGCCGTATGACGTGACCGCAGTGGGGGCAACTTGACGAGGGCAAGGCCAAATTAAAGCCGCCGGTTCGTTCTGGGTGTGCGCGCATCATCGGCAGGCGGTAGACGATGACATTGATAAAGCTGCCGACACAACAGCCTAGCAGGCACAGCAGCGCCCCAGCAGCCGTTGGAAAGTGCCAAAGAAGCTCAGTCAAGAAACCCTCCTACCGTCGTTAAGTCACCCTAGCTGAAGTATTTCATGGGCACGAGTGATGATGCTCGGCTGTGATGTTCGGCTGTAATGTTCGGAAAGGCCGCTGGGCAGTCGCGGCAGGCATCCCCTGACTCAATTTTATCAAGGGTTCAACAGGTGACTCCCTCAGTGGGATCACGCAAAATCCATGGCTCTTAAATGCGAGGAGAGTGAAAGATGAGCGAAGCATGGATTATTGACGCGGCCCGCACACCCCGAGGTATCGGCAAGCAGGGCAAGGGCGCACTTTGGGAGGTACATCCGCAAAAGCTTCTTTCATCTGTATTGAAGCCTTTGGCGGATCGAAACCATCTCAACACCAACGAGATTGATGACGTGATCATGTCATGCAGCACGCAGTTCCAAAAACAAGGTTCTTGCGTTGGGCGCATGGCTGCACTGGACGCGGGTTTCTCCACCAAGGCATCGGGTATGACGCTGGATCGTTTTTGCGGTGGCGGTATCACATCGGTGAATCTCGCTGCAGCCAACATCATGTCCGGCATGGAAGATCTCATTGTTGCTGGCGGCGTGGAAATGATGTCCTACACCCGAAGCGAGGCGCCGCCATCCTCGCTAGATGCGGGTAATGAGGAACTGCGCCGACAGTACCCACAGCTGAACGTGGGCATTGCCGCAGATATTATCGCCACCGAAGAAAACTTCAGTCGCGCTGAGCTTGATGCTTTCTCACTCGAGAGCCAGAGGCGTGCTGGCCAGGCCGTCGCAGAGGGGGCCTTTAGCAAAGCCCTAGTGCCCGTACAAAATCCCGACGGCACCTTGGCACTCGATCAAGAAGAATACCCAAGACCACAAACTACCGCCGAGTCCCTGGCTACGCTGCAGCCGGCCTTTGAAGGCCTCATGGATATGGAATTCTTCGACTCCGGTCGAACCTACCGCGAGTGGGTGGCCGAGCGCTGGCCAGGATTGGTAGTAGATCATCGCCACCACGCGGGAAGTTCCTCGGGTGTTGTCGACGGCGCCGGAGCGCTGGTGATGGCCTCTCCAGATTACGCTCAACGCAACGATCTCAAGCCCCGTGCGCGTATCGTCGCCATGGCCAACATGGGACATTCCCCTGAGTACATTTTGAATGCCCCAGTGGATGCCGCCAAGAAGGTACTGAGCAAGGCAGGTATGACGTTGGATGACATCGATCTGTTTGAGGTCAACGAGGCCTTCGCAGTCGTGCCAATGAAGTTTATGCGCGATCTCAACGTAGACCACGCCAAGGTCAACGTGAATGGCGGCGCCATCGCCCTAGGGCACCCCATCGGTGCCACAGGTTCCATGCTGATCGGTACGGCCTTGGACGAACTCGAGCGCCGAGGGCAGTCGACAGCGCTGATCACCATGTGCGCAGCAGGCGGTATGGCGCCTGCTGTCATCATCGAGCGACTGTAAGAAGTCGCGCAAAGACCGCACCAGTTAACGAATTTTAGTTAAGGAAGGAAAAGCAATAATGCAGAACGCGAACGAGATGGAAAGTTTTCGCAGCGACGTCAGGGCTTGGGTCAATGAAAATTTCCCCACCAGTCTGCAGGGGGTCGATCTGGCGGGTATCGCCGGTGGCGAAAGCGGCGCCAAGGCCGACGATGACGTGAAGGTTGGCCTAGACGCCTGGCGTCAAAAACTGGCAGAAAAGGGTTGGGGCGCGCCCACTTGGCCAGTGGAATATGGCGGCGCAGGCCTCAGTGATCCCCAGGCCGATATTATCGGCGAGGAGATCCACAACGCCGGTGCATACAACCCCATTCCCCACATGACAGGCATGGGCGTTACCATGGTTGGGCCAACGCTGCTGGAATACGGCTCCGCCGAACAAAAGGCGCGCCATTTGAAGGGGATTGCCAGCGGCGAGATTCGTTGGTGCCTGGGCCTCTCTGAGCCTAATGCCGGATCTGATTTGGCCTCACTGTCGACCAAGGCCGAAGACAAGGGCGATTATTTCGCCTTGAACGGGCAGAAGGTCTGGACTTCAGGTGCACACATTTCCCAGTGGTGTGGCGCCTTGGTGCGGACAGACACGGATGCTGGAAAGCGCGATGGCATCAGCTTTGTCATGCTGCCCATGCAACAAGACGGCGTGGAGACTCGGCCTATTCGCCTGATCTCTGGCATATCGCCTTTTTGCGAAACGTACTTCACTGATGCACGCGCCGAGAAAGGCGATTTACTGGGCAATCTTAACGACGGCTGGAGCGTGGTGAAGCGCCTGTTACAGCACGAACGCCAGAGCCAAACGGGTGGGCGAGGGGTGAGCATGCTCGACTCTGAGCCGCTGCATGTGAAAGCCCAGCGCTTTGTGGGTACCGATGACAGCGGCGCACTTGTCGACAAAGACCTGCGTCAGCGGCTGGTGCGCAACTACATGGACGGAACAGCACACCGTCTGACCGCTCAGCGCATTACCGACGAGGCCGCCGGACGGGTCGAGGTCAGCGCTGCCGCTTCCATTTTGAAAAATTCCAACACCCGATTTGCCCAGCAAAAAGCCGAGTTGGCGCTGGAGATTATGGGTAGCCAAGGCATTGGCTGGAGTGGCGATGATTTTGCCGAAGAGGAACTGGGCATCGTGCGCGAATGGCTCTCGGGTAAGGCGATGTCGATTTACGGCGGTTCGTACGAAGTACAAAACAATATTATTTCCAAGAACGTTTTGGGTTTGCCCGAGACCACGCAAAAAGGATAGCCAATGGCAGCGTTAACTGAAGAACAGTCGATCCTGAAAGATCAGGCAACGTCATGGGTCGAGGCGGAGTTGCCGGTGCAGAAGTTCCGCGAATTTCGCAACGCTAACAGCGATGGCGGCTTCGACCCGAAAGCATGGTCCGCCATGGTAGACATGGGCTGGACTGGCATCTTGGTGCCGGAAGCCTATGGCGGTTCAGACCTTGGCTACCTAACCTTTGGGGTCATCTTGGAGCAGTTGGGCCGCCAGCTCTGTGCATCGCCGCTCTTCGCGTCAGCCTATGTGGGGGCCAGCGCCATCAACTTGGGTGGCAGCGATGAACAAAAACAGCAGTGGTTGCCGGCCATTGTAGATGGCAGTGAGATTCTGACCCTTGCCGTGGACGAGCAGCCTCGCCATCAGCGCGACGCCATCGCCTGTGCGGCGAAGGCTAGCGATGGTGGCTTTGTGCTCAGTGGTGCCAAAACATTTGTGCCTGAAGGCATGAGCGCTACAGCCTTTGTGGTTGCCGCGAAAAGCGACGCGGGAGACGTTGAACTGTTCCTAGTGCCTGCCAATACAACCGGCGTCAGCCGATCAGGCATGGCGACCGTGGACAATCGCGACTATGCACGCGTCACCTTGAGCGATGTGGCAGTGCCCGCTGAGTCGCATCTTGGCGCAATGTCCGGCGGTGAGCTTTATGAGCAGGTGCTCAACCGCGCCTGTGCCGGGGTCGCCATGGAGATGCTTGGGGTTGGCTGTTTCAGCTTTGAAATGACGCTGGACTACCTGAAAACCCGCAAACAGTTCGGCAAAGTTATTGGCTCATTCCAAGCACTTGGCCACCGAGCAGCGGAACTCTATTCGGCTCAGGAAATGGCACGCTCCTGTGCCGAAGCAGGGGTGATTGCTATCGACAATGATGCCGATGACCAAGCTGCCATGAGCGCTCTGTCAAAAGCCAAGACGGGTGAGTTTCTGTTCGACATGTCGAATCAACTCATACAAATACATGGCGGAATCGGTATGACAGACGACTATGATGCGGGGTTTTACCTCAAACGCGCGCGTGCGCTAGAGGCGCTGTACGGGAATCAGGCGCTGCATCGGGACCGCTATGCAACGCTGCTAGGTTTCTGAAGGTTTTCAAGGCGAAAAAAAGCCGGGGTTACCCGGCTTTTTTATGTCGCCAGCAATGCTGGTTAGCGTCTAGTGCGGTTCCAGCCTTCGAGGGCTTGGCTCATGTCTAGTAAATCTTCTTTGCGCGCCATCAAGTCTTCGAACTCAGCATCAACACCAAACTCTAGGTCGGCGTTGTTGAAGATTGCACAGGTTGAGAAACGGCCGCCGCCTGCTTGAATGACCTTGCCGTTGGGCGCATCTTCGCTTGCCATCAGCAGAACCGCCGGTGTCACCAGCCGTGGATGCACATCAGGGTCTGGGTTTTCAGGGTCGAGATCCTCTCGGCCAGGAATGGTCGCAATCAGGCGCGTGGCAGCGCTGGGAGCAAGGCCATTGACCCGAATATTCTTCGCAGCGCCCTCGAGGGCAAGTACATTAATCAGCCCCAACATACCCATTTTAGCTGCCCCGTAGTTTGCTTGGCCGAAGTTGCCATAAATGCCTGATGTCGAACTGGTGAGGACGATGCGGCCATAGTTCTTCTCATACATGATCGGCCAAGCCGCATGGGTGACATAGGCGCTGCCGTTTAAATGCACGTCCATGACCAGATCCCAATCATCGAGGGACATTTTCTTAAAGCTCTTGTCTCGCAAGATACCCGCGTTGTTGATCAGAATATCGACGGTGCCAAATTCCGCTACGGCATCATCAATAATCGACTTTGCGCCTTCGCGGCTGGAAACCGAGGCCTTATTGGCAATAGCGACGCCACCGGCCGCACGGATTTCTTCCACGACCACATCGGCCATATCGCTGGCGCCCACACCGTCACCGCTGCCGCCCAAGTCATTGACCACAACCTTGGCACCGCGTTTGGCGAACTCCAGCGCATGGGCCTTGCCCAAACCGCCGCCCGCGCCGGTAACGACAACTACCTTGTCTTCAAATTCGCTCATCCAATTTCCCCTTTCTTGTATTGATCAATCATTTTTTTCATTCGGTGTAGGCTTAAAGCGACAGCCCAGCACTGCCAGCAATGGTCAGACGATGCAGCTCTCTGGCATGGCCGTCATAGCCACCATAAGCTCGATGCAGTACCGACCGGTTGTCCCATACCACCAGCGTATTGGGTTCCCACACATGGGTGTACTGGAACTCTTCGCGTGTCTGCCAATGGTACAAGTCCATGATCAGCTGTTGGCTTTGATCCGCTTCCAGACCCACGATGGTATGAATGTAGCCAACGGTGCCGAAGAGGGTGTCGTTACCTGACTCCGGGTGTTTGGCAATAATTGGGTGTGGCTCTGAATTGTTCGCCTGCTCCGAAAAAAGAATTTTCATGCTGCGATCATTGCCCTGGTCCTTTTCTCCGTAGGTGCCTTGCGGACCGTAGGCCGCTGCGGCGGAGTGCAGGGCGACCTTGCCCTCGAGCCGGCTTCGCAGCTCATCCGGCATCTGCGCCAGCGCCATCTGTTGGTTGGCGAACCCCGTGTTACCACCCACAGGCGGAACGACTAAGCTGTATAGGCAGGTGCCGATGGGTGGGTGTTTTTTGAAGCTCCAATCGGTATGCCAATTTTCCGCAAACACCGGCGCCTGTTCATCAGCGCGCCGAGTCAGAGCGACCACTGGGGTTTTTTTGTTGATCGGTACGAAGAAGGGATCGTCGCCAATGCCGCCCAGTGCCTGAGTGACACGAACCAGGTCTTCGTCGTCAAGCTGTTGATCGGGGAAAGCCAACACATGGTGCTCAAGCCAAGCATCGCGGATGCCTTGGAGTGTGTTGGTAGGCAACGGTTTCGATAAATCGAGGCCAGTAATACGGGCGCCGCAGGCCTGCCCGCTGGGCGTGATGTTCATTGGCTACCCCCCTGAAATGTCTGCACGAAACGCCGCACTATAACGTGCGTTGGTTTTTTCAGCTAACCCGTGGACAGAGCGAGTAAGCGCGAAATCTCCCGCGCGCTGCGGCCACTTTGATCTCGCCAGACGTTGAACGCCTCCTGAGTCGCCAGCAGATCTTTTTGACTGCTGGGGTCCTTATCCACCACGCCCGCGGCAATCAAGGCAGCGACCACATCTTGCGATAAGATTGGCGAGTCATAGCCCAGAAAACGTAAACAGTAGCGACCGGTTTGACCGCCCAAGCGAGTGCCGTTTTTTTTCAGATGCATCCATAGCCCGACAAAGTCTGAATCAGGCCAGTCGGCCATGAAACGACCGAAGGAGCCGTGCTCGGCGCGTATATCGAGAATATACAGTGCATTGGCGCGCACGCTGGCGATCTTGGTGCCGTGGCGGACGATGTCGGTATTGCGGGTCAGTTCCTCAATTTCTTCATCGCTCAGCATGGCGCAGCGGGTCACGTCGAAGTCGTGAAAGGCCTTTTCAAAGCCCGGCCACTTCGCCGTAATCACGCGCCAGACAAATCCTGCGCGGAAAATGCAGGCGGTCATCTCGGCAAGCACCTCGGCATCGTTCAGTGTGGTTAGGTCCGTAGTCTGGCGCATTGGCCCGAGTAAGGCTTCCAATGCTTGGTCACCGCCTTTGCGCTTGCTCGCGCGCGCGTAGATTTTGTCGAAGTGCTGCATGAATCCAATCGGTGTTTTGATGAAAAACGAAGCCGAGCGAGTATGTAATATGGCGGCTCAAACATGCAACGCGCGCTAATCCCATGCACCCAGACTATCCACGCTTTCACTTGGCCATACCGGTCACTGACCTGAGCGCTGCTCGTGGCTTTTACGGGGATGCCTTGGGATGCGCTACCGGTCGTGAGTCAGCACGCTGGATCGACTTCGACTTTTTCGGCCACCAGTTGGTCACCCATCAGGTGGATGCCTCGCAGGTGAATGCTGCTGATACCGGTGGTGCTACCAACAAGGTTGAGGGTCATGACGTCCCAGCGTCGCATTTTGGCATCGTGATGACTTGGGAAGATTATCAGTCGCTGCTTTCACGGCTGACCGATGCAGGCACCGAATTTGTTATCGATCATCATGTGCGTTTCGGCGGTCGACCGGGGGAACAAGCCACCTTCTTTTTGCGGGATCCCAGCGGTAACCATCTGGAATTCAAGGCGTTTCGCAACATAGAGATGCTGTTTGCAAAGGATTTAGAGAACTACTAGACGCTCTTAACGTTGTTCTTGGGTTCTAGGCGATAGGCGCCGCTTTTGGTTCAAGGTAACCTTCCCATTGAAAAATTCGGAAACGGAAAGTGTCACATGAAATACTCAAGTTGGATGACTGTCGTCTTATCGTGCCTGTTGGTAACAGCCTGCACTGCTCCTGAAACCAGCGCGCCCACAGACGATGAAACCGCGCAACCTGCGAACGCTCTGCCTGCGGTGAGCGACGCAGAGCTTGCCGACAACCCCTTCCGCGACGACTGGCAAACACCCTACGGCGTGCCGCCTTTTGCGCAAATTGATGACGACGACTACCTGCCCGCCATCAGCAAAGCCATCACAGAGCTGCGAAGCGAAATTGCCGCGATTATCGACAACACCGCAGCGCCAACTTTTGAAAACACCATATTGGCCTTGGAACTCGCTGGTGCGTCTCTCAACAAGGTCGCCTACACCTTCAACAACGTGACAAATACCGACTCGAACGATGTGCTGCGTGAGCTTGAAACTCAGATCTTCCCCATGCTGACCCGTGAGTTCGATGCCATCGTCCTCAATGAGGCTTTGTATGGTCGGGTTAAGGCAGTCTTTGATGCTCGGGACGAGCTAGACCTAGACGAACAGCAAGCGCGTTTGCTGGAGCTAACCCATCGTCGGTTCGTGCGTGCAGGGGCGGTTTTTGCTCCCGAGGTAAAGGAACGGGTGGCGCAGATCAACGCGGAGATTTCCGGCCTTAATACGCAGTTTGCGCAGAACCTGCTGTCTGCGACCAAGGGTTTCACGCTAGAACTGACCACCCAGGAGGAAGTCGCCGGTTTAAGTGAAGACTTCAAAGCCGCGATCTATGACGCGGAGAAAAAAGCATGGGTGGTGGGATTGAATCGCTCGGCGTATGAAAGCTTCATGGTGCAGTCCACCAATCGTGAGTTGCGTGAGCGGCTGTTCAACGGCTATCGACTGCGCGCTTCGACAGGGGAGCAGGATAATGGCCCTATCGCGGTGAAGATTGCGCAACTGCGTGCAGAGCTTGCGGCGCTAAAGGGCTATGACTCGCACGCGCACTTTATTCTCGAGTACAACATGGCGAAAACGCCTCAAGGCGCTGAGGATTTTCTGCTGCGGGTATGGCGTCCTGCTCTCGCTCAGGCAAAACAAGAACGTGCAGATATGCAGGCCATGATGGGTGACACCAAGTTCGAGGCTTGGGACTGGTGGCATCAGGCAGAGAAGCTTCGACTGCAGCGCTATGCGTTGGATGAAAGTGCGACCAAGCCCTACTTCAAGCTTGAAAACGTACAAGCCGGGGCCTATGCCATGGCGGGCAAGCTGTTTGGTTTGAGTTTTGAGCAGGTGGACGTCGAGGGCTGGAACCCGTTAGTGGTTTCCTTTGATGTAAAAAATGAGGCTGGTGAACATCTTGGTCTGTTCATGACCGACATGTTCGCTCGGGATTCCAAGCGCGGTGGCGCTTGGATGAGCAGCTATCGCGGCACATCGAATATCAACGGCGATGCAATCCGTCCGTTAATTACCAACAATATGAACTTACCCCAACCTCCTGACGGTGAGCCGGCCTTAATGCGCTACTCCGATGTGGAAACGCTGTTTCATGAATTTGGCCACGGTCTGCATGGTCTGATGACGCAGATCGACTACCCCACATTTTCTGGTGTCGATGGGCCAAGGGACTATACGGAGTTCCCCGCGCAGATCTTAGAGCACTGGGTTAGCCAGCCAGAAATGTTAGCCATGTATGCAAGGCACTACGAAACCGGTGAGGTCATACCTACCCAGTTGGTAGAAAAAATTCGCACCGCGGCAAACCATAACCAAGGCTTTTATACGACAGAGTACGTGGCGGCCTCGTTACTCGACTTGGCCTGGCATTCGCTCAGCGTGGAAGAAGCCCAACAAATCACCGACGCCAGAGCCTTCGAGCAAGAAGTGCTCGAGCGCTATGGCTTGATTGACGAAATTGAGCCGCGCTACCGCTCCCAATACTTCAGCCATATCTTTGCCGGTGGTTATTCAGCGGGCTATTACGCCTATCTGTGGTCCGAGATTCTTGATGCAGACGGTTTTGCCGCCTTCAAACAAGCAGAAGATATTTGGGATCCAGAGTTAGCAGGTCGACTCAAGCGTTGGGTGTATGAGGCCGGTGGTTTGAAACCCGCCGACGAGCTGTACCGCAACTTCCGCGGTCAAGATCCAAGCATTGAACCATTGCTTGAGGGTCGTGGTTTTACCAGCGACACATCACCCGACGCCTAGCAGGCGTTCGCAGCCCCAGTACAGACCGATCAGCCCAATAAGGGCTGATGCAGGTCTAGTGATGAAATACTGGTATGCGTTTGGCATCGCCAGTGTCCGCAGCAGCCAATTTGCCAGTCCTGCAACCATGGCGGTGATGCCGATGACCGCACCTTGACCCGCCTCTACGCCTAAGTTGAAGCCGATCAACGAACTGAAGAAGAGGCCCTCAGGCAGGCCGAGCTCGCCAAAGAAGCCAGCGAAACCCAGCCCATGAATCAGTCCAAACACGAACACGATGACCGTTCGCCACTTGGCTGTCGGGCTGTCGAAGAGATTCTCGAAAGCCACGAAGGCGATGGTAAAAGCGATCAGCGGTTCGACGATGCTAGGCGGCAGGACCATGACGCCTGTAGCCGCCAGCGCCAAGGTTACTGAGTGGGCGAAGGTAAATGCTGTAATCAGCCAGATGAGCGAGCGTAGATTTTGCGCGGCCAGAAATAGCGCAACAACGAAGAGAATATGATCCAGCCCGCCAGGCAGTATGTGACCTAGTCCCACCCAAACATAGCGCGCGAGATTCGCCATGAAACCACGCTCGGCCTCAAAGACGGCCAGCAGTTCATCCGGGTCATCTTGTGCAACGTCGCCCCCGGCACGATCCATCTCTGCCAGCAGGGCGCATAGCTGGGGGTCGATGACCCCAGTACCGGCGTGACAAAGCTCATCCTCCGGGTGGGCAAAGCCCAGCCCGCACACGCTGAGCATTAGGGCGAAGGCGGCAGCTTTCACGGCGATATTGTTCATACATCGCATCTCGCGTGCTTCAGCCATGCCGCGCTCGATCAGCCTGGGGCGAGGCTGCCTCCGGGCGCATCGATGAAGACGCCGGCGCCAGGCCCTAGCGGCAGGTCGAGTACCACCCACCCAATGGTCATGAGCAGACCGGCAACCATCAGGCCAATAGAGTAGGGCAGCATGGTGGCGGTCAGGCTGCCGATCCCAAAGCTGCTCTGCCAGCGCTGACAAAAAATCAATATCAGCGGGAAGTACACCATCAGCGGCGTGATGATATTGGTTGCACTATCACCGACCCGATATGCGGCGGTAGCCATCTCCGGCGATATGCCTAGCAACATCAGCATAGGCACCATGACCGGAGCGATAAGCGCCCACTTAGCGCTGGCGGAGCCAACGAATAAATTCAGCAGCGATGAGATCAGAATAATGGCGGTCAGCAGTGCCCATGCCGGCAGGCTGGTGGCGGCTAAAAAGTCCGCACCATGTACGGCCAATATGAGGCCCAAGCCAGACCACGCAAACATGGCGACAAAGTGTGCGGCGGCGAAAGCCAGCACGAGGTAGTAGGCGAGGTCTTCCATGGCGCCAGTCATCATACCGACGAGGTCACGATGATCGTTGATGCTGCCAGCTCCTTTGCCATAGGCCCAGCCCGCAAGCAGGAAGAGCAGAAAAAACGCCGCGACCAAGCTTTGATAGAAGGGCGTCATCTGCGCTTCTGCCTTAGCGGATTCATCAATCAGCGGTGTGCCCGGCCCGAGGGTGAAAAAAATCCACAGGGCAATAACAAAGAGCGTTGCCCACCCGGCATAGGCAAGCCCCTTGCGTTCCAGCGCAGATAACGGCTTGGCGCTGTCATCCGTGGCATCGTTGGATGCCTGTGAGGGGTCATAGGTGCCTAGGCGTGGCTCAATCATGTTGTCGGTGATAAACCAGATAACTGGCACAAAAATCACGGTCATTGCCGCGATAAAGAACCAGTTACCGGCAATGTTCGCACTAAAGTCACCAAATACGGTTTCCACCGCCGCTTCAGTGATGCCGAATAACAGCGCATCCAATTGGCCCGGCAGCAGATTTGCGGAAAATCCGCCAGAGACGCCGGCAAAGGCTGCCGCAATGCCCGCGATGGGATGTCGCCCAGCGGCATGAAACAAAATGCCCGCCAGCGGAATAAGCACCACATAGGCGGCGTCCGCGGCCAGATTGCCCAGCATGCCAATGGTCACGACCAAGGGGGTGAGTAGAGCACTTGGCGTGTCGCGCACACCGGCGCGCATGGCGGTAGCAAACAGGCCAGAGCGCTCGGCGACCCCAGCGCCCAGCATGACCACCAGCACATAGCCCAGCGGATGGAAATGCGTAAAGGTTTTGGGCATCTCGATCCACAGCCGCGCGATGTTCTCGGCGGACAGCAAGGAGGTGGCGAAGATGATGCGCTTACTGCCGGTTTGTGGATCAATGTCAGTGGGATGCGCTGCTGATAGGCCCGCGAGGTTGGCGACAACGGAAATGATGACGAGAAACAAAATCAGCCAAATGAACAGGAATACCGGATCAGGTAACTGATTGCCGCGGCGCTCGATCCAGCCAAGCATTCCCGTGACTTGGTCGTTGTTATTCGCGTGTGGTGTCGCTTCTTTGTTCAAAAGTCTCTCCTACTGAGCGCGCTTCAATAGACGCAAACACTAGCACCGCGTTTCACCACTGTCTGCGCTCGAGCAGAATTGGTGGGACGAATTGTTTTACCGATTCGCTGGGGCAGACCGACATGATGCATTCGGGCACTATGTGCGCCTGTAATCAGCATCGCCTGCGAAGGGTTGGCGTGACAAACCGGCGGTGACGGAGAAAGAAGAGTGACAGGATTGGACAACGCCTTTGAACACTTTATGAACGTGCTGCGTCGCAAGCACGAAGGGCATTATGACGGGGCTCTAGCGGCGAAAGAGCAGGCGAAAGAGCAGGCCGAAGAACAGCGCGATGCGGTGGCGGGTGATAACAAAGAGCCAGCGCTTTTCAGCGAGTCAGACGAAGCGTTCCTGCAAGATCTGGCGGCGGCGACACCGGTCATTCTCGAACAATGGAATCATTATCTGCGCGCCGGTGGGGCGGTTACGTTGGAGCAAGCCTTCTTTGGCGGCGTAAATTATGCGTTGCAAAAAGCAGACAGCGGCACAAAGGCAGCCAAGGACTATGCGTTTTTACACTGGCTCTACTTGGAGCAATCGGCCACACGCGAGGGCAAAACACCGCCAAAACTGACTGATCTGGCGCGGTTATACGACCCCGTGAACTGGGAATCGGTGGCACAAGAGTACCGCGCCTATCGGGCAGGAGTAGCGGGTCTGCCTGATTTATCTGATTGAAGCCAACAGGAGACGCGCCCATGTCGAGCATCGGTAAGTTATTCGCGCGGACAGCGCTGTTATGGACTCTCGCTCTGCCAACGATAGGCAGTGCAGGCCCAACAGCCATCGTCATTCACGGCGGTGCGGGCACCATTCAGCGCGCAAACATGAGTGCTGAGGTTGAGGCACAGTACCGACAGACGCTTACCGCAGCTGTGTCAGCAGGCCATCAGGTTTTGGTGCGAGGCGGCAAGAGTCAGGATGCCGTTATTGCAGCGATTTTAGTCATGGAAGATTCCCCCTTATTTAACGCCGCACGTGGCGCGGTATTGACCAACCAAGGGGAGGCAGAACTAGACGCGTCGATTATGCTTGGCGAGAACCTGAACGCTGGCGCTGTCACCGGGGTGAAGCGGGTCCGCAATCCCATACTGCTTGCCGAGCGCGTTATGTTGGCGTCACCCCATGTCATGCTTATGGGTGCTGGCGCAGAGGCCTTTGCTGAGACACAGCAGCTAGCGCTGGTAGATAACGCGTATTTTCACACCGAGCGGCGTCGTCGGCAGCTGCAGCAGGCTATCGCTAAGGAAAACGGTGTGGCGATCACTGAGCCGTCCAGCGATTCATACGAGCGTCGCAAGTACAGCACGGTGGGAGCCGTCGCCCTCGATCAGCAAGGTAATCTTGCCGCTGGCACCTCCACTGGCGGCATGACCAACAAGCGCTTCGGCAGAATTGGCGACTCACCCATCATAGGTGCGGGTACTTATGCCGATAACCGCGCTTGCGGTATCAGCGCAACAGGGCATGGCGAGTACTTTATCCGCGCAGCAGTGGCCTACGACATTTGTGCCCGCGTTCGCTATCAAGGCGTCACGTTGGAGGCTGCGGCCAACGCAGTGGTTCACGGTACCCTGCTCGACATGGGCGGTGATGGAGGCGTGATCGGTCTCGATCCGAACGGCGAGGTGGTTTATGCCTTTAATACGACCGGCATGTATCGCGCCAGCATCGATACCTCGGGCAAGCTAGACGTGGGAATTTTTCGGTAGTCCAGAGCCCAGGCCAACGGTAGATTGCCCGCACAAGCGTCGTTCAAGCGCAGCAGTTGCTGATAGCAACAAAAAAATAAAAAAAATCAGGAAAGGCCTATGAAAAATTTTGCCGGTAAAACAGCGGTGGTGACGGGAGCAGCAAGCGGTATTGGCTTGGCGTTGGCAGAGAAGCTGGCGCGAGAAAATATGCAGGTAGTAATGGCCGACGTAGAGGAGGAATCCCTCGAAGTAGCGGTTGAGGACTTAAGAAAGTACCAGCTGCCCGTCAGCGGGGTGGTGGCCGATGTATTGGTAGAGGAGTCAATCCAGAACTTATTCGCAAGAGCTAGGGCTGAGTACGGCAACATCCACATGCTGTGCAGCAACGCCGGCGTCGGCGCCAATCCGGGCGACAAGGCAATTTGGGAGGTAGACAAAAACGAGTGGGACTGGGTGATGGGCGTTAACTATCAAGGCGTGCTACACGGCTTCCAAACCTTTATCCCGCATATGATCGAGCACGGCGAAGAATCTCACTTGATGACCACGGTATCCGCTGCCGGTCTACTCTCCGGGGATGGCACCTATGGGGTGAGTAAGCACGCGGTGCTGGCACTCACAGAGGGGGTGAACTGGGATTTGCACCTGCATGGTGCAAACATATCGGTGTCGGTGCTATGCCCGGGTTTTGTCGATACGAATATCGACAAGTCCGAACGCAATCGGCCGGGACATTTATCTCAGTCGAGAGGCCCCGCGGTAGAGGCGGAAATCAATCCGGTAGCATCGCTGCTCAGACGCGGCAAGAAACCATCGGAGATTGCGGACATTGCTTTCGATGCAATCAACGAAGAGGTTTTTTATATTTTGACGCACCCGCTTTACGATGAACTACTGCGAGACCGTTTTGACAAGATTCTGTCGCGCAAGCCCTTGGCACTGCCGTCCGCCGAGGAAAGGGCCCAGTTTATGGCTAAGTTTTTTGCTCTTCGCGATGATGGCGAGAGCTTCTAGATAAATGATTAAGTAGTTGCGGCAGCGCCCCGGCGATCAGCCGGGGACTCGTGTCGAACAGCACCCATCTACATACTGCGCTTGAGTTCCGCGCGGTTGTTGGTGACTTCGCCATCCAATAGCACCGAGTTTTCGAACACCATGGCGTTGGGGTCGCTAGCGTCCATGGTCCACTTCATGTCGGTGACAAAGCTGTGATGCGCTTTGTGCAAACCGCTGCTCGCTTGATCAAGCGCGATGCTCATGCTGGCGTCAGAAACCTCGCTAACCTTGAAGACAGGCTCGGTGCCCAGCGCACAGTAGTGCTTGACCACCAGCTCGCCGTCTTGATCGGTGTAGGTGGTCAGCATTTCCACACCGTCCTCGACGATGGTTTCGGTAATGGTGTTGCCACCAGAGGTCAGCTTCCATTCATAGGAAACGTCAAAGACCGCGCCTGTTATGGACTGAGTCATTTGGCCTTCCCATTTGCCCAGCTTCTTTTTCACCGCGGCAAAGGCCGCGCTGGAAGACGAGTTTTCCATGGCGACGCCGCCAATGGTGATCGGCTCATCGTCAGATGCGACTGCTGCGCTGCTAGCGCCAAATACCAAAGCGGCTGCGAGAAATGTGGTTAGTGTTTTCATAGCTTCACCTTATTTTGCTTATTGTTGGAGCGAGGACGTTCTCGTTTTTTTACACCGTTGCCGGTGATCTGTCGCGACTCATGGGTCGCAGACAAGACTATACAGAGATGATTACGATCATAAACGTTACGGTCGAGAGTTGGTCTGATCCGGCGCTACTCAACTGGCGCTCTATCGACCACTACTGGCAGGGGTTTTTTGTGGGCTATCTGGGGGCTAATATCGACGGCTGGTAAGGGAGGGAAATGCTAATGCCATACATCGAAAATCGCCTCGTTCATGATGCTGACAGTCACCTCATGGAGATGTCGGATTGCCTGAATCCCTATTTTGAAAAGTCGTTGCTTGGCCGTTTCTTAGAGCACCCGAACCTAGGCGTGCGCGTCGGTAACAGGCTTGCTGTGGAGGAAGCCCAGAAGCGGCAAGAAGACGAAGTCTTTCGGGCAGCGGCGGGAGAGAACATCATGCTGCGTAAGAACTACGACGCTCAAGGTGCGTTCCTTAAGCATGATCGGCCCGCAGCTGTCGACCATATTGGCGTTGCCAGCCAGTTGGTTTTTACCACTTTTTGCTTGGGCAACTTCGGCTTTGATCAGTCTGGCGATACAGACCTGTGTTACGGCGCGGCGACCGCCCACAACCGCATGATGACGGACTTCTGCAGCGTCGATAAGCGGCTGCTGGCGACAGCCTACATACCGCTAGAAGATTTTGATCAGGCCGAGAAAACGGCCAGAGCCGCCATTGCAATGGGTGCCAAGGCACTGATGATCCCATCATGGTGTCCGCAGAATCACAGCCCCAGCCATATCGGCCTATTCCCGGTTTGGGCAATGGCCCAGGAGGCTGGACTGCCAATACTCTTTCACGTCGGCGGGGAAGAAAAAGTAGATCTCACCTACAAAGTGAATGGCCTGCCAGCCGTGCCGGACTTTCACGGTGGCGATGCAAACTTTACCTCGATCACCTACCTGCCAATTTCCACCTCGGTGCAGCAGACGCTGGCGGCGCTCATCATCGACGGCATCTTCGACAAGTTTCCACGACTGAAGTGGGGTGCGATAGAACTCGGTGCGTCATGGCTACCGGGCTGGCTGAGAAACCTTGATTCAGCGGCCCATGCCTTTGTCAAAAACGAAGAGCGGCTGCAAAAGTTGTCAGACAAACCTTCCGAAATCGCCCGTCGCCAACTTCGCGTAACGCCCTATCCTCATGAAGACAGCGGCTGGATTATCGAAAACTCTCACGAAGAAATGTGTCTGTTCTCAACGGACTATCCGCATGTCGAGGGCGGGCGTAATCCGCTGAAACGCTTCGGTGAAACCTTGGCCGGCGTTTCCGCCTCGGCTCAAGATGCGTTCTACGCAGAGAATTTCATCGACATGATGGGTGAGGGCCTAGCACCAGAGCTGCGGCGTCCGGCGACACACAGTTAGTCGCACATCACTGAACATTCGGGTGATGCCAGTGTTGTCAATGGAAAACACGTCGCAAGGCTGAACAACGCCATCACTGCATTTTAGCTTGGGTTCCGATCGACCATATCTTTGTCCAAGCGAGGCCAGGTGAGCAGGAAGAACAGCGAACCAGCGGCATACAGCGACGCCATGATGACCATGGCTGACTGCAAACTTTGGGAATACACCTCACCACAGACACTTTGCAGATTATCGCTTAGCTCTGCGATTGCGCGGGGATGACACTGGTTTCGAGTGAGCTCATCTACTGCCACGCCAAGTTCGACGACGCCGTTGCTAAAGAAAATATCGGAGATTGCGCCAATGAACAGCGGGCCAAAACCGTAGCCAATCAGATTGACGACGAACAGCAGTACTGCAATGGCCATTGCTCGAACACGCATGGACACAACGCCCTGACCGATCGTGTATTGGGCGGCAAGATAACCGTACTTTACGAAACCGGCGATGATCAGGCCGATGGCGGCAAACAGCAGATTGTCGGTGGTAAAGGCGAAGATATAAAACGGAATGGATAGGGCCAAACCGATACCCGGTACCCAAGCGATGGCGCCCGGGTGTTTTTTGTAGAGCTGGGTGGCAAGCCAACCGGTGGCAAAGGTGCCAACGGCAGATGACAGTGATACTGGAGCATTAATCCAGATAGCGGCTTCGCCCGCGGTGATGCCGTGCGCCCTCACAAGGAAGATTGATTGGAACGATGAAATGCCGTAACCACAAAAAGCAGCGACCGTGGCGCCAGCGGTCATATACCAAAACGCTGGCTTGGTCGTGAGTTCGCGTATCGCTTCCCCCAGTTCTACGCGTTCCTTGGACTGTGTCCCCGGCGGATCTGTGTAACCGCGGGGTGGCTCCTTAACCGTCAGCTTAAACACCAAGGCAATCAGAACGCCGGGCAAACCGACCACGAAAAATGCCGTCCGCCAGTCGAAGGCATCGGTCACCCAGCCGCCAATCAAGTTGGCAAACATGGTGCCAAGTGT